>WBZQ01001511.1_pt1 | contig 16084 bp, 13 predicted proteins | sample 5204251 | NCBI WGS metagenome assembly WBZQ01 (sample SAMN12412402, study PRJNA552823) | activated sludge metagenome | isolation source: activated sludge from nitrification reactor of wastewater treatment plant... | place: USA: Virginia | collected 2017-09 | reverse complement strand
AAGGAGAACGGCATGGACAAGAAGTTCAGCAGCAGAATGAGTCGTGGTCCCATCGCGTTGGCAACGGCCGCCGCAATGATGTTGGCGGCAATGCCGGTGATGGCCGAAGTGTTCCTCGACGCCTCGTTTGTTGGGGGCGTGATGACCAGCAGGCCGGGGCAGATTGGCGGGGTCGACTATAGCGGCAGCGGCAACGCCTTCGTCGCTGGGCCGCGCGGCACTTCGGTCGCCACCGTGGACCTGGTTACGCAGGGAATCATCGTCGGACGAGGACAGCTGGCGACGGTAGGGACGGCTTCGGTCCAGCAGTTCGGCCGAGATGTGGTCGTTTCGACGACTTCGATGGGGACGGGGACAGCGGTTTCCGTCGGTGGCCAGGTGAGTGTCTTCGTTGGAACCGCCGGCTCTTACCAGCGGTTCTGATCGATCGATTCGAGTACGAGTTCCGGAGGGGCAGAGTGTTGCTCCTCCGGATTTTGAATGAAATTTGAAACGAAGGACAAACGATGAAGATGAAGATGTGTTTTGCACTGGTGCTTGCGGCGATGCTCGCGAGTTTCGGGGCTTCGGCCCAAACGGCGAATGGTCAGGGTACTGGGGTTGGTACTGCGATTGTTCAAACCGGCGATACGACCGCGTCAACGCAAGTCGGTGTCACGGTGGAAGGAACCCGTGTGGATGTGGGGGGAACAGCCGTGAACTTTTCGGCTGCCAGGCCGGCGAGGCTCCAGGGGGCCCTCCCGGGAATTCCGGGGTCATATGGACCGCCTGGATTGTTCGTCACTCAGACGAACTCGGTCAACATCGCGTCGGTGCCGTTCGTTACCTATTACGATTGGGCATTCAACAGCGCCAGGCCCGAGCTGACGCGATATCAGGTCGGCACCGTCCCGTATTCCGCGTTCAAGGTCGGTGGTGCAAGTGGCAAGACGACGATGTACTTCGTTGGGAGTCCGGGGTATTTCAATCCCGCCAACGGCGCGAAGGCCGAGTTCATCGAGTCACGGTTGTCGTCGGCGACAGCGGTGATTCCCCTCGGGTATCTGTTCGTCTCTCCGGAACCGGGGCACGAGCAGAACGTCTCATTGCCCTTGATCGAATTTGATGCGCTTCAGTTCGTTGGTGGCACCCTCAAGGGGTACCCGAACCTGGCTCTGATCAAGTCGCCCCATGCCATGGGTGCCGGCCTTGGCCAAATGGCGAAGGGAACGTCAATGGGCGCTGGCATCGGAGGAAGCCACACCAGCCTGACGGGGTTCCTGGGACTCACTCTCGGTGGATCGACGGGTGACTCAGTCACCTTCATGGTTTCTCAGCTGAGCGTCCCCTACCTGGTGGTGGCTCTGGATCCGAATGGGGTGTTGGTCGAGCCCGATGCCTACGACAAGTGGCATGCCGCCAAGCAGCAGCAGGCAGCGGTCTCCGCTTCACCTCCGGTTGCAGCAGCTGCAGTGGTTACCGAAGGCCGTTCGAAGAGGAAGTAAGCGGCGCGGGGTTTGAGTGGGGTCAGTCGATTTTCAAGTGTATCCTGAGCAAGGAAATACAAGAAATCAACTGGCCCCTTTTTCTTTTTTTTGAAATGTGTTTGAATCATCATAGGCGGTTCTGAGCGGATCCTTATTTTTTATACGTATTCTGTTATGTCCGAAATTCCTTCTCTTCATCAATTAGCTCCCGAATTTTCTTTGTTGGATCAGAATGGTGGTATGCGCGCGCTCAAAGATTTTCACGGACAATGGGTGGTGCTTTATTTTTATCCAAAAGATGACACACCTGGATGTACCAAAGAAGCCTGTAGTTTTCGTGATGGATTTGCACGTTTTAAACGGGAGGGAGTTGTGGTACTCGGTATCTCGGCAGATTCGGTGAAGAAACACGCGAAGTTTGTCGAGAAATATGAGCTTCCTTTTTTGCTTCTTGCGGACGAACAAAAAAGAGTTGTGGAGCAATATGGTGTGTGGGCGAAGAAAAAATTTATGGGGCGTGAGTATATGGGGATTCTCCGCACGACCTTTCTGATCGATCCTTTGGGGAATATTTTCAAGGTGTATGAAAACGTGAAACCTGATGAGCACGCGGACGAGGTCTTGAAAGAGATAGTAAAAATGAAGAATGAAAAGGAGGGGTAGGCGGGAGAGAACATGGTTGTGTGAAGAATAACTGATTGAAATCAAGATTATGAAAATCCAGGCCGGAGAGAAAGTGGTGAAAGAGGGAAAAGATGTTGTTCGAGTGCGAATTGTAACAGGGGCACTGGATGAAATAGTTCGTTTGGCCGATGGGCGACGGGAGCTGGTACTGGCGGTTGAAGAACCGAAGAAAATGACTCGCCGAATGCTGATTCTTCTTGTGCGGAAAATAGTGAGCGTGGCTCAAGCGAAGCGTATGAAACGTCTCGTATTGTCTTTGGAGAGCTTACGTTTCAAATCCGTTCCCATGGAGAGTGAGGATCTCGGAGAATTATGCGCAACCAACATGTTGATGGCGCATCATGCATTCGTCGAACACCTCGCCAAACCGAAAGATGGTTTTCCGGTCATCGAAGAGGTAGTTATTGAAGGAGCTGACCGAGAGTTTCGCCGAGGTCTTGATCGGGGGATGATTATTGGTGCAGAGGTGAATGCCTGTCGTCGTCTCGCCAATCTTCCTGGTGGTGATATGACTCCGTCTGTGTTAGCCAATGAAGCCAAGCGCATTTCAGCGAAGCTTCCCATTAAAGTGAAAATTCTTGGCGTACCAGAGATGCAGAAATTAAAAATGGGTGGAGTGCTTGGAGTCGGGAAAGGCTCGGCTTTTCCGGCCAAATTTATTGTGATGGAATACTTCGGGGGGAAGAAGGCTGAAGCACCGATTGTGTTGGTTGGCAAAGGGGTGACTTTTGATACAGGGGGAATCAATTTGAAGCCAGGTGACTCGATGCTCGGGATGAATATGGATATGTCAGGCGGGGCAGCCGTCATGCATGCTCTGGCAGCCGCCGCCCGACTCAAAGTAAAAAAGAATATCATTGTTTTGGTACCGGCTGTTGAGAATATGCCTTCTGGAACGAGCTATCGACCGGGAGATATTCTTCGTTCCATGTCAGGGAAAACAATACAGGTGGATAATACTGATGCTGAGGGGCGTATTATTCTGGCGGATGCTCTGACATATGCCAAGCGCTATCATCCATCTCTCGTTGTGGATGTGGCGACTTTGACTGGCGCGGCGGTCGTCGCGTTGGGTGAACGAGCATCGGCTTTGTTTACTCAGGAGAGTAAGCTTGAACAGCGTTTCCGTGAGCTCGGGGAGATGAGTGGGGATTACGTGTGGCCGCTGCCACTGTGGGATGAATACGATGCGGAAATTAAAGGAACATTTGGTGATGTCTCGAATCTTGGTAAGACACGTTGGGGTGGAGCGATTACCGCGGCTGCTTTTCTGAAGCAATTCGCTGATGGATATTCTTGGGTTCATCTTGATATCGCACCGCGCATGACCGCCATCGAGGGAGAGTATCTCGCCAAGGGTGCGGCCGGTGCCCCAGTTCGCCTTCTAGTCAAGCTCTTAGAGGGATAACTCAAAAGATACAGACTCATTTTTTGTTTGCACTCATGCTGGGGGAGTGTTCTATGCGGAGTGTTGGTTTCGTTCTTCTTGTCTATTTACTTGGCAAAAGTGATGAAGCAAATTGTGAGCAATCTTATTCTTCTGATACACTCGAGAATGTGATGGTGTAACAGTATTTTTTGTTATGAATTGGTTTCTCCTTGCCTTTGCTGCAGCGCTTCTCACTTCGGGTCATACCATGCTCGAGAAGAAAGCTGTCTTAAAAGGAAGAACAGTCGAGGTTTCGTGGATACTTGCACTCGTCAACGCTTTGTTCTCGATTCCTCTTTTTTTCTTTGCGGATTTTTCAGGCGTGAACTCTTCTATCATTGGAGCTATTTTTATTGCCTCAGTTTTTGGAGCGGGAGCGCTTTTCCTTGCGACCAAAAGTCTCAAACATACGGAGGTGAGTGAGTCTTCACCATTTTTCGCTCTTTCTCCGTTGGTCGCGGCAACCCTCGCTTTTCTTTTTCTTCATGAAAAAATCACCGGAAGCCACTTCATCGGATTCATTTTGATGGTGGGCGGGATTTTTTTTCTTGAGTTAAAGAATTTTCGATTGTTGTCAGGAATTTTTGCCAAAGGAAGGGAAAAATATGTATTGTACACGCTAACAGCAGTTCTCCTGTTTGGCGTGAGCTCTCTTTTTGACCGTATTATTTTATCGAGTTATGAGATAGATACACTCACTTTTTTGGTATTGATACATATGTTTCTTGCAATACACTTCTCCGTGATTTTTCTTCTACAGCCGATTTCAAAAAAGGAGCTGGTATCAAGTCTGCGAGAGAATTGGTATCTGATTATCTTGCTTGGTATCATCACGTATCTCCAGCGATATTTTTATGCGAGTGCTATTCAGGTGGCGATGAGTCTGGGTATGGTGGTTGCCGTGAAGCGATTGTCCTCTCTTTTTACCGTCATTATTGGAGGGAGCCTGTTCCATGAACATGACGTGGTCCGTAAGACAATAGCGACGATGATTATTTTGTTTGGATTGGTACTCCTGGTATGGTGAACAATTCACATTGTCTCTTCTTGAGCAGAGGCGTCTCTCTCAATGGAGGTATGATACTGGCTTGACTAGGGGGCATTTTTTCGATAGGGTGTGAGTCACAGTTCTTTTGAGGGGAGGAATAAACAGTGAGTGAGAGAATAGTTATAATTGGCGTTGGACTCATCTTGCACCGCATCGGGCCAGATGGGAACATGCAAATTCTCGTGGTTCGAGAAAAGCGAGCAAAACCACTGATTCATAAGAAAATTGGTATGCTCTCTGTTCCTCTGGAGACACAAGAAGAGCAGGATAGAGGGAGTACTATCGAGACGATGCTTCGGTGTGGTCGCGAAGAATTAGGTCTTCAAAACGGCGACATGAGCGAGATCTTTCCTGTGGCAGCAGAATTTCGGTTGTTTTCGGATGTCGAGGAATATGATGTTGTCACGCGCTACGGGACTGCTCGGTACGTCGGGAATCCAGACCGTCGCCTTGTTTCACTGTCTGGAGATGCAGAAGTGGTTGGCTGGATGACCATTAGCCAATTGTTGGTACAGCCTTTAATTCGGGTAGAAACCCGTCCGGTGTGCGAACATTTCTTACGATGTTCTTTGCACCAAGATTGGTAGGAGAGAATGGAATAGCCATTGAAGGGGTAGCTTGGGGTTTTTCACCAGGCTATCCCGTTTTTGTATCTGAGAATGTGATAGTGGTATGTGGAAAAGGATGGTTGAGAAGCACGGAACGATAGTGATGAGCATCAAGACCATTGAAGATTTCTATTTGTTTGACGGAGGAATAACGTAGTGGAGCAAGTTTTTGTATTTTACCACCAAGGCCACCAGTGACATCAACAGAGTGTGATCCAGTAATGCCTGGCTGGGTATTGAGCATTTCGAAAGGAAGGTGTTCGATGAGGGTCGCCCGAGGGAAGCGGTGAGGGTCTTGGGTAAAGATTCCGTCGATATCGGAAGCAAAACAGATTTTTTCAGCGGAGAATTTTTGTGCGAGAAAAGAAGCAATGGTGTCACCTGAACAGACAGAAAAATTGAGGAGTGTATCAGGAACCATCTCGCCGTAGAGGAGAGGAATTTGTCCATGAGCGAGCGCGTGAGTAATAGTCTCCGTTGAGAAGTGTCCCATGACAGAATTATTCTGAACGATAATGGAGGCGCTGTGCACGGAGACGACTGGTAGTCCGGATGCAATACAAGTATCAGCAAGTATGGAGTTGAGTTTTTGATTGGCTCGTTGAGAGAGGAGCGCGGCTTCAATTTTCTGGGGATTCTCACCAGTACCGTGTCTGAGATCGAAGTCGTGTGCGAGTCGATGTCCGGCTGATCCGGATCCGTGAATGAGAATGAGCCGGCAGGGTTTCTCTTTGAGGCTTGACTGGAGCGCGAGCGCAACCTGTTTCATGAGTGATACTCGTACAGAAAGAGAAGCGCGATTCTTGTAAGTCGCGACACTGCCACCGATTTTGAGAATGATAAGAGGAGGGGTCATATGAGGAAAGCATATCCGAAAAAAACACCTTTTACCAGTGATTTTGGATGAAAAAGGCTTGCATTTGCGTGAAAAGAAACATTTGGCTATACTCAACCCTATATGACTCATCGTGGAAAAACTCGGGTACAATTTATGCTCGTGCTCCTACTCGGCTTAATAGCTGGTGTAATTGCCTATCCTCAGATTACGTGGTTTCCGGCGTCAGTGGGATGGATTGAGGACCATTTCAAGGTGAACCTGGGTCTTGACTTGCAAGGCGGTATTCACTTGGAGTACAAGGCAGATGTATCACAAGTACCAAGTGACAAAGTAGGAGAGGCACTCGCGGCTGCTGAAGCCGTGATTGAGCGACGAGTAAATGCTTTTGGTGTGGGCGAACCTTTGGTACAACAATCGAGTGTTGGGACGGATTATTATATTATCGTGGAATTGCCGGGTGTTAAGGATATTGAACAGGCAAAAAAAACCATCAAGGAAACGCCCCTTCTTGAATTCCGTGAGGAAGCGGGTCCGGAGGCGGCTGCTGAGCTCACAACGTACAATGATTCTAGTAAACAGCAGGCGGACGCTATTCTCAGGCGTGCGCTTGTTGGAGATGATTTTGCCGCATTGGCAAGTACGAACAGTGCTGATCCAGGATCCAAAGATTCCGGAGGCGATCTTGGATTTACGACTCAGGGAAAATTTGTTGAAGCTTTTGATACAGTGCTTTTTGATGAAAATTTTCGGTCAGGGAGCGTATGGCCAGAATTAGTCGAAAGCCAGTATGGGTTTCATGTTATTAAAAAAATTGAGGAGAAGGGTGAAGGCGATACCCGAGAAGTTCGAGGTGCACATATTCTCTTTCCGAAATATACGCTTGATCAATTCCCTGATCTGCAGTACAAAACAACGGGTTTGACGGGTAAGAATCTGAAGAATGCTTCCGTGAGTTATCAGGGACAGGGCGTCGGCGCACCACAGGTATCTTTGCAATTTGATGATGAAGGAACCAAGCTGTTTGCTGATTTGACGAAACGGAATCTGAATAAGCGCATCGCTATTCTGATTGATGGAACCATTGTTACTGCTCCCACGGTGCAGTCGGAAATTTTGAATGGCGAGGCTGTCATCACGGGTAATTACACCACCAGCGAAGCAAATGCTTTGGTGAAACGGTTGAATGAAGGAGCATTGCCGGTGCCAATTAGCCTGGAATCACAACAGAGTATTGATGCGTCATTGGGAGCCGAGGCTTTGAAACAGAGTCTTTTTGCTGGGCTGATAGGACTGATGGTTGTCGCCGTTTTCATGATTTTGTACTATCGTTTTCTCGGGTTTGTGTCCGTTGTAGCGCTGGTGATGTACTCGGCTATGCTTCTTGCGATTTTTAAGCTTTCAGCGTATACCCCTTTTAATATCACGCTGTCGCTTTCGGGTATCGCTGGATTCATTTTGTCCATTGGTATGGCAGTAGATGCGAATGTGCTTATCTTTGAACGTACGCGAGAGGAATTGGCATATGGCAAAAACATCTTTAAAGCCATTGACGAAGGTTTTCGTCGAGCTTGGCCAAGTATCCGTGACGGCAACTATTCAACGCTTATCACCACTTTTATTCTTATCGGGATGGGGACGGGTTTTGTGAAGGGGTTTGCGCTTATCTTGACTATTGGTGTGCTACTCTCGATGTTTACCGCGGTGGTATTGGTTCGCGTGGCACTGCGTTTCCTGATTGGACACTGGGCAGAAAAACGGCCATGGATACTTTTGCCCCAGGGGAGAATTTTTGAAAAAGACTGATTGTTATGATGCATATTATTCAACAAAGAAAATACGCTTACGCTTTCTCATTCATTGTGATGGTGCTGTCAGTCGTCGCGTTGAGCATATGGGGGTTGCGATTGGGTATTGATTTTAAAGGAGGGACACTTTTGGAGGTTCAATTTACGATTGATCCGACTCCAGAAGTGAGCCAGGTGACCGAAGTACTTGAGCCGATTGGTCTGCAAAGTCTGACAGTACAGCCAACAGAAGATCGGGCCATACTGCTCCGCTATCTTTCATCAGATGAAAATGCGAATGATCAAGTACTGGAAAAATTGAAAGGACTTGATGCTGATGTAAAACAGCTCCGCACGAATTTCATCGGCGGATCGGTGTCGAGTCAGATTAAGAAGAATGCGATTACGGGTGTGATTCTGGCGGTGATCGGCATCGCTCTGTATATCGCGTGGGCTTTTCGCAGAGTCTCCGCTCCGGTGGCTTCTTGGGAATACGGGCTGGGTGCTGTTATTGCTCTTGGCCATGACATCTTGGTGACTCTCGGTGTGTTTGCGGTTCTCGGAAAATTCTACGGTATCGAAGTAGGAGTACCATTTATTGCGGCCTTGTTGACTATTCTTGGATACTCGGTGAATGATACCATTGTGGTGTATGATCGAGTACGCGAGAACCTCCTCCGTGAACATGGTAAGACGGATTTTGAGGAAACCGTGAATCGCTCGCTCAACCAGACACTCGGACGATCGGTCAATACGTCGATGACAGTGATTATCACACTGTTGGCCATTACTATTTTTGGAGGAGAGAGTATTCGGTATTTTTCATTAGCTATATTAGTGGGAGTAACTTTTGGGACGTATTCATCAATTTATGTTGCTTCCGCATTGTTGGTGACACGGTATAAGATGAAGTTGAAGAAATAACTATGAAATGGAATCCATTTAAAAAAGGAGACGAGGAGAGTAAAAAGCAGGATGATATGCCTGATATTGCTGGTGTGAAAAAACCAGAGGATATGAATATGCTACAGCGTTTGGCATACAAACGTGTGATGGCAATGAACCCAGCTGAGCGCGCCAAACTGATGCAGAAAATGATGACTCCGAAAAACGTGAAGAAGCACGAGAAAGAAATCCGTGAACAAATCGAGGAACTGAGAAAAAGTGGTAAGGTGAGCGATGATCAGATTCGTCTCATGAAAGCTCGTTTGGGGCTGAAATAACTCGAATAAAAGAGTGACGCTCTCTGCTGTATGGAGATGACAAGAGAACAGAAAATTGATGAACTCTTGACCCGCGGTGTGGCGGATATGATTGATGGCGAACGCCTTCGTGAGCGATTGATGCGTGGGGATGAATTGCGCGTGAAACTTGGTATTGATCCGACAAGTCCCAATCTGCATATCGGTCGGTCGGTAGTACTTCTTAAACTTCGAGATTTTCAGGAACTTGGTTGTAAAGTGGTGCTTATTGTAGGAGATTTTACGGGTCAGATCGGAGATACCAGCGATAAAGAGAGTGAGCGCCCGATGCTTGAGTCTGACCTTATCAAAGAAAACATGCGGACGTATACGAGTCAGTTGGGTATGTTAATTGATCTTTCTAAGGCGGAAATTCATTCGAATTCAGAATGGCTTGAGCCGCTTGGGTTTGATGATGTTGGTGCTGAAGCGGAGCATTTCTCCGTTGCCGAATTTATTGCTCGTGAGAATATCAAGAAACGTCTTGATGAAGGCAAGCGCGTATCGCTTCGTGAAATGCTGTATCCACTCATGCAGGGATATGATAGCGTGGCCGTCCACGCTGATGTTGAGCTCGGGGGAACAGATCAGCGTTTTAATCTGTTGGCTGGACGAAGACTCCAAGAAGCGCATGGACAGGCAGCTCAAAGTATTTTGATGACTGATCTGATGTTGGGAACCGATGGGCGCAAGATGAGCTCGAGCTGGGGGAATACGATTAATTTGCTCGACACGCCGAACAGTATGTTTGGAAAAGTGATGAGCATCGCTGATTCAATGATTGTTCCTTATTTGATTCATTGCACGCGGGTACCGCTCGCCGAGGTGGAAGTGATTGAGGCCAAGCTGTTTGATGGAGAGCTTAATCCTCGTGACGCCAAGCTCCGTCTTGCCAAGGAAATCGTCACGCTCTATCACAGTGCCGAGGAAGGAGCGAAGGCGGAGAGGTATTTTGTGGACACTATTTCAGAGAAGAAGATTCCGGAAGATATCCCGGTCACTTCGGTCAACGCGGAACAGGAGACCATAGTGGACGTGTTGGTTCGCATGCAATTGGCAACCAGCAAAAGCGACGCGTGGAGAAAAATTGAACAAGGAGGGGTTTCGATTGATGGAGAAAAAATATCTGAGAAAGATATCCATCTGGATAAAACTAAACATCATAATAAAGCGTTGAAAGTGGGGAAACATGGTTTCGTGAGATTACAGTTTTCGTGATAGATTGAAAGAAAGAATGTCTATGCCACAAGCAAAGATTGCCACTCTTCTTGGAGAAGGAAAGAAAGAACTCGAAAGTATCAAAGACGCGAGTACTCTTTTGACATGGGAGACCAAGTATCTCGGTCGGAAAAGTGAGCTCAATGAGATTCTCAAGGGCTTGAAAGATTTGTCTCCGGAAGAGAAACGTCTCGTGGGTCCAGCCGCGCAGCATGCTCGGGAGACGCTTACTACTTTGCATCATGAAGCTACCAAACGGATTGAGCGTGAAGGAGTGGATTGGGATAAAGAGTGGATTGACGTGACCGCGCCAGGCGAGCGTATTCCCTCTGGGCATTTGCATCCAATTACTCTGCTTGAGAATGAAATCGCGGATATTTTTGCGTCACTTGGTTTTGGCGTGTGGGATGGACCGGAGCTAGAAATGGAACAGAATAACTTTGACTCTTTGAACTTTCCAAAAGATCATCCGGCGCGTGATATGCAGGATACCTTCTGGGTGAAACAGGATAAGCATTGGCAGCATACCTATCTTCCGCGCACACATACTTCGACGGTGCAGGTGCGCTATATGCAGGAACACAAACCACCCATTCGCATTATTGTTCCGGGACGCATTTTTAGAAATGAGGCAACTGATGCATCGCATGAGCATACCTTCCATCAGTTTGAATGTCTCATGGTAGATGAACCCGGCAAGGTTACTGTGGCGACTTTTAAATATGTAGCCGAGACTTTCTTCAGTCGTTTTTTTGGCAAGAAAATTGATATTCGTCTCCGACCAAGCTATTTCCCATTTACCGAACCATCATTTGAATTCGATATTTCTTGCGTGCTGTGTGAACGGAAAGGTTGCTCGGTCTGCCAGCAGACGGGCTGGCTCGAAATCGGTGGCGCTGGTATGGTGAATCAGAAAGTATTTGAATCAGTCGGGTACAAGCGGGGTGCCTATCAGGGTTTCGCGTGGGGATTTGGTTTAACTCGATTGGCTATGATGAAATACAAGATTACCGATATTCGATTGTTCATGTCAGGCGACCTCCGATTCCTGAAACAATTTTAGTATGAAATATTCCTACCATTGGTTGAAAGAATTATCTGGTACCAAGAAGCCCGCCGATCGGGTGGCTGATTTGCTCATGCGGCATGCTTTCGAAGTGGAGACTGTGGAGAGTTACCCACATCACTTGGAGAATATTTTTACAGGAGAAGTGCTTTCGGTAGCTCCTCATCCTGATGCTGACCGATTGCGAGTAGCTCAGGTTGAGATTGGCAAATACATGGTTCATCAGATAGTTTGTGGAGCTCCTAACTTGGAGGCAGGACAAAAAGTAGCAGTGGCTCTTCCGGGGGCTATCCTTCCAAGCGGAGTGGCTATCAAAGAATCTGAGATTCGTGGCGTGAAGTCAGAGGGGATGCTGTGTTCTGAAAAAGAATTGGGTCTCTCGGAAAATCACGAGGGGATTGCTGTCTTGCATGAGGAAGCCCCAATCGGAGCAGAGTTTGCCAAGTACATCGGTTTGCAGGATACGATTCTTGATGTGAAAATTTTGGCTGATCGTGGGTCAGATGCTCTGTCATACGAGGGATTGGCGCGTGAAATTGCGGCTTTGGATGGTCATGCGCCGCAGTTTACCGAGGTGCGTGCTAAACCGCTTCGGATTCCCGCGTACAATCGTGCTCCCAAAATACATATTATCGACAAGAAAGAGTGTCGTCGCTATGTCGGATTGTATTTCAAAGATGTGGTGGTCGGCGAGTCGCCCTTTTGGATGAAAACAAGATTGTTGGTCTCAGGACTTCGTCCGGTCAACAATATTGTCGATATCACCAATTACCTGATGCTCTTAACTGGACAACCTCTGCACGCGTTTGATGCTGATCAGCTTTCGGGGGGTATCGAAATTCGTCTCGCGAAGAAGGGGGAAAAGTTAGAATTACTCACGGGAGAAAAGAAAACGCTTGCGGTGCAAGATCTCGTCATTGCAGATACAAAGAAAGTATTGGCGCTGGCTGGTGTCATGGGAGGCAAGCATTCGGGGATTACCAAAGAAACAACCAATATTTTTCTTGAAATTGCCAATTTTGATGGGGCTACTATTCGTCGTTCACGCATCAGGCATGGACTCTCAACAGATGCGAGCTATCGATTTGAACGGAATCTCGATCCGAATCTCCCCACAGAAGTTGCGCGTGAGGTCGCGGTATTGATTCATGAACTGACAGGAGGCAAGCTCATGGGCGCGCGTGATGAATATGTTGAAAAACGGAAAGAACGAAAAATTGAATTGGCATTGTCACGCGTGGAGTGTGTACTTGGGGTAAAAGTGCCGATTTTTGAGGTGGTCCAGTATCTCGCGCTTCAAGGACTGACGGTGAAAAAGATCAATGGCAAGGAAGCACTCTTTGTCCATATTCCGACTCGTCGACCAGACCTGCGAGACGAATGGGATTTGATTGAAGAAATCGGGCGTATGCGCGGGTACGACAAAATCGCGGCCGCCGCTCCAGAACTCCCTTTTCTCGGTGAAGTAGTGAACGAAAAAAAACATTTTGAACGTCGTACTAAGGAGCTGCTTTCGCATGTGGGCTTTACCGAAATCATGACATATTCTTTCTACGGCATCGCAGATATGGACGCTTTTGGATTGGCCCACGCGCAACATGTCGAAATTGCCAATCCGCTTAATCCAGATCAGACACATCTTCGTCGGAGCCTGCTTCCAGGTGTGCTCTCTAAGGTCAAAGAAAATAGTCGGCACACGGAATCATTCCGCCTGTTCGAGTGGGAAAGTGTTTTTGAGAAATCAAAAGTATCCGAGGTAAAAGAATCAAAAATGCTCGCGCTCGCCTCTGTCTCTCGGGACAAGAGTGCTCGTGAATTTGCCCGATTAAAAGGAGCTCTTGAGAATATTTTTGAGAGTGCGTGTGTTCGTGATGTGGCATTTGTTTCACATGTGGTGCCAGCAGGAGGGGATGAATGGCATCGAACGCAGAGCGCCGATATGCTTGTGGGAGGGAAGAAACTTGGGACTCTCGGAACCCCGATGCCGTTTATTGTGAAACAGCTTGGTATTACATCGGGTGTCGCGGTGGCTGTTCTTGATGTGGAGGTATTACGAGAATCAGTACAGACAGAGAAAACATTTCTGCCACTCCCAAAATTTCCTTTTGCAGTACGTGATATCTCACTCGTGTTTTCTCAACGGCAAAAAAGTCAGGCGGTCGTGGATTTGATGAAGGAAGTAGGCGCACCACTGCTCCGCAAAGCGGAACTGTTCGACATCTTTGAGCGGGAAGGGGAACGTAATCTCGCTTTCCATCTCTCCTTCGGCGCTGATGAGCGGACACTGACGAGCCAGGAGATGGACAAAGCTTTCGATCGTATTGTGGGGGCGGTCAAAGAACGGCTCGGTGGAGAGTTGCACCAGTAGGTGCCTTCCGAAAGACGTATTTCGTGGTAGAATACAGCTTGAACAACAAGCCTTCTTTTGTTGACTTTTTTGCGAAAAAGGTGTATAATTGAGTTTTGTGGTTCTTTTCCAGGACAGGTTGGATTGCCGCGCTTCCGTGTCAAAACGGGGGTGAGGAAAGTCCGGACACTCGCCTTTTTCTCCCTCAAAAGAGACAGAGGCAGCAGGTACTGGGTAATTCCCAGACGCCGCGAGGCGCGAGGTGCGAACAGAGACGGTTCAATCTGCAAAGACTGAACCATCCTCATACTTTGTGAGGATGAACCGGGTAGAAATGCCCGGAGTGAAACGGCTAAATCCTTATCTGAGTGCAAGGTCGTGTCATTACACGGACTTATGTTGACTGGGTACTGAGTGATACTCTTTCGAGTCTGCATGAGTCCGTGTGATGGAGTGCCGCAAAGAATCAGCGAGTAATCGTTTGATCAAGAGAAATGGCAATCGTCTCATTTCGGTGAGATACAGAATCCGGCTTATAAACCTATCCTGGAAAAGCATCGAAAGTAATTTCGTCGCGAATATTTGTATGAAACGATCAGAAATATTTTTTAGTGCAATGCAGCTGCCGATCGATATTATTATGATCACGTTGGCTGCCTTGAGTGCTTACTACGTGCGTAATATTCCCCAGATTCTTGCTCTCCGACCCAAGCTCTATGACCTCACGTTGGGGAGTTTTATGGAAGTTGTACTTTTTGTCGCGCCTATTTTTGTTCTCATCTTTGCGCTTGAAGGGCTCTACCAGATGCGGACGACACGTCGTTTTTGGCAGGAGGCATATCGGGTTTTCAAAGCGACATCGCTTGTCTTGGTTATCGTTATCGTGGCGATTTTTCTCAAGCGTGAATGGTTTTCGTCACGCTTTATCATTCTCGCCGGTTGGGGATTTACGGTGCTGTATGTGATTGCCGGACGCTATCTCATCGCTCGTGTTCAGCGGTATTATCTTCTCGCGAAGGGAATGGGGGTGCATCGGGTATTGCTCGTGGGGACCAACGGCAAGATGCAGGCCGTGAAACGCTATTTATCTTCTCATCGGGAGCTTGGGTATAAAATGGTTGCGCAGGTTTCGGGTGTTTCGCTTCATCAGATTAAGGAAATACGTCAGGAGAAGGGACTGGATGAAGTCATTGTTTGTGATTCAACTTTGACGGATGACGAACACGAGAAATTGCTCGACTATTGTCAGATCAATAATGTGAGCTATCGTTTTATTCCGACGACTCTTCAGACGGCTCGTGTTTCGATGCAGGTGGGTATTTTGAATGGGGAACCGATTATTGAATATCATCACACGCCACTTGATGGATGGGGCAAGGTGATGAAACGGATCTTTGATCTCGTTGCGGGTTCTCTTTTGACGCTTGCTGCTCTGCCAATTATGGGGCTTATCACTCTGCTTATCCGGATTGAAGATGGAGATGGGCCAGTGATTTATCTGAATGAGCGTGTGGGTCAAGATGGGAAGAAGTTTTTCGTGTACAAATTCCGCTATATGCAGTGGCGCTGGTGTACCGACAAGGCCAATCCAAACTATAAGAAGGCGCTTGCATACGAACAGGAGCTGATTCAAACGAAAAGTGTTCGAGAGGGACCACTGTATAAGATCAAAGATGATCCTCGGAAAACCAAGATTGGTGCTTTTATCGAACACTATTCATTGGATGAGTTGCCGCAGTTTTTCAATGTCCTGAAGGGGGATATGAGTCTGGTCGGCCCACGTCCGCATCAGCAGCGTGAAGTAGACAAATACAATGAGTATCACCGTCGGTTACTCACTATCAAACCGGGCATCACGGGTATGGCGCAGGTTTCTGGTCGCTCCGATCTTCCATTTGAAGATGAGTATCGTCTCGATGTATACTATATTGAAAGCTGGTCACTGTGGCTTGATATTGTGCTTTGTCTCAAAACCTTCAAAGCACTCATTCGCCGAAGAAAAAATTAAGTTATTCTGATTCAAAAATATATGAATGTTCTCCTCAAATGGGTTGTCTCCGCGCTGGCGTTTTTGACCTTGCCACATATCGTACCTGGTATCAGCGTGAAGGGATTTGGCACGGCGCTCGTTTTGGCTCTCCTTTGGGGGGTGATTGGTATTACTGTCAAGCCGATTCTTGTTATCCTGACTCTCCCGATTAATTTGCTCACGTTTGGTATCTTCACTTTTGTTATCAATGGAGCGCTGCTCTTCATGTTGGGGGGATTTATCAAGGGCTTTGAGGTGCAAACACTTTGGGCAGCGATTCTCGGTGCTCTCGTGCTTTCTGTTATTCACATGATCGCGCACGCAAT
>WBZQ01001508.1_pt1 | contig 16103 bp, 12 predicted proteins | sample 5204251 | NCBI WGS metagenome assembly WBZQ01 (sample SAMN12412402, study PRJNA552823) | activated sludge metagenome | isolation source: activated sludge from nitrification reactor of wastewater treatment plant... | place: USA: Virginia | collected 2017-09 | reverse complement strand
TAGAAACCATAATTAATCCCTGCTGGACAGCGGTGGCACCAATGAGAAGGTCAAAGTCAGGGATTATCTCACCTGCGGTTCGGAGGCGCACTTTTTCCTTTGCATATACATCAATAGCAGCCGAGAAAGGAATAATCTGAATGTGTAAGAGGAAAAATTCTAATCGTTGCCTTTTTTCTTCAAGCACCTCTGGTGGCGAACTTTCTACACCACACCACAACTCAGCTACGGTTACTTCCGAAATAAAGCAGTTTTCAGCGCCTGCTCTTTTTACCTTTTCGTTGATGTTATAGCGCCCTTTAAGCCAAAAAATAATGATGTTGGTATCGAGCAAATATTTCATAAGGCTTCATTATCCCGTCCGGTAGTCCGGGAGCCCTCAATAAGTTGAATCAATTCTTCTGCAGTTTCAGATGTGTCGTTCCAACTGCCGTAAAAAGTGTCTATCCAGTTGGCCTTGGCGGGAATCATCTGTTGGCCTTCAGGCTTGCCTTTTTTGCCCCCGGAAACTGAAGCATGTTTTTCAATAGTATTAACTAAAGTATGTTTTACCGCTACTGTAGTTGATAAGTGCATCCCAGGCTCTTTTTGTCGCTTGGTTTCCTCTCGCAACGATTGTGTTAATAATCTGATAAGTATGCGTTTTTCCTCAGTACTCAAGGATTTGAGCATGGGCCAATAATTTTTAGTTTTTCCCAATAGTTGCATCGTTGCAAATTTTTACAAAGATACAAGTTTTCTCAAATTTTACCTTTGCCCCGCCCCGATCACCGCATCACCAAATTTACAAATCAACGATCCAATGGATTACCGCATCGAAAAAGACACCATGGGCAAAGTCCAGGTGCCGGCCCACGTGTACTGGGGCGCCCAGACCCAGCGTTCCATCGAAAATTTCAAAATTGCCCGCGACACCAACCGGATGCCCGTCGAGATCATCCGGGCTTTCGCCTATCTGAAAAAAGCCGCCGCGCTCACCAACTTCGAAGCCGGCGTGCTGCCCAAAGAAAAATGCGAGCTCATCGCCCGGGTCTGCGACGAAATTCTGGAAGGCAAACTGGACGACCAGTTTCCGCTTGTCGTCTGGCAGACCGGCTCGGGCACCCAGAGCAACATGAACGCCAACGAGGTGATCGCCTACCGTGCCCATGTGCTCAACGGCGGCCAACTGACCGACGAGCAGAAATTCGTCCACCCCAACGACGACGTGAACAAGTCGCAGTCGTCCAACGATACCTTCCCCACAGCCATGCACATCGCAGCGTATAAAATGCTGATGGAAGTGACCCTCCCCGGCATTGAAAAACTGCGCGACACCCTGAAAGCCAAATCCGACGCCTTCATGGACGTGGTAAAGATCGGCCGCACCCACTTTATGGACGCCACGCCGCTTACCCTCGGCCAGGAGTTCTCCGGCTACGCCGCCCAGCTCGACCACGGCCTGCGCGCCGTCCGCAACAGCCTGGCCCACCTGTCGGAACTGGCCCTGGGCGGCACGGCAGTCGGTACGGGCATCAATACGCCGAAAGGGTATTCGGAAAACGTCGCCCGGCACATCGCCGCGCTTACCGGCCTGCCTTTCGTGACCGCACCCAACAAGTTCGAAGCCCTCGCCGCCCACGACGGCATCGTGGAGGCCCACGGCGCGTTGAAAACCGTCGCCGTCAGCCTGATGAAGATCGCCAACGACATCCGCATGCTCTCTTCGGGCCCGCGCTCCGGCATCGGCGAGATCTTTATCCCCGACAACGAACCTGGCTCCAGCATCATGCCCGGCAAGGTAAACCCCACCCAGTGCGAAGCGCTGACCATGGTATCCGCCCAGGTCATGGGCAACGACGTGGCCATCAACATCGGCGGCGCCACCGGCCATTTCGAACTCAACGTGTTCAAGCCGGTGATGATCTACAACTTCCTGCACTCGGCCCGGCTGATCGGCGAAGCCTGCGTGTCGTTCAACGACAAGTGCGCCGTGGGCATCGAGCCGCTGCACGACAACATCAAAAAACACGTCAACAACTCTTTGATGCTGGTAACGGCCCTCAATACCAAAATCGGCTACTACAAGGCCGCCGAGATCGCCCAGACCGCCCACCGCGAAGGGTCGACGCTGAAAGAGACGGCGCTGAAACTCGGCTACCTGACCTCGGAAGAATTTGATGAATGGGTGCGGCCGGAGGATATGGTGGGAAGATAGGGTACACCCCGCTTGTCATCCTGACGGGAACTGTCCGCTCTACGGAGGCAAGCGTAGAGCGGACAGTTCCCGTCAGGATGACAACGTAGAGTGGTCAGATTCCTGCGGAATGGCAAAAAGCACCATGACGATCGAAAAACTCCACACCTGCACCGGTCATCGCGCCGCCGTTTATGCCCTGGCGCCGGGGCGCGATGACCGGCATTTCCTGTCGGCCGGCGGCGACGGCTGGATCGTGGAGTGGGATCTGGACGAGCCGGAGACGGGCCGGCTGGTAGCCTCGGTGGAAACCCAGGTCTTTTCGCTTGCCGCTTTGGCGGACGGCCGGATCGTAGCCGGCAACATGAACGGCGGTGTGCACTGGATCGATCGGGAAAAGCCGGAGAAAACGCAGAACATCCAGCATCACCAAAAAGGCGTGTTTGATATCCTTGCGGTTGGAGATTGGGTGTTCACCGCCGGCGGCGACGGCGTTTTGACCCGCTGGAATGCGGAAACCGGCCGCAGCATTGAGAGTTTTCAACTGTCCAACCAGGCGCTGCGGGCGCTGGCCTTTTCCGAAACCAGAAACGAACTCGCCGCCGGCGCCAGCGATAATTCCATCTACCTGCTCGACGCGGTAACGCTGGAATTGAAAAACACGCTGAAAAATGCGCACACCAATTCGGTTTTTACCGTTGCCTACTCCCCGGACGGCCGCTACCTGCTCAGCGGCGGCCGCGACGCCATGCTGCGCGTCCGGGATCTGGAAAACGACGGGCTGCCCGTTTCCGAACAGCCGGCGCACCTGTTCACCCTGAATCACCTGGTTTTTTCTCCCGATGGCCGCTGGTTCGCCACGGCCAGCCGCGACAAGACGCTGAAGATCTGGGATGCCTCCACGTTCGAACTGCGCAAAGTCGTCGATATCGTGCGCTACGGCGCCCACCTTCGCTCGGTGAACCGGTTGCTGTGGCTGCCGGGCTGCCTGGTGTCGGGGGGCGATGACCGGACGGTGATGTTGTGGAATATTATAAATTGAGCAACCCTTCCCCCGTCATCACCTCCGGCTTTTCCACCCCCATCAACGCCAGCAGGGTCGGCGCCACGTCGGCCAGGCGGCCGTTGCGGAGTTTGGCACCGGCTACAGGGTCTTTGCTTACCCAAATGCAGGGCACCGGGTTCTTGGTGTGGGCGGTATTGGGCGTGCCGTCTTCGTTGATCATGTAGTCCGAGTTGCCGTGGTCGGCAATGAGCAGGCACTCGTAGCCGTGTTCCAAGGCCAGCGGAATGATCCGGCTGAGGCAGCCGTCCACCGTCTCGGCGGCTTTCATGGCGGCGCTGAACACGCCGGTATGCCCCACCATGTCGGTGTTGGCGAAGTTCAGGCAGATAAAATCGGGCGTGTTTTCCCGGATGTCCTGCATGATGGCCTCGGTAATGCCCGGCGCGCTCATTTCCGGTTGCAGGTCGTAGGTAGCCACTTTCGGCGACGGGATCATGATGCGGCGCTCGCCGGTGAACGGTTCTTCGCGGCCCCCGGAAAAGAAGAACGTCACGTGCGGGTACTTCTCGGTTTCGGCGATGCGCACCTGGGTTTTGCCGGCGAGGGAGAGCACCTCGCCCAGGGTCAGCACCACGTCGTCTTTTTCGTAGATCACCCCGATGCCGCGGAAGGCGTCGGAGTAGCGGGCCATGGTCACGTAGTGCAGGCCCGGCAGGGTGGCCAGCCCGAATTCGGGGAGGTTTTCCTGGGTGAGTACGTAGGTGAGTTGCCGCAGCCGGTCGGTGCGGAAGTTGAAGCAGATCACCACGTCGCCGGGACGGATCACCGCGGTCGGGCTGCCGTCTTCCCGGGCCATGTACATCGGTTGCAGAAATTCGTCGGTCACCCCTTCCTCATACGATCCCAATATCGCCGATACGATCCCCCCCTGCCCACTGCCACTGCTACTGCCACTGCTCACTGCTTTCCCCCCGCCCTTCACCAGCAGGTCGTAGGCCAGTTTGATGCGTTCCCAGCGTTTGTCACGGTCCATAGCGTAGTATCGCCCCACCACCGAGGCCAGTTTGACCGGCTGGTTTTCAATGTGTTTCAGCAGGTCGTCGATAAAGCCCGCTCCGCTTTTGGGGTCGCAGTCGCGGCCGTCGGTGAAGGCGTGTACGTACACTTCCGGGCAGCCGTTTTCGGTGGTAATGTCGCAGAGGGCTTTCAGGTGATCGATGTGGGAGTGTACCCCGCCGTCGGAGACAAGGCCGAGCAGGTGAATGGCTTTGCCGTGTTCTTTGGCATACCCGATGGCTTCCAGCAGTACTTTATTCCGGTGCAGGGTGCGTTCGCGGATGGCTTTGTTGATGCGCGCCAGTTCCTGCCACACGATACGCCCGGCGCCGATGTTGAGGTGGCCGACTTCCGAGTTGCCCATCTGGCCGTCGGGCAAGCCTACGTCCTCGCCGTGGGTGACGAGCGTGCTCATGGGATATTGCTGCATCAGGCCGTCCATGAAGGGCGTATTGGCCTGAAAAATGGCGTCGGCTTCGGGTTTTTGGCCGAGGCCCCAGCCGTCGAGGATGAGGAGGAAGGCTTTTTTTGTCATATGATCGGAGGAGTGGAGGCTGACGGGTTGATTTAGAATTATTTTAGTCCGGATTTGCAGGATGCATCTTGTTATTGGAGTGAACCCTCCGAAAGTTTTAAACTTTCGGAGGGTTGGGGCATTTAGCGGGCATTTGCGGGTTTCGTAAACGTAGTCGACGGCAAAGAAACGCCGAATACCGTTTTTCAAAAACAAAAAAAGCCCGGCAGAACGCTGTCGACCGGGCAATAGGTATAACTGAGTAGATCTTGGGCGGGCCGGGATTACTTGCGGCCGGCTTTGAGTTGTTCCTGCAGTTTGGCGAGTTCGGCCGTTTTGCCGTCGCGGGCAAGGGCGGCTTGTTTCGGCCAGGTGGCGGGGTCGTGCATCTGGTAGCGTTTTCCGGCGGCATCCAGAATGGTTTTAATGGCGGCCGGTTTGGTTTCGGCCAGTTGAGCAAACGTCGTAATGCCGGCGTTGTTCAACAGTTCGGCGATTTTCGGGCCAATCCCTTCGATGATCACGAGATCGTCGGCTTTTGTCGTCGTTTTTGCGCTTTTAGCCGCGGGTTTTTGCGCAGCCGCCGGCTCGGCGGATTTCTTCGTGGCCGGTTTGCGGTCGGCTACGGGTTCGGCTTTTTTCGTGGCGGCAGTTTTTTTCGTAGCGGCGGGTTTGGCGTCTTCGATGATCGAATTCATCAGGTATTGCTCTTCCACGATCTGACCGTTCTTCCAGGTGCGGCGGATCACTTCGTGGTACACCAGGTGATTGCCGAATTTGTCGGTAAAGTCGAATACGAATTGCGAGTCGGTGTTGTCTTTGCCGGCTTTGGCGGCCAGGCGTTCTATACGGTTCACGGAAGCGATGTTGTTGAAGAACCAACGCAGGGCTTCCAGTTTTTCTGCTTTCGAGTTCGTCTTGTCGGCGGGAGTGCTCAGCGTTACGCAGTGGTCGGCTGCAAACGCGTCGAAGGCGGTGATGATGTCACCTTTGACAACCTGCGCGTCGACCGTGTCGAGGAGTTGTTGCAAAGTCATTTCAATAGTGTTTGGTGAACGAATAACGGCCGCAAAGGTACTATAACTTTTGCCAACCAAATAATAATCTGAAACGGACCAATTTGTTAAGTTATTGTGAAATTAAAATTTGCAACGGGTGGGAATATTGTTTAACATGATATTTCGTAATTGCAAAACGGATGAGATTTGAATTGGACTTCTTTTTTTACAAAATTTAATTTTCGGAAAGAGGGGGTTCGCCGGTCACTGTTTTAAAATAAAAAACATGAGTCATACGGATCAGGAACAAAACACTACCCGCTGCCCCAACTCTGGTTGGCTCTCCATAGCCCCGGAGGGGCGAAATGTTGGTAGAAACTCAGGTTGCCGGCCTACAAAGCCCCGGAGGGGCGGCATATGATGGAATCATTTCGCCACATGCCGCCCCTCCGGGGCTGGTAGAGCGGAAAGAGAGGCGCTAAAACTACCGACATGATCGCCCCTCCGGGGCTTTAACCGACGGGGTGCTGCCCTGCCGGATAAAAACAACCTGAGCCACCCCCGAAAACGCGGGATGACTCAGGTTACGGGTTGCTAAAAGGTGTAAAAAAATTTATTTCACCTCTTCCGATTTTTTACCGGCCGCCTTGATAATGAAGAACAAAGTGATGCCGACGATCAGGAAATTGATCACAGCGTTCAGGAAATTGCCGATCAGGATCGATTCCCCGATCTTTAGTTGGGAGAAGTCCGGCGTACCGAAGATGCTGCCGATGATGGGCATAATGACGTCGGCCACCAGTGATTCGACGATCTTGTTGAAGGCAGCCCCGATGATGAACGCTACCGCCAGGGTAATGACATCACCGCGGAACAGAAATGCTTTGAGCTCGGAAATCATAGTTAATCGTTTTGAAGGTGAATATTGAGACTAGTTTGTAGCGGTGAAAGTATATATTGGTCTGGTTTTGTTTGAAAAAGGGCGAAAAAATTTTAACAGCCGGGTGTTGCGCCGCTGAATACGTTTGAATAAGCGCGGCAGGCTGAAATTTTATTCTTCGGAGAAAAACAACTCCGCCGCAATCCCGTCGGCCAGGAATTTGCCCGCGCGGCTGAGGCGGTAGCGGCTGCCGGCTTGTTCCATTTTGCCGGCAGCCAGAAAGGGGACGGCCAGTTGCCGGAAGTGGGCGGCAAACCCTGCTCCCATGCTTCCGATCTTTTCCAGGTCGGCGCCCCACATGGTCCGCAGGGAGGTCATGACGTATTCGTTGTAGCGCTGGGTAGCGGTAAGCGTTTCTTTTTCAAAAGGAATGCGCTTTTCCGCCAAAGCCTTGAGGTAGCGCGCGTTGTTGGCTACGTTCCACTGCCGGCTATGGCCGTCGAAGGAATGGGCCGCGGGGCCGACGCCCAGGTAAGGCTCGCCGGACCAGTAACTGCTGTTGTGGCGGGCGTAACGGCCGGGCAAGGCGAAATTGGAAATTTCGTAGTGCTCGTAACCCCGCGCGCCGGCTGTATCTACCAGATAGTCGAAGTGCCGGGCCGCCTTCTCCTCGTCCACCGGCGGTTGCTGCCCGCGGCGCACGAAGGTGCCCAGCGCGGTTCCCTCCTCTACTGTGAGGCAATAGCAGGAAAGATGGGGAATGCCGTGGTCGAACACGATGTGCAGATTTTCCGCCCACTGTTCGTCGGAGGTGACCGGCGCGCCGTAAATAAGATCGACGGTGAGATCGTCGAAGCCGGCAGCCCGGGCGGCGTCCAGACAGGCCCGGGCATGGGCGGCGGAGTGGGCGCGGTTCATCCAGCGCAGGTCTTCGTCGCTGAACGACTGGATACCGATGCTCAGGCGGCTGACCGGCGTGTGGTTCTTCAGACCGCGCAGTTTTTCGGCCGAAAGGTCGTCGGGGTTGGCTTCCAGGGTGATCTCGGCGCCGGGAGCGACCCGGTGCAGGGCATATATTTTATGGAAGATCTGCTCCAGTTCGCCCATTTCCAGCAGGGAAGGCGTGCCGCCGCCGAAATACACCGAAGTCAGTTCCGCCTGGCCCAGGTAATCGCGCTGGAGCTCCAGTTCCTGCACGATAGCCGCCACCATGTCGCCCTTGCTCCGCAGCGACGTGGAAAAGTGAAAGTTGCAGTAGTAGCAGGCCTGCTTGCAGAAGGGAATGTGGAGGTATAGGCCGGGCATGAGCACGTACTTTTCTAAAAACCAGTGAGCGTGTTCGGGATTTTAAATTCGGGCTACAAGCGGCAAGTTTTCTTTCGCTGTTCGTTAAAATTTTCGCCGTAGACACCCGGCTATGGCTGCAAATTTTGCCTTCATTGAAAGAAAATTTGCTCGCTTTCGCCACGAACCCAAATCCCGAACACGCTCTAAATGAAAAGAGTGCGCCTTTCCATTTTCAGGTTCTTACGAAATGACGAAGGGTAAGATACTACTTTATCCGTAATTCCTCCACCTTTTGTTCAACAGGGTCAATAATGGCAGACACGATGTTCTGTAAAAGCCACTCGGTTGACGTATACCTGCATAAGGGAAGCACACTCCGGAATAAAGTAAAGAAATCGAACATGCCGTATTCATGTTGTTCTTCCATAATAATTGGAATAACAGGCAAAGAAGGATTGTTAGGCACAATGCCCCGTAATTCCTGTGGAATTGATCTTGCATCGGTGATGTCTGCAATTACAAAGCGCGACATCCGGGCAAGCAAATTAACTGTTTCATCTACGCTTTTTCCCGCGGGGTTGGAGAAATCAAACACGATGGGCAAATAATTCTTCCGCCTTAGTTCGTCTTTGAGAGCGTCCAAAACCGCTTTCCTTTCTGGAGTAAAACGCCCTAGTATTAATACGGCCCTTGAAGTTATTATATCTATTACATTGCGTATTTTCTCGTTGTTTAGCATCAGGTAGATGAATTGTGCAACTTCAAGATCATCTACAGTGATTTGTACTTCTTTTGGTGGAGATATAACTAGGTCTTTCTGAATAAGGTTATCCTTTTGGATAGCCCAAGCGGAGACACCGTAAATATTATTACGTTCAAACCTTGCGTGAGAAAAATCTGACTCAATTAATACTGCCTTGCTAAAATCAGAATCTTCAATTATGGCCCTTTGAAGTAATGCTTCGCTAAAATTTACACCTCGAAATTTTGATTTTTTGATGTCTGTTTGGCTAAAATTCACTTTTCGTAAATCAGTAAGATTGAAATGTGAATCAGAAAAAACCGAATGTTGGAAGTCAGAACCGATAAAAGAAGATTCTAATACCGTTGTACTTTGAAAAACTGAATGCTGCAAACTATTAGCCCAACAATGTACTCTTATAAGCATCGAATTTTTAAATACTGCTCTTGAAAGATTTGAATTGTTAAAGGAAGTCCCAATTAAAGTGGTTTCTGAAAAATTAGCATTGTGTAGGTCTGCTGCAATAAATTTTGTTCCATCTAAAATGGATTTTTTTAGGTTTATTCCTGCTAAGTTTAAACCTGCCCCGATAATCGTTTTATTCCTTAAATCAGGAATTAATTCTGGATTATCCTTTCTCCATATATTCCATGCCTCCGCGCCCTGTTTCAATATTTCTATAATATCTTGCGCTATCATATTTAAATATAGTATTGGTCAAGGCTTGAACCGCTTAAAAAGACGTTGTAAATCTCTTTTGGAATGAACAATACGGTAGATGTAAATGTCGTGCCCGGTAAATTCATAAAAAATTTCATAGGGGCCTTTTCGAATCACCCGATAGTTGCCGTATTCAACAAGTAATGGTTCGGGGGGATATCTTTCCGGGTGATCTTGCAAGGTTTCTATAGCATCAAATAGCCCTGTGATAACTCTTGCTGCAACTTTTTCAGATGCATTTTTAGTCAAATATCTGCGAATTTCGCGTAAATCCTTTGTAGCATGGATGGAGAACGCTACATCGTAAGGAGGCGTACTCATTCCGAAAGAAATTCTTTTTTCAAATCAGCCAGGGTGAACTTTTTACCTGCACGAACCTCCTGACTAGCCTCAAGAATACTTGCCACTAGTTCTTCCTCCGTAATTGGTGTACCATCGGCCTCGTACGCAGTGATACCTGGTGCAGGTATAGAAAGTGATTTTCGGAGTAATACTAAAATGCTTTGCATCAACTCCGCATCGTCGGTTTGCTCCAAAAGCGTGGTGATTGAAAGTCTCAATTCCTTAGTACTCATTAGCTGTTGCTTTTAGGCAAAAGTAAGGAAAATTTGCTTAAGGTATCTGAAAAACAAAAATGAGGGCGCCTCAAAAGGTTGATTAAAGTTGATAAGGGTTGATATTTTGACCCGAACAAAGGATAAAAACTACCTTTCTTCGGATCGATTATCAACCTTCATCAACTTTAATCAACCCTTATCAACCTTTTGAGACAGCCTCACACTCAAACTTAAGTGGATAGCGGCTGATCGGTAAAATCGTGTAAGGGTGAACAGGTAACATACGAACACAAGCCTCCGGAAGAGAGCGTACATAAACTAAGGCGTAGTCAGTGTAATGTTCCCGAATAGTGGCGCAAAGTGTGGAAGAGAGGCACCGGAGCAGAATCAGGTAACCGGCAAAAACAAACCCTCCGAACGTATTCAAACGTGCGGAGGGCTGGATATGGATAGGGTGTGCTTGAGCCGTATGTTCGGAACGGTTACCGGGCGTAAGCCACGGCGCGTTTTTCCCGGATCACCGTAACGCGGATCTGCCCGGGGTACTGCATTTCGTCCTGGATTTTCTGCGAGATCATGAACGACAGGTCGTCGGCGTACTGGTCGGTCACTTTGTCGGCCTCTACGATGACGCGCAGTTCGCGGCCGGCCTGCATGGCAAAGGCTTTGGCCACACCCTCGTAGCCCATGGCCAGGTCTTCCAGTTCGCCGATCCGCTTCAGGTAGTTCTCCAGGATCTCCCGGCGGGCACCCGGGCGGGCGCCGGAGATGGCGTCGCAGGCCTGGATGATGGGCGAGATGATGTTGTTCATCTCGATCTCGTCGTGGTGGGCGCCCACAGCGTTGATGATGACCGGGTGTTCCTGGTATTGTTCGCACATTTTCATGCCGACCAGGGCGTGCGAGAGTTCGGTTTCTTCCTCGGCTACCTTGCCGATGTCGTGCAGCAGGCCGGCCCGTTTGGCCATTTTGATCTGTTTCGGGTTCAGGCCCAGTTCTGCCGCCATGATGCCGCAGAGTTCGGCCGTCTCGATGCTGTGCTTCAGCAGGTTCTGACCGTACGAAGAGCGGAAGCGCATCCGCCCCACCATCCGGGTGAGGGCCGGGTTGAGGCCGTGGATGCCGAGTTCGATCACGGTGCGTTCGCCGATCTCGATGATCTGCTCTTCGAGTTGTTTGCGCACCTTGGCCACCACTTCCTCGATGCGCTGCGGGTGTATGCGGCCGTCGGCCACCAGGCGCTGCAGGGAGAGGCGGGCCACTTCGCGGCGGATGGGGTCGAACGAGGAGATCACGATGGCCTCGGGCGTATCGTCCACGATCACCTCCACACCGGTGGCGGCTTCGAGGGCCCGGATGTTGCGGCCTTCGCGGCCGATGATCTGGCCTTTCATGTCGTCGTTTTCAAGGTTGAAAACCGACACCGTATTTTCGATGGTAAATTCGGCGGCCATGCGCTGGATCGTCTGGATCACGATCTTTTTGGCCTCCTTCGACGCGTTCAGTTTGGCCTGGCTGACGGCATCTTTCACGATGGCCATCACTTCCGTCTCGCTTTTGGCCCGCACGGCTTCCAGCAACTGGTCCTTGGCATCCTGCTGGCTCAGGCGGGCGATGTTCTCCAGCGCCTTGATGCGCTCCTCGTTCGCCGCGTCGAGTTCTTCCTTTTTCTTGGCCACGATCTTCAACTGCTTGTCCAGGTTCTCCCGCAGGGTTTCGAGTTCGAGTTCGCGGTTGTCCAGTTCGCTTTTGCGGGCCTCCACTTCGTCGACCCGGCTCTGGAACAAGTCCTGCTCCACTTTGAGGTCTTTTTGCTTCGACAGGACTTCCATTTCCAGTTCCTTCATTTTCAACTGCTGCTGGGTCTTTTCGACGTCCAGTTCCTGCCGCATTTGCGCATACCGCTCCTTGGCTTCCTGAATTTTCTGCTGTTTGATGCGCTCGTTCTCCGACTCGGCCCGGGCTATGACCTTCTCGGCTTTCACCGCGGCTTCGTCTTCGATGCGTTTGGCGGTGAGGCGGGCCTCCTGAATGGCCAGATCGGCCTGGCGGTTGCTTTCATCTACGCGCTTTTTGTTGTTTTGCGAAGCGAGCAGGTAAGCAACGACACCACCTACCACCAATCCTATGATTCCTATGGCTATTTCCATGATGTTTCAGTTATGTGGTTAATTATAAAATGGTTGGGCCATCCGGCCCACAAGCCGGATGGTTGCTTTTTCATGGTTGCGGTAATGACCGGACAAAATGGCCCGGCGCATCACCCGGATGGAGCGACGAAAGGGAAACGGCCGGTCGTTCAAGACGGGTCACCGGGCCGACGGGCGGGAATTGCTGCGGTGCAGTTCGATGGCGTAGGTAAGCAGTGTCATGGCCAGGTGGTCCTGTAGGTCTCTCGACGGCTGCGCGGCCTTGAATGCCGCGGTCTTGTCGCTGATCTCCTTGGCTAGCCGGTGGATCAATGCCTCGTCTGCCGGATTGATTTTCAGCAAATAAGGCCGGCCGGCTATAAGGACGGTTGCCTGAACGGTATGAATCGGTATCTGCTCGGTTGCCATAAACGCGCGCGTTTGGGATGAAAGGTTACACGGAAAGGGTAGCGATTGATGCTTTTTTTTGTCCATTCAAAAACCGCGCCTCTTTCCCGGTCATTCGTCCCGCCTGGTCCTCCCGGCGGATTTTCCGGACGGCCGCATGCCGCGCCGGACCTGGTCCGCCTATTTCCGTATCGTCGCTTTCAGTCTGGTTTCAAAAGCCTGCTGCAATTGCTGCATCAGGCCGTCGATCTCTTTGTCTTGCAGGGTTTTTTCCGGGTCTTCAAAGGAAAAACTCACCGCGTAGGACTTTTTGCCGGCGCCGAGTTTGGTTTCATCTTCAAATACGTCGAACAGGTTGACTTCTTTCAGCATCTTTTTGGCCGTTTTGCCGGCCAGTTGGCGGATGTCGGAAAAGGTCACGCTCCGGTCGATCACGAGCGCCAGGTCGCGGCGCACGCTCGGGAAGCGGTTGAGTTCGACGAACTGTATCTTGTTGCCCGCTACCGCCTGCAGCACGATTTCAAAGTTGAAATCGGCAAAAAAGACGGCGTTTTTCAGGTCCATTTTTTTCAAAATGGCGGGCTGCACGGCACCGAAGGTTACCAGTACCTGCGGGCCGCGGTGGAATTTAAGTCCGTACTGAAAAGGCGTGGCGGCCGGCTCCTCGCCCGTCGCCGAAAGCACACTTTCCTGAAAACCGCTGACGCCGAGACGGGCCAGCAGGTTTTGTACGAATCCTTTCAGGGTGTAAAAGTCAACAGATTTTTTGGCATCGGGTTGCCAACTTTCCGGGCTGTGCGCACCGGTGAGCAACAGGCTCAGGCGGTACACTTCGCTGAAGGCGGCGGCACCGGCAGCGCCGGGGTTGCGCAGGTAGGTTTTGCCGAACTCGAACAAGCGCAGGTCGGGGTGCTGCCGGTTCTGGTTGCGCTGCATGGCTTCGAGCGCGCTGAACAGCAGGGTAGGGCGCATACAGTCCAGACCCTGGTTGGCGGAGTTGTGGATGTAGGCGATCCGGTCCTGTTCCACCGGCAATACGGCGTCGTCGCCGGTGTAGTACGCCGAGTTGGACAACGACATGCCCATGCATTCGTTGAAACCGTTGGCGGCCAGGAATTCGGCGGCCAGGTTGCGTACCGCATCGGGGTTGGGGCGACCCTGTATTTCCATGCTGCTGCGGATCTGGCCGGGCACGGGCACATTGTCCAGGCCGTGGATGCGCAGGATCTCTTCGATGACATCGGCTTCCCGGGTCACGTCGGGTTTGTTGGTCGGCACTACGGCGGTGAACCCTGTTCCGGTGCCGTCCTCCATTCCGATCTCCAGGGCTTCCAGGATACTTCTGACTTTTTCCGGCGGTAAATTTTCGCCGATCAGGGAGTTTACCCGGGGGTATTCTACGGGGATGCGCGCCGGATGGACGGGATTCGGGTAAATGTCCACGACTTCGGAGCCAATTGCCCCTCCGGCCAGTTCGAGGATCAGGTGGGCGGCGCGTTCCAGCGCGCGGCGGCAGCCGTTCGGGTCGGCGCCTTTTTCAAAGGTCCACGCCGCGTCGGTGCGCAGGTTGTGGCGCAGCATGGAACGGCGGATCCATTTGGGGTTGAAAAAAGCGCTTTCCAGGAAAATTGCGGTGGTCTTGTCGCTTACCCCGCTGGTGGAGCCGCCGAATACCCCGCCGATGCACATGGGCGTCGATTCGCCGTCGCAGATCATGAGGTCTTCGGCGAAAAGTTTGCGCTCCTGTTCGTCGAGGGTTTTGAATACCGTGCCGGCCGGCAGGGTTTCGACCAGGATCCTGCCGCCTTTTATCTCAGCCAGGTCGAAAGCGTGGAGCGGCTGGCCCAGTTCCACGCGGACGTAGTTGGTGATGTCCACCACGTTGTTGATGGGACGTTGACCCACGGCCAACAGGCGGTTTTTGAGCCAGTCGGGGCTTTCCTGCACGGTCAGCCCGCTAATGACCACCCCGGTATAGCGGGGGCAGGCTTCCGGGTTCCGGACCTCGACGGGGAATTGGACACTGGAAACCGGAAATGCGGGGAGTTCCGGCTGGCGGACGGGCACATCCCGGTTTTCCTGCACCCGCAGGTAAGCCGCGATGTCGCGGGCCACGCCGAGGTGGTTGGTCGCATCGGCGCGGTTGGGGGTCAGGCCTATTTCTATGATGGTGTCGGACTCCTGTTTCAGATAAGCCGCGGCGGTCACTCCCAGCGGTGTTTCGCCGGGCAGCACCATAATACCGCTGTGGTCCTGGCCGATGCCCAGTTCGTCCTGGGCGCAGATCATGCCCTGGGAAGGCACTCCGCGCACTTTGCGCTCGGCAATGGCAAACAGTTGGCCGTCTTTGCTGAAAACCTGGGCGCCGGGCAGGGCAACCAGTACTTTTTGTCCGGCCGCCACGTTCGGCGCGCCGCACACGATGGAACGGATGACGCCGTCGCCGACGTCCACTTTGGTGGCGGAAAGGTGGTCGGTGTCGGGAATGCGTTCACATTCCACCACCCGCCCGGTGACGACCTTGTCGAGGTCGACGGGCGAGGTTTTTACGGATTCCCAGCCTTCCACTTCCAGCCCCAGCGACGTCAGTATGTCGGCGATTTCAGAGGGTGATTTATCGATGTCGAGAAAATCCCGAAGCCAGTTCAGCGAAACCTTCATTATTCCTCAAAAGCGTTTGTCGGCGCCTGCGCGCCCGGTATTTGAATCGTGAGATTCAACGAATTGGGCAAAAGTAGCGAGATTCTGGAATAATGAAAAAAAAGGTTGCAGAAGAGGGGTTGGATGGTTTGAAGGTTGGATGGTTTGAAGGTTTGGAAGTTGGATGGTTTGGAGGTTGGCGAACGCGATACAAACCCTCAAACCATCCAACCCTCAAACCATCCAACCTTCCAACCTTCAAACCTTCAAACCATCCAACCTTCAAACCATCATTGTTTCGGATACCCCGACTGGATCCAGCAGTTGAAGCTGTCGCGTTCGGCCTGGGTCATGGTGGAGCCGGACTGGGGCATGTCCTTTTTGATCACGACGCGGTCGAGCATGTGGCCCTCGTCCAGGTGATCTTTCATGCCTTCATAGGTAGTAAAGTCGAAAATGTCGGCGCCGGTCACCCCGCTGCCAGTGGCGTGGCAACTGATGCAGTGGCGGTTAACGATGCCCTTGATCTGTGCATTGTAGGTGAAAGCTGCGCCGGAAATATTGCATTCGGGGCCGTCGCCGCCTTCGTCATCGTTGCCGCAACCGGGCCATACGGCCAGGGCTGCGAGAGCGAAAAGGAGAAAAAGAAGCGTTTTTTTGCTGTGGAACGTGTACATTTCTTGTATTTTTTGTGAGTGACAAAGGTCTAACGGCGGTAAAGTACGGCAAGGCCGAATTTTTATTGTTGCCGGTTTTGGCGAAAAAGGTTTGATGGATGGTTTGATGGTTTGATGGTTTGATGGTTTGATGGTTTGATGGTTGGATAGTTGGACAACTTGATTCATGGCATCTTGTCCAACCCTCCAACCCTCCAACCTTCCAACCCTCCAACCTTCCAACCTTCCAACCTTCCAACCCTCCAACCTTCCAACCATCAAACCCTCCAACCTTCCAACCCTCCAACCTTCCAACCATCAAACCATCAAACCT
>WBZQ01001506.1_pt1 | contig 16107 bp, 8 predicted proteins | sample 5204251 | NCBI WGS metagenome assembly WBZQ01 (sample SAMN12412402, study PRJNA552823) | activated sludge metagenome | isolation source: activated sludge from nitrification reactor of wastewater treatment plant... | place: USA: Virginia | collected 2017-09 | reverse complement strand
TGCCGCCCTTTTCTACAGGCGGAAAAGTCGCCCGGCCAGGCCTGAAAGGCATTTTCCACAGGCGGCAAAGTCGTCCGGCCGGGCCTGAAACTTGTCATCCCGCAGCGCAGCGGAGGGAACTGCAAAGCCCGAGCTTACCGTGATGAAAAGAAAAAACCAGCCCCCGGGCTTGTGCAGATTTCTCCGCTGCGCTGCGAAATGACCAGGTAACCCCGGGCATTTTTCAGGTTAGACTCCAACCCTTCCGCCACCTGGCCTTTCCTTGGCCGACAAATTGTCAAAACAAGCCTGAAACGTCGATTTCCCAACTTTTCCCCATCTTCGCCTCCATGAACCATCCGCTTCTGCACCGCCAGACGCTGGCTGTATTGCTGATCTCGGGCCTGTTCGCCCTGTCCGCCGGCAGTCTGTACCACCCTTTTGCTTTTTTGAAAAAAATCGACCCGGAAGGGGATGACCCCCGCGAGACGCTGTGGGTCGACTCGGTATTCAATGTCCTCAACGACGACGAGCGTTTCGGGCAACTGTTCATGCTGCGGGCCCACGCCGACAAAGACTCGGCCTACGACCAGATGGTCGAGGACAAGATCCGGCGCTACAAGCCGGGCGGGCTGTGTTTTTTCAACCCCACCCACACCGGTACGGTGGAAAAACAGGCCGTACTCACCAACCGCTACCAGTTGGCCAGCCCGCAGTTGCCGCTGATGATCTCCGGCGACTACGAGAACGGGGTCGGGATGCGCCATCGGCAGTCGGCCATCTCCTACCCGCGCGCCATGATGCTCGGCGCGGTGCAGGACAACAAACTGATCTACGACATGGGGCGCGACATCGCCCGGCAATGCCTTCGCCTCGGGGTCCAGATCAACTTCGCCCCCGATGTGGACGTGAACAACAACGCGGGCAACCCCGTCATCAACGAACGCTCCTACGGCGAGGACCGCGCAAATGTGACCAGCAAGGCTTTCCAGTACATGATGGGCCTGCAGGACGGCGGCGTACTGGCCTGCGCCAAACACTTCCCCGGCCACGGCGACACCAATGTGGACTCGCACCTCGACCTGCCGGTGATCCCCCACGACCGCCGCCGGCTCGACAGCATCGAACTGTTCCCCTTCCGCGCCCTGATCCAGGCCGGAATAGGCTCGGTCATGGTCGCCCACCTCAACGTTCCAACCCTCGACGAACGCCCCCGCCATCCTACCACCCTGAGCCAGCCGGTCATCCAGCACCTGTTGCGCGAACACATCGCCTTTAAGGGGCTGATCTTTACCGACGCCATGGAAATGGAGGGCGTGACCAAGTACTTCAAGCCGGGCGACGCCGACGTGGAAGCCCTGCGCGCCGGCAACGACATGGTCCTGCTGCCGGCCAACATCGACTCGGCCATGGCCGCGGTAAAGGTGGCCCTGACCGACGGCCGGCTCGACCGGGAACGCCTCTACGCCAGCGTAAAACGCGTGCTGCGGGCCAAGTACCGGCTGGGACTGACCCGGCCACAGCAGGTCGATCTCAACAACCTGCGCCGCGACCTGAACCGCCCGGAAAGCCTGGTCCTGAAACGCCGGCTCATTGCCGCCGCGCTGACGCTGGTACGCGACCAGACCGGCCTGGCAGGCTTTCCGGACTTGGAAAATTATAAAATCGCCACCCTTGCCCTGGGCGACACCAACCGGACGGCCTTTCAAACCTACAGCGGGTATTACGCGCCGGTGACCCATTTCAACGCCGGCAAAAATGTCGATTCTCTGCTGAACAGCAAATTGCTGGATACCCTGCGCCGGTTCGACGCTGTACTGGTGAGCCTGTCCGGGATGCGGATCACCGCGCTCCGACCCCGGGTGCTGCGGGCCGAAGCCGGCGCCGATACCATGTATGGCCTGACCCACAGCCAGATCGGACTGGTGCGTGAATTGAACAAGCGTACCCGGGTAGTACTGACTGTTTTCGGCAACCCCTATACGCTCAAATATTTCGACGAGATCCCGGTGGTGCTGCAGGCTTACACCGAAGATCCCGTCGCCCAGGAATTGGCCGCCCAATGCCTCTTCGGCGCCGGCGACCTGAGCGGTAAACTGCCGGTGACGGCCTCGCCGGCAGCCAGGTTCGGGCAAGGCATCGAAAAGGTGTTCCGGCAGAAACGCCTCGGCTACGACCTGCCCGAAGCCGTCGGCCTGAACAGCGATACACTGGCACTGATGGACGATCTGGTCAGGGAGATCATCGCCACCGGCGCCGCGCCGGGCTGCCAGATCCTGGTGGCCAAGGACAACCGGATCGTCTGGCACAAAGCCTATGGCTATCAGACCTACGAACCAACCAATCCGGTGACCCTGGAAAGCATGTACGACCTGGCTTCGGTGACGAAAATAGCCGCCACTACCATTTCCACCATGAAACTGGTGGAGATCGGCCGGATCAACCTGGACTCGGCTATGAGCGCCTACGTCCCGGAACTGAAAAAAACCAACAAAAAGGACCTGACCGTCCGGGAAATACTGGCCCACCACGCCGGCCTGCAACCCTGGATTCCGTTTTATAAAAATACGCTGGTCGGGCTGAACGAGCCCTCGCCGAAGATTTACCAGCCCATGGCCGGCGGCAATTTCACCGTGCCGGTGGCCAAAAATCTGTTCATGGACCAAGCCTGGGTGGATACCATCTGGCAGCAGATCTTCGAGAGTCCCCTGTTGTCCGAGAAAAAATACAAATACTCCGACCTGGGCCTTTACCTCACTGCGCGCGCCATTCGGAACCTGGCCGGACAGGGAGTGGATCAGTACGCCGAAAAAACCTTTTACCGGTCCCTCGGCCTGTCCACCATGACCTACAACCCCTGGCAAAAAGGTTGGGCCGACCGTTGTGTGCCGACCGAAGAAGACGCCTATTTCCGCCGGCAGCGGCTGCAGGGCTACGTACACGACATGGGAGCCGCCATGCTGGGCGGGGTAAGCGGACATGCCGGCCTGTTCGGCAATGCCAACGACCTGGTACGCATCTTCCAGATGCTGCTGAACGGCGGCAACTACGGCGGCCGGCAGTATTTAAAACCCGAAACGGTGAAGTTGTTTACCACCCGCTACGCGGCCAGCACCCGGCGCGGCATTGGGTTCGACATGAAAGAATTAAACCCGAAAGAGACCCAAAACGTCAGTCCGCTGGCCGGCCCCGATACCTACGGGCACACCGGCTTCACCGGCATCGGCGTCTGGGCCGACCCGGACCGGAACCTGATCTTTATGTTTTTGTCGAACCGCACCTACCCGACGATGGACAACAACAAACTGATCACCGGAGACTACCGGCCGAAGTTGCAAAGCGTAGTGTACCGTGCCCTGAAACAAAATCAGTAAATTTGAAAAAATAAGCGACCATGAGCCTCATTCGCAATGACAATATGGACGACAAAACCGAATTCCACCAACTGACTTACCAGGAACTCGACGAGGCAACCCGGCGCATGCACGAACAGGAGAAGGAAGCGAAAGTACGCATCGTCAAAGACTGGCTGCCCCGCTATACCGGTATGCCGCTGGAGAAATTCGGCGAGTACATCCTGCTGGTCAATTTCAGCGGTTACGTGCGCACCTTCGCCGACCAGCACGACGTGCCGGTATACGGCGCCGACCGCCCCATGCAGGCCGCTACGGCCGACAATATAACCATCATCAATTTCGGCATCGGCAGCCCGAATGCGGGCCTGGTGATCGACCTGCTGGAAGCCATTAACCCCAAAGCCGTACTTTTTCTCGGCAAATGCGGGGGCCTTAAAACCGGCAAGAACCAGGTCGGCGACCTCATCCTCCCCATCGCCGCCGTGCGGGGGGAGGGCACCAGCGACGATTATCTGCCGCCCGTACTGCCGGCGTTGCCGGCTTTTGCCCTGCAAAAGGCCATCTCCACGACCATCCGCGACTACGAAAAAGACTACTGGACCGGGGTGGTGTACACGACCAACAAACGGGTCTGGGAGCATCGCGAAGACTTCAAACAACGCCTGCGCGATCTGCGCTGCATCGCCATCGACATGGAAACGGCGACAATCTTCGTGGCCGCCTTCAAAAACCGCATGCCGGCCGGGGCGCTCCTGCTGGTCAGCGATATGCCGATGACTCCCGACGGGGTAAAGACCGAGGCCGGCGACAAACAGGTCACCGCCCGCTACGCCGACCTGCACCTCAGCATCGGTGTCGACTCACTCAAACAATTGATCAACAGGGGCCTGACGGTAAAACACCTGCGCTTCGAGGTATAACTTGAAGCAATTAGGGCAATTAAGTCACGACAACGTTTACTAAACCTGCAAGGTTTAGTAAACGTTTGCCCGGCTAAATCGGTAACTTATTTTTTGAGTGTTACTAAGCGTAATTATAAGTCATTCGGGTCATTCATGAGGCTGGATTTTGCAGAGAATTACCTGAATTACGATAATGCTTTACTTTCGCCGCCCGGCAAACAACTACGACATGAAATCAATCATTCCGGTGCTTCTGCGCGCCGTACTTACCTTCGGTATTTTTCTGGCCCTGCAATACCTGATCCCCTATTATCTGCTGGCGGCCGGCGGGGCGGCGGCCGGACTATTCATGCTCAAAACCGGCGACGACCGCAACCTGGCCATCGGCATTGTGGCGGGCAGCATAGCCTTTGCCGTTTTTGCCTATGCCATGGCGCAACTTTACCCGGCGTAATGGTTGAAAGTTGAAGGTTAAAGGTTGAAAGTTGAAGGTTGAAAGTTGTAGGTTGAACGTTGAAAAGGTTCGCCGGGCCGAACCGCCGTACCTTTAACTTTCAACTTTCAACTTTCAACTTTCACCCCTGAACCTATACCTGCTCCCCCACCAGCCACTTCTTGAATTCGGCCGAGCGTTCGGTGCTGACGATCGTTTCCAGATCGATCGGGTGTTCCAGTTCCACTTTTACCCGGCTTTTGGAGTAGGGGTGCATCTCCTTGATGGCCGCTACGTTGATGATGAACTGGCGGTTGATCCGGAAAAACACCTTGTCATTCAGCAGTCCTTCCAGTTTGTCGAGGGGATAATCCACGGGAAAGCGCTTGCCCGTGCTGCGGGTCACCAGGAAGGTGATCTTGTCCTTAGTATAGAAATAAGCCGCGTCCGACATGTCGACCAGTTTGATGCTGCTGCCAAACCGGATCAACATGCGGCGCAGGAAGTTCTGCCCGTCCTGTTTGCGGAGCGTTTCCAGCAGTGCGGAATAATCCGGCGAGGTGTTCCGGAACAGGCGCTGGTATTTGTCCAGCGCGGCGGCCAGTTCGTTGGTTTTGATGGGCTTGAGCAGGTAGTCCACCGCGTTCACCTTGAAGGCCTTAAGCGCATACTCGTCGTAGGCGGTGGTGAAGATCACGGGGCAGGATACCTTCACGTGTTCGAATATCTCGAAACTGGCCCCGTCGGCCAGATGGATGTCGAGCAGGATCAGATCGGGATGCGGATTGTTCCGGAGCCACAGGACGGACGCTTCCACGCTGTCGAGGCGCTGCAGGACTATAGCCTCGGGCGCCACCTCGGACAGCAGTTTTTCCAGCCGGCGGGCGGCGGCATTTTCGTCTTCAACGATTAAAATTTTCATATTCATTGTTGCATTGTTGCATTGTTGCATTGTTGCATTGTTGCATTGTTGCATTGTTGCATTGCTTCATTGTTGCATTGTTGCATTGTTGCATTGCTTCATTGCTTCATTGCCGGTAAAGCCTAACCTTCAACCTTCAACCTTCAACCCTCAACCCTCAACCTCCTTCACCGGCACTTTCACCGTAAAGAATGCTCCGTTTTCCTCCACGATGACCGGGCGTTCGCCCAGCAGTTGGTAGCGGTTGACCAGGCTTTGCAGGCCGAAGTGGGTGCTGGGTTCGGGCTTGATCTTGGGCTGTACGTTGTTGCGCACCACCACGTAGCCATCGTTTTCGGCGAATATTTCCACGGTCAGGGGTTTGGTGCTGGAAATGATGTTGTGTTTTACGGCATTTTCCACCAGCATTTGGAGGGCCAGCGGCATGATCTGGCCGCCGTGTCCGTTGAGCCGGTCTTGCAGGGAAAAGCCGTCCTCGTAGCGTTTCTTCAGTAAAAAATCGAAGCTGTGCACCAGGTCCATTTCTTCCCGCAGGCTGATGAAATCCTTTTCCCGGTAGGCGATAATGCTGCGGTAGAAGTCGGACAGGTGCTCCACGTATTCCACGGCTATCCGGGGGTTCTCCTCGATAATGGTAATGAGCGTATTAAAACTGTTGAACAGGAAATGCGGGTTGATCTGGCTTTTCAGCGCGGCAAATTGCGATTCCACCATTTCCCGCTGTAGTTGGGACACCCGCTGCAGACGGGCTTCGCGGTTGGTGATGTACAGGTAAAAAAGTCCGGCTATGGCGGCCAGGCACAGACTCACGAACCACCAGCGCATCCAGACCGGTTGCCGGATCACAAAACTCCAGTTGGCTTCCGGTACGCTGTCGAAATTGCCGTGCTCGCTGGTCTGCACCCGGAACCGGTAGTGCCCCGGCGGCAGATTGGGATACGATGCCAGGTGGTCTTTTGACACCTTCCAGTCCGGGTCGAAGCCTTCCAGCCGGTACCGGTAGCGGACGGACTCCGGGTCGGAATACCATAGGCCGGTAAAGTTGAAAATAAAGTAGTTCTGGTCGTGCGGAAAGACCGTTTGGCTGAGAAAGTCGATGGCACTGGAGAACACGGAAACCGCCGTGATGCCCGGCTGCGGGTCGTCGAGAAAAGTTTCGTCGAACGCCGCCATCCGCAGGATGCCGTGCCGGGAGCCTAGCCACACATTTCCCTGCCCGTCGCGGCAGAGGGCATTCAGGTTTACTTCCACCGGGGGCGCGCCGATGGAGGCGTCGCAAAACGTAACGTGGTCCGTACGGTCGGGGTTCAGGATATCCACACCGTCTTCATAGGCCACGATAATCTGGCCGTTCCCATCGGTGGACAGGCCCGTGATGGCCAGGCTGTGCAGGTGGTTATCGGTGGTGTACCGGCGGAACTGCCCGCCATCGTAGCGGAAGAGTCCGCTGTTATCGGTACTGAACCAGATATGGCCGTTCCGGTCTTCGGTGATGCTGTAAATGGTTTTCAGGGCCGCGCCGTTGGCTTCGGCAAAATGCCGGAAAATACCCCCTTCCAGCACACTCAATCCTTTACCGTCGGTACCGAACCAGACCCGGCTGCGGCTGTCCACGAACACTTTATACACGAAACTGCTGCCCAGTTCGGGCCGCACTTCGAATTGCTGCCCGCTCAGGTCGGCCGAGGTCACCCCTCCCAGCGTGGCCAGCCACACCCGGTGCCGGTCGCCGGCAATGGACAGGATGTTACCGTTGGCCAGTCCTTTGCCCTCGGCCACGTGGCGCAGTACCTTTCCGGCCGCACTTACGATGTACAACCCGTTACCGAACGTGCCGGCCCAGATGTTGCCGTCCACGGGTGATTCCCAGAGGGCAATGATGTTGTCTTTGCGGGGCAGAACCGGCCGCATGGCTCCGTTTTCCCGTACGAACAGGCCTTCCGCATTACCGGCCCACAGGCGGTTGCGGCCATCCACCAGCACGGTTTGGGCGCCGGCCGGCGGCGCGGCCAGCATCCCGAAGCGGACATTGGCGGTGTATATTTCGCCCTTGTCGCAGATCAGCCAAAGCAGCCCCTCCCGGTCCTTGCTCAAGGTTCGCATTTTGAGACCCCGCAGCGGGTGGCCATCGGGCAGGGGAGTGGCTACACCGGAGGCTGGCTCGAAGCGAACCGGCCCCTGGTTTTCGGTGCCTACCCACAATTCGCTGCTCCCGAAGGTGGCCAGACCGGTCACTGTGCCGTACCGCCACTGTTTGGTTTGCAGGTCGAATTGCCGGCGGGCGGAGTTGTAGCGGCACAGGCCGTTCTCATGGGTGCCGATCCACATGTTCCCTTGCCGATCCGGCGAAAGGGCGGTGATGATCTCGTCGGTCAGCCCCTCGGCGGTAGTGAGGCGGCGCACCTGTTTGTGTCCGGGCGTCCTCATGCTGCAAATGCTGACCCCGGCATCGGTCGCCGCCCAGATATTGCCCTGTGCATCGCCGGCCAGGGTGTAGATCTCGTCGCTTCCCAATCCGTCGTCTGCCGTGCTGAACTGGTACAAACGATTGTTTTTCAGGCAATACAGCCCTTCGCCATAAGTGGCGATCCAGAAACCGCCGGAAGAATCGGCGGCGAACGCGGTGATGGCGGCAACTGGTAGACCTTCTTCCGGCTGCCAGCGTTGCAGGAAGGCGGCGTATTGTTTCTGCCCGTTCCGCTCATCGGAGGCACCGGGGGAAAAAGCGCTTCCTGCCGGCAGATACCCGATGGCGCCGTTCCGGAACCCCGCCCAGATCCGGCCGTCCCATTCATAGAGGGCGCTTACCGCCTGGTGTTGCAGGGAGTCCGGCAGGCCGACGGAGTGAAAGGTCAGCCCGTCATACCGGTACAAGCCCTCCTCTGCACCGAACCACAGCCAGCCCCGGCTGTCCTGCAGCATGGTGGTCATGCGCACATTTCCCAGTTCCTTCATTTCCTGCAGCCGGAATACGGGCGTCTGTGCCGGCAGGGCCAGGCAGCAGTGAAGCAGGAATATGACACATATTTTATTCATGTTGAAATCGGGAATTGACAATTTCCGGTTTCCAATTTCTAATTTCCAATTTCCAATTTCCAATTTCCAATTTCTAATTTCCAATTTCTAATTTCTAATTTCCAATTTCCAATTTCTAATTTCCCCTTAACTCCGCCTCCACCTTCACGTCGATCTGTTCCGCGATCTTTTGGTAGACCACCTTGGGTATGCTGATGTTGTGGTCGGCCAGCGGGACGCTGAATTCACTTTGGATCCGTACTTTATTTCCCTCCACCTCCAGTTTGCTCTTGATGATGCGTTCCTGCTCCACGCCGTGAATGTTCAGTTTCCCCTTGGCCCGCACCGAGTAGGTTCCGTTCTTTTGAAAATCGACTTTTTCAATGATCTTTCCGGTAAAACTGGCCTTCGGGTACTGCTTGCTTTCCATATAGTTTTCGTTAAAATGTTCGCGCTGCAGCGGGCTGTTGAAGCCTTCGAACGATTTGATGTCGACCGACCAGGCGAAGGACTGCCGGGCTGTGTCGATCACGCCGCGCAGTTTGGTGCTTTTGGCCTGGATGGCTTCCAGCGGGGCGTTGGATTTGAAAACGACTTTGCCGTTTTCACAACAGAACACACCCTGTCCGCTCAAGGACATGGCTGCCAGTACCATTGCCCAGATCAATGCGGTGGATTTCATAGCTTGCATACTGTGGGAGGTGAAATTAAATCGGGGCGGGCTATTGCCGGAAAAAATGCTGACCGAACGGGTATTTTTTCCAGCCGATCACCTCATTTCTAAAAATGGAATCCATAGCCGAAAAATACGGCCTTCATACCGAATACACTGAATCCGGACAGCAAAACGCCGAGTATGATCAGCACAAACGGTATGTAAACCAGTCCGCGTATCAGCCGGTGCTCCCATTTGAAATGGTGTAACACCGGCAGCAACAGGAAAGCGAGGCAAAGCCCGATAAACGAGATCTGGAACATGACCAGTGCCGCCAGGCCAAAAGCCAGGCCGGTAAAGACCTCGAACCCCTGCACCAGCCGGGTATCGGGGTGGCTTTTGGCCAGGAATGCCTGCCAGCCCGAGCGGATATTTTGCCACCGGCTTCTCGATACGCCCTTTTCCAGGTGCTCTTTTTGCTGCTGATCGCCCGTAACCAGAAAGAAGGCCTTGCCGGAGATCAGGTAGGTCAGTACGCCAATGCTCGACAGCGGGGTGAGGGCGGCGTACAAGGCGGTGCTGTGGCTCAGGAAACGAAACAGTTTCAAGGGCTGCCCGGCCAGAGCCACCACGAAAGATAATACCGGCGCAAAAAAGGTCAGCAGGGTGATCAGGTAAAAATCCCAGCCGTAGATCACCTGGAAGCGGGGATCGAGGGTAATGATGGGCCAGCGGAATTCATCGCCGCCGACCACAAAGGTGATATCCTGTGCAGACCCGAAAAAATAGGGCATGGCCAGGTTGGCGTTGAGCATGAACAGGAAATATACCAGCGTGAGCGGCAGATTGAGCGTCGGGAACAGGATGTCGAGTTTCTCGGTCCACGAGATGTTTTTGGCGCGGAGCAGCCAGCCCATTTTTTTGGATAAAAACTCCGAAGTGCCGCGCGTCCATTTCATGTGGCGGATCCGGAAGGCGCGCACCGTGTCGGGAAAATCTTCGAAGCACACTACGTCTTCCAGGAAACGGCCGCGATAGCCGAGTTCCCGGGCATGGATGGCGAAGCCCAGGTCTTCGCTCACCATGTCGGGGAAGCCGCCGATCTTTTGCCAGACGTCGCGGCGCAGCAGGGCGCCGTGGCCCAGGAACATCACAAAGCCGAAGTCGTTGCGCAGCGGCTGGTACCATTTCCAGTGAATGTCGATGCCGACACCCAGTGACCTGGCCAGCGCGCTGGGCGCCTCCGGATTGGCGCGGTGGTTGGCCTGCACGAAGCCGCAGGTGAGGTCGCTTTCCAGTACCGCCACCGTTTTGGCCAGAAAATCCGGCGGCAGGATCTCGTCGGCGTCGGCGATGGCGAAATAGGGCTCATGGGCAAAATGGGCCAGCCCGTGGTTCATGTTGCCGGCCTTGAAGGCCTTGCGGTCAGCGCGGCGCACCACTTTGACCAGGCCGGGATACTGGGCGGCAAAGGCGTCCACCCGGTCTTTGAAGTCCTGGCGGGAAGAATCGTCGAGGATGTACACCGTGTAGTCCGGGTAGTCCTGCCGGATGCAGGAGGCGACGCTGGCTTCCACAAAATCATTGCAGGTAGTGTACAGGATGGCTACCGGAGGTTGGGCGGTAGCCACGGCCGGAGCCGGAGCCAACGGGCTTTTTTTGCCTGAAAGCCGGTACAAAACGGCAAAAGCCACTACGCCCACGTTGTACAGGCCATACAGCCAGGCAAAATCGATGAAAATGATGAACGTCCACAAAGCGAGGCGGCTGGGCAGGTCGCAGGTCATGTCGAGCAGCATCAGCAGCCGCGGCTGGAACCACAGCAGGGCGGCTATCCAGGACGTGAAAATGGTAAGGTACAGGGCCGGACTGGGCGGCGCGGCCATCAGGCGTCCGGGTTTTTCGGCAGCCTTGACCGAAGACTTGCGGGCATCGGCAGCCGGAAAAGCCACGGCCGGTGCGCCGGAAAAACTGGTGGTATGTTTGGAAGACATGATCGGGTGTAGTTAAACCGCTCCCGGTCCGTCTCCTGGTGGCAGGAACGGGAGCGGTTTCGTTTTTAAAAAATGGTGATAGAAGAACAGGGGCGGCCCGGCCGGCCGCGGCATTCACTTCTCGAGCCGCAATTTTACCCCCAGCGCTGCCGCCGTCAATTCCTAGGACGGCGCTTTTTCGTAGCGGAAAGAAGCCAGGCCCCACACCGTCCGGCCGAAGGGCAGGATGGCGGTGGCATAAGCGCCGTACAGGTTCCGGTCGGCCACCTCGTTACCCAGGCCGGCTTTTCCATAGGTCAGGCCCAGGTTCAGTTCGTAGCCTCCATGGCTGCGCAGCTGATTGTTGAACATAAGGCGGTTTTCAGCCTCCGGGCTGTTTTCTACCTTCGACCGGAAATAGTACGGCTCGACGGCGTACCAGGCGGTAAGCGGCACGCGCAGGCTGCCATAGGCCAGCCATTCCCGGGCGATACCTTGGCCCCATCCGAATAAACCGCCGCCCTTCACGCTCAGTTTTTCCGACAGTACGAAGACCTGCTCGCCGCCGGCGATTTGCTGGGTGACGCTGCCGGGCAGCAGTCGGGCGCCGTATTCGAGGCGACTGGTCAGCCGGGAATTCCAGGTCACGATGCTGCCGGCGGAGAAGGCCTGCGCCTCCTGGCTGGAGCGGATCAGGGAGGCCAGGTCGAGCGTCAGGGAGTTGTCGTACTTGAGGTACAGGCGTAGCGGCCGGGTGATCTGTGCGCTCAGTTGCACGGTACGCAGGCTGAACCGGCTGTCGCCGTCCACCGCCGAGTAACCGCCCCAGGTGTCCAGTTCGAACGGCGCGGCGAGGGAGTAGGTTTTGGCCAGGAGTTGGCTGGCAACCGGGTGTTGGGGGTGGAGTTGCAGGCCGCTGGCCAAAGCGATGCGGGCTCTTTTGGCTTTGTTTTCCAGCAGGTTGGCCTGGGCCAGCGCGATGTAGAACTCAATTTCCTGCGGATTTTCCAGCACCAGTTCTTCGAAAAGGCGTTCGGCGACCTGGCCGTTCCCGCTCCAAAGGTGTACGTAAGCCAGACCCTTTTTGGCTTCGACGCTGCCGGGTTGCAGTTGCTGGAGTTTTTTGAAATAATTTTTGGCCACCTGGTAGTTGCCGGCCCAGGCGGCGTTGTAACCCTGTCCGGCGAGGGCTGCGGCATTGCCGGGTTCCAGCGCGAGGGCAGCTTCGAACTTTTGCCGGGCCTGCCCGGGGCGTTTCCACCAGGAGTAGTTGTAGCCGGCGCCGGTCAGCGCCCCGGCGTTGCCGGGATTGATGGCCAGTGCCGCATCGTATATTTTTTCAGCCGCCGGATGGTCGCCGGCCGCAGCGAGCCGCTGGGCTTCGGAAAGATCCTGGGCCGCCAGCGGGCCGGTCAGCAGCAGGATAAAAACGGAAAACAGGAATCTTGAATTCATGACCGAAAGATTTTGGGGAGAAAGAAGCGGGGCGACTGAAGGGGAAACTGCTGCAGCGAAATCCCTTTCCGCGTCCCGGTTTTTCTCCGGCGTTTACACTGCAAACCTTTCGGCAAAGAGGTGTTGGAAAAAAATGAAACGGCCTGAGCCGGGAGCTTTGGAACCCGAACGGGTATGAAAAACCGGCCGGACCAAACCGGGCGTACTACAGATCCGGGATGTCGGCTACCCGGGTAAACGGCGGCACCAGCGGCCCTTTTTCCGAAGAATCGCGGTCGAACCGCACTTCCACGGCCTGCCCTTCCACCGGAAATACCACCCAGAACCGCGCCTGCTTGTCCGGCCAGGCCTGCCGGGCCAGCGTGCGCCACCAGCCCAGTACCTGGGCCGGTACCTGGGCCTGTTGCCGCCATTTTTTCATGCCTTCGGCAAAATGCGCGCTGGCCATTACCACGACCTGTTTGCGGTTTTCCAGGAAAAAATCGGCTTCGAGCCGGAGGTGGCGCTGTCCGTGCAAACCCTCGACGGGGAAACGGCACAGGATACGCTCGGGCTTGAACTTTTTGTCGAGAAAGGTCCGGAAGGCGTCCGACTGCCGGAGCAAGGCCTCCGGCGTAATGGCTTCGGCTACCCCGCGGATCTCCAGCTGTTTTTTCGCGGCGGCCAGGCGGACATTTTCCGGAGCGGCGCCGGTGTCGGAGATCAGGAAGGCGTAAATAGCCTTGCCCAATGCCGGTGTAAAATCGCCCTTGAATTCGAGCCAGGAAGCCCAGGGCTCCGGGTCGCCGAACTGCGGGTAAAATCCCGGCGGCATTTCCTGGCGGGCATCCACCAGCAGCGACTGCCGCGGTGCAGGGTGCTTGCCGGCCCGGGGAGCGTGGAAGAGCACCGGTGTCTCGTCGGGCAGGCTTTCCGGAAAATCTTTGGGTTTGTACGCCAGTTCCGTCTCGCAGCGCAGCGGCTGGCCGTCGTGATAGAAAGGCGTTTCGTCCGAATCCGGATCGAGGGTCGGGATGGTCTCGTCGCCGTGGTTGAAGACCCGGTTGAGCCACTTGCTGCCCTGCATGGTGGAGGGGAAGATCAGGTAGTCGCGGGCCCGGGTCAGTCCGACGTACAGCAGGCGGGCCTCTTCTTCCAGCGCGGTGAGGGTGGCCTGCGCCCATTCCGGCGTTTGCAGCAGGGCTTCTTCCAGCCGGGTTCCCCGCAACTGGTCGGCGTAGGGGTTTACCCAGAAGCGTATCCAGCGGTTGCCCAGAATGTTGTCCAGGTCCGGCTCGGCGGTGTCGGACACCAGGTTGATGCCCCAGATCTGTTCCTTCAGGGGCTGGTTGAGGTTGTGGCAGATGGTAACGGGATACTCCAGGCCTTTGCTGCGGTGGTAGGTAAGCACCTTTACCGCGTCCTCGCTTTCGCCGGAACCCTGGGCATCCTGTTCGTTGCGGGCCAGGCTGTTGAACCACAGCAGGAAGCCGCCCAGCGAAGCCGCCGAGTGCAGGCGCTGGCAGGCCGATTCGTACTCCAGGGCGTAGTGGCGCAGCCGGTCCAGGTTGTCGAGGCGCTGGGCAGGGTTGCCAAGGCGCACCGCCACCCGGCGCAGGTCGAGTTCGTCGAGCACCAGGTTGAGGATCTCGGAGGCGGACAGGTCGGCGGTGCGGGGCCGCAGCGTCTGGAGCTGGGCCAGGTACTCGTTGTCCGGCACCCAGCGTTGCCCGCGCTCTTCTTCGGGCTGCTGCTGGAAAAAGCCAAGCCGCTGGTTGACCATTTCCTCCAGGTCCATCGAGCCGGTGAGCAGCAGGATCTCGGCCACGCTGAGCGAATCCGAAGGGGTGAGCAGGTATTTCAGGCAAGCCAGGGCCAGCTTGGCCTCCGGCGTTTCCACCAGTCCGGAACGGCTGATGGCGGCCTTCAGTCCGGCCCGGTGCAGGGCGGCGGCCATCTCCTGGCAGCCGCGGTTGCTGCGGCACAGCACGGCAATGTCGCCGGGGCGAACCGGCCGTGTTTCCGTTCTCTTCTTGTTGTAGATCAATACTTTGCGCTCCAGAAGTGTAGCGATCTGGTCGGCAATGCAGTTTTCGAGCCACGGCGCGCCGGGTGGTTTTCTTTCGTCGAGTTCGGAGCGGAAGTGCCAGTGGACGAGGGCGGATCCCACCCCCGACCCCTCCCCCACAGGGAGGGGCGAACTAACGCCGGGCCTTCCAGGTAATCCCGGGGGCAGCGCTCCCACCCTCCCTATGGGGTCGGGGTCGGGGGAGGGGCACCAAGCCGGCTCCAGCACCACCTGCTCCGCCGGCATGTCGCTGAAAGCCCGGGTGAAAATGGCGTTGGTGGCATAGACGATGTCGGGTCGGCTGCGCCACGATTTTTTCAGGATGTTTTCGTCTTTCACCCCGCCCGTAGCCCGGATGATGGCGTGCATGAGGGCGGGTTCGGCGCCCCGGAACCCGTAAATACTTTGTTTGGGGTCGCCGACCCAGATGGAGTGTTTGGCCAGGCGGCTGATCTGCAGGAAAATGTCGAGTTGAATGGGCGAGGTGTCCTGGAACTCGTCGACGAGCAGCAGGTCGAGTTCGCGGCGCAGCGTTTCCCGGACGGTTTCCACGCGCAGCAGGCGGCTGACGTAGGTTTCCATGTCGGTGTAGTCGATCAGGCCGCGCTTTTTTTTGTACTGCTCGTACTCGTCGAGCGCGTCCGTAGCGATGTCGAATACGAGGTCGATGAAACCTTTCACGTCTTCGCGGAACTGCCGGTGTTCGTCGTGGCTGAGCGCCAGGGCGCGCAGGTCTTCCATCAGATCGCGGCTTTTGGCGCCGGGGTTCGTTTTGGCGATTTTCACCCATTCGTGCCAGTACAGTTCGCCGCGGTATTTGATCTGGTTTTGAAAATTGCGCAGCGTTTCGGCGGCATCGCGGGTGACTTTGGTGCCGTCGGCTTCGTTGGCGTCGAGGGCTGCCACGGTCTGGTCGATGGCGGAAAGCAGGCGGTTGTGCCACTGGACGGCATCGGTTTCCTGTGCGGGCGGCAGCAGGCGTTCGACGAAGGTCGAGTCCGACGACAGGCGCGCCAAGTCCGCGAGCACCGTCGGATCGAGCGGCGGCGTGTCGACGACGGTGAGGGCCGGACGTTCCTCGGCCGGCCGCACCGGCGGCGGTCGCACCGCGACGTCGGCGTCGGCGAGATGGCGTTCGACCGCGTCGAGCAGCAGCGACGCGCGCAGCGGCTTGGGCATGAACTCGGCCGCGCCGGCGCGCTCGCGCTCGTCGATCGCCTCGGGCGTCACGTTGGCCGACAGCACCAGTACCGGGATCGGGCGCGGCGAGGCGAAACGGTAGAGCTTCAGCGCCTCGAGGCCTGACACGATCGGCATCGACAGGTCGAACAGCGCGAGGTCGAAGCCGCCGCGCTCGAGCGCATCGAGCG
>WBZQ01001505.1_pt1 | contig 16111 bp, 13 predicted proteins | sample 5204251 | NCBI WGS metagenome assembly WBZQ01 (sample SAMN12412402, study PRJNA552823) | activated sludge metagenome | isolation source: activated sludge from nitrification reactor of wastewater treatment plant... | place: USA: Virginia | collected 2017-09 | reverse complement strand
ACATGGCAAAGCGAAGTTACCGAAGGCCGAAATCCGCGGGATATCAAGATTTTGCTTGCCCAAGAGATTGTCGCCCGCTTTCATACTCAGAAAGACGCCTCAGACGCCCTTGCCGATTTTGAAACTCGCTTCAGACATGGCGCATTACCCGATGATATCACCGAAAAAATCATTCAAGCGCAAGAGGAAGACATTGCACTGATTCACATTTTGAAACAAGCAGAGCTCACTTCCAGCACCAGTGAAGCCATGCGCATGATTGATCAAGGTGCTGTCAAGCTTGATAATGAAAAAGTCTCCGACAAATCGATCAAAATCTCGCGAGGTAATACGATCGTGCTCCAGGTTGGAAAACGCAAATTCGCCCGTGTCACCATCCAATAATGCAGCTTTAGCTCACACGCAACACTATTTCTTTCTTTTTTCTGTTTAATCCATAAATAATTGCAGGTTATTTTATGATCCAGTATACTTCCGCGCTTGGTTGATTTGAACTTTTTAAGTATCTGATTAACTGTAATTAGTAGTCACATCGTTCCTGACCTCTCTTCAATTCCTCGATCCTTTGTGGAAAATGACTATTGCAACCCTGGTTAGCAGCGATATTTTTTAAATTGCGCTGGCGGAGATAATCATTATTTTACGAAGAGAGTATCGTCTGTTTGCGCGTCCCTATTCCCCACTCTTTAGGAAATTACCGTGTCTTTTGAAGATCTGAATTTAAATAGCTCCATTATTAACGCCATTAATGATGCCGGATATACTACTCCGACACCCATTCAAAAGCAGGCAATTCCTGAATTGTTATCAGGGCACGACATCATGGCTTCAGCCCAGACAGGCACGGGAAAAACAGCCGCTTTCATGCTGCCTGCGCTGCATTTGTTGGCGACTCCGTCAAAGGTCCAAGGCCGCGGCCCGCGCATTCTGGTTCTCACCCCTACTCGTGAACTGGCTCTTCAAGTGTCCGAAGCAACCAAGAAATATGGAAAATACCTTCCGCGCAGCAAAGTCATCAGCATCCTGGGTGGAATGCCTTATCCGCTGCAGAATAAATTATTATCCCAACCGGTTGATATTCTGGTGGCAACCCCGGGAAGATTGATCGACCACATCCAACGCGGCCGAATCGATTTCAGTCGACTGCAGATGCTTGTGCTCGATGAAGCGGATCGTATGCTCGATATGGGCTTCATTGACGATGTCGAAACCATTGCCTCGGCAACCCCGGCCACGCGCCAAACCGTATTGTTCTCCGCTACGCTGGACAATGCCATTGATAAAGTCGCCGCCAAGCTATTGAAAACGCCTAAGCGCATCCAGGTTGCGTCGTCCAAGGCCAAACTTGACAATATCGAGCAACGCTTGCATTACGCCGATGACATGTCGCACAAAAACCGTTTATTGGATCACGTCTTGCGCGACGAAACATTGAAGCAAGCCATCGTTTTTACTGCCACTAAACGCGACGCCGATACACTGGCGGATAATTTGTACGCTCAAGGCATTGCCGCTGCGGCATTGCACGGTGACATGAACCAGCGTGAACGCAACCGTACCCTAACCCGGCTGCGCAGTGGTGGCTTACGCGTACTCGTCGCAACCGATGTCGCTGCGCGAGGAATCGACGTAGCCGCTATCACTCATGTCATCAATTTTGATCTGCCGAAATTCGCAGAGGATTATGTGCATCGCATCGGACGCACAGGCCGGGCGGGAGCCTCAGGTATCGCAGTTTCGTTTGCATCTGTTAAAGATAGCGCGCATTTATCAAAAATTGAACGTTATACTGGTCAACGCATAACTTCACATATCATTCCAGGATTGGAACCCCGCATCAAACCAAGATTCCAGAATAATGGCATCAAAAGCACCACCAGCGTCTTTCAGAAACGTAAACGTTCGCCTTTCTCGGCTAATGAAAGTCGCCCGGGCTTCGGTGCCAGCCATGAATCGGGACGGAGCGAGAACGGACAACGTCGCCGTCCTTTCGATCAAAGTAATCGTGGCAACTCGTCCTTTCGCGGCAATAGTGGAAAATCAGCAGGTTTTCAATTTGCGAGATCAAAATAACCCCTTGGATTGCTTCGCTCGCGGGATTAACCGCAGAAATCCGCTCTATAGTTGAGTAGCGCGCCGTTTACTTAATATCTGCACGATCCGGTAAACGGCATAAGCTGCAATGAGATGCTTGAGGGTATGACCGCTGACATGCCCATGAGTCCATGAAAAAATGGATTCGTCGAGCATTTCAGCGGCCTTCGCTACCCCGTACAACGCAATCACCTGATAAATATCATTGGCATGGCTGTACCGCGATGGAAACTGCGAACTGATCCAGAGAATTACGGCAATCGAATAGAACTGAGTCACAACATAGAAGTTCAGATTGCCTCTGCCTTGCAATTCAGTCCAGTGCCAATGCCATACACTCAAGGCAGCCAGCAGCATGAATACAGGTAACGCCCATAGACCGGCAGTGCGATCGACACGTTCAACCAGCGTAGCCGATAACAATGCGGCAAGTGCAAAAACGATGGGTAAGCGATCCCATATAAGGCGGTCGTTATCGGGTGCCCAGTGATAATACATAGAGCCTAACGCAACCGTACCTACGCTCAGAAACAAAATCCAGTAGGGCAACGATTCATTGAGGTGAGTAAAGATTCGTTGCGCCGGTGCGCAATGAGTTCGATATAGAAATAATGTCCCGGCAATGGCACTCAATAGAAACGCCAGATTGGACATTACATCCCTGAAATTGGGAATGTCGAAAAAGCTGCGCTGATCTGCGAATTCATGATAATCGACAGGTTGGGGAAAAGGCGGCAGCAGCCACGCGACCATCACGACTATAATCGAACATCCTCCCAGCATCCAGAATTGCCGCTGCTTATTCATTTAGTCGGGCCTTACTTTATTTATCAAAGTGAAGTTACGCCATTTCAGTTACTTACCCCATTGCTGCAATCAGATCGAAAACGCCTGCAATGGATTCATTCGATCTATACTACTGATCAATAATACGCAGGCATTCCTCAATGAATGTTAACCGCGGATTATTTCAAAATCGAATGAAAAAATCCGGCAGTATACCTATAGCTTTTGAAAAAATGGACATCCCATCGACTTATTGGTTGCATCATGCTTGTTTTTACATCGTATTGCTGCTAATCCATTATCTCAATGGATTGCTGGTCATCAAGCACGATGTCAAGGTCAATTACACTCGCAAGATCAACCATTTTGCTTTTTTCTTTCTACCAACATTGCTGTCATCGGTCGTTGAATATTCCTACAGCGCAGTCACATTTTTCATGGACATGGTATGTGCATTCGTTTTTCTGACCTGTTTTGCAGCGCCATTGCGCAATCGATTTCAGTTCCTCCAGATCATGTTCCGCTCGATCGATAGACCCGAAGACAGGCCATACACCCTGATATGGCTGTATACGCAATTCATGGCTAGTTATGCCGTGCTCATTCCACTGTTGATCTACTTCGAAAGTAACAACATGATACCGCTGCTGATGATCATCATTATCGCCAACGGCGTTGGCGACGGCTTGGCTGAACCCATCGGCATACGCTTTGGACAACGGAAATATGCGACTTATGCGTTATTCACCAAGGAGCGGTATGTGCGAAGTGATGCCGGTAGTGCTTGCATATTCGTGACGACGTTGATCACAGTGATAGCATTCCATGCCTATTTCAGTCCGGTTCAGCTATTTGCCGCATGTGTTACGCTTCCGCTGCTGATCACTCTGGCCGAAGCTTTTTCTCCTCACACTTGGGATAGTCCGCTGATCTATGCAACCGGAGGACTCACATTGATCGCTATCATGCATTTTTTGTAGCCGCATCAGCGTTTCATTTTCTTGAGAACATACACAATCTCATTCGTTAGCACAGTGTTGAAAAAGTTTTCGCACGGACTCATCAGTCCATGTGTGCGACAGCTTCTGCAATTCTTTTGACGGCGATGACCTCGATGCCGTCAATGGGTTGCTTGGGTTTATTGGCTATTGGAATGAGCGCCCGTTTAAATCCGAGTTTTGCCGCTTCCTTGAGCCGCTCCTGGCCGCGTTGCACCGGACGTATTTCGCCGGCCAGGCCAATTTCGCCGACCACGACCATCTTTTCTGCTAACGGTTTGTTTTTCAAAGAAGAAACTATTGCAAGCAACACCGCAAGATCCGCACCGGGTTCAGTGATTTTGACGCCACCGACCGCATTGACGAATACATCCTGGTCATAACAAGCCATGCCGGCATGGCGATGCAGCACCGCCAATAACATCGCGAGCCGGTTTTGCTCCAGCCCCACGCATAACCGCCGTGGACTGGGAGAGTGTGCTTCAGCGACCAAGGCTTGTATCTCTACCAGCAACGGTCGGGAGCCTTCTTGCGTTACCATGATGCACGAACCTGGAACTTGAGCGTCATGATGCGAAAGAAACAACGCCGAAGGATTCTTCACCTCGCGCAATCCTTTTTCTCCCATCGCAAAAACACCCAGTTCGTTCACGGCGCCAAAGCGATTCTTGAATGCGCGGATCATGCGAAAACTCGAATGCAGATCACCTTCGAAGTACAACACTGTATCGACCATATGTTCCAGCACACGCGGCCCTGCCAATGCACCTTCTTTTGTGACGTGGCCAACCAGTATGATGCAAGTTCCGCTCGATTTTGCCAGACGCGTCAATTGCGCAGCACATTCACGCACCTGAGCAACAGACCCCGGCGCCGATTGCAGAGCTTCTGAATATACGGTCTGGATTGAGTCAATCACCGCAATCGCCGGTTTGCGTTCGGCAAGTACCGATTGAATTTTTTCCAACTGAATTTCCGCCAGCAGATTCACAGCGTTGACGTTCAGCGCCAGACGCTTGGCGCGCAAAGAAACCTGTTGCGCCGATTCCTCACCGCTGACGTACAGCACTTGCTGATGTGCTGACATATAAGAAAGCGCTTGCAACAGCAAGGTCGACTTGCCAATGCCGGGATCCCCTCCCAGCAGCACCACTCCCCCGTGAACAATTCCGCCTCCCAGAACCCGATCCAGTTCTTCCAAACCAGTCGGAAATCGAGGTTCCTCATGCGCCTCGATCGTGCTTAGATTCTGTACCTGCCCAGTCGCCGATACGGGACTGAAGCGTGTAACAGGTTTCTCGGCAATGGTTTCGACCAAGGTATTCCATGACAGGCAATGCGTACATTGACCCTGCCATTTCAGAGTCTGGCCGCCACATTCAGTACAGGTATAAACTGATTTTTGTTTGGCCATTCCGGTCGATTACTCGTACACTTCCGCATCATGGAAGGATACACCGCGTGCATCTTTGTCTGACAGTACCGGTCGAATGCCGTCCAGCCGCCAGTCGATGGCCAAATGGGCGTCATTCCATACGATGCAGCGTTCATGCTGCGGCGCCCAATAATCAGTCGTGTCGTATAGAAATTCGGCGCGCTCCGAAAGCACCACAAAACCATGCGCAAAACCAGCAGGTATCCAAAGCTGCTTTTTATTCTCGGCGCTCAGCACCTCACCGATCCATTGTCCAAACGTCGGTGATTGACGGCGAATATCCACTGCGACATCGAACACACTACCTGCAATCACACGCACCAGTTTTCCCTGCGCTTGCTGAATCTGATAATGCAGACCGCGCAGCACATGCTGGATCGAATAGGAGTGATTGCTCTGTACGAAATGTATTCTTTTTCCTACCGCCGCTTCAAATTGCTGCTGATTGAAACTTTCGAAAAAAAAACCGCGATCATCACTGAAGACCTTCGGCTCGAACAGAAACACTTCAGGTATGGCTAGTTGAGTAAACTTCATATAAGGCTATCCAATCAATGGCGGTTAAAATTCACGTTTAAGCACTTCCAGCAAATACTGTCCATACCCATTCTTTGCCAGCGGAAGCGCCAATGTTTCCAGCCGCGCAGCATCGATCCAACCCTGTCGAAAAGCGATTTCCTCCGGACAGGCAATTTTCAATCCTTGACGATGTTCAATCGTGGCCACGAATTGACTCGCATCCAGCAATGATTCGTGTGTACCTGTATCCAGCCAGGCATAACCCCGCCCCATAATCTCGACGCTTAGTGCTGACTGTTCCAGGTACATCCGGTTCAAGTCAGTAATCTCCAGTTCATTGCGGAACGATGGCTTGAGAATTTTGGCGTAATCGACGACCTTGGCATCGTAAAAATAGAGACCGGTGACGGCATAGTGCGACTTGGGCTGCTGCGGCTTTTCCTCGAGATTGATCACATTGCCCTGTTGATCGAACTCCACTACACCATAGCGCTCCGGATCATGCACATGATAAGCGAATACGCTGGCGCCTTGGGTACGTTGCATCGCATTGCTCAGCAAATGGTGAAAATCATGGCCATAAAAAATATTGTCCCCCAGCACCAATGCCGAAGCGTCATTCCCGATAAATGATTCGCCGATGATGAATGCTTGTGCCAGACCATCCGGCGAGGGCTGCTCAGCATAGGAAATGTTCAGCCCCCATTGGTGACCGTCGCGGAGAAGCTCCTGAAAGCTACTCACATCCCGGGGTGTGGAAATAATCAGAATGTCCTGAATCCCCGCCAGCATCAGCGTACTGAGCGGGTAATAAACCATCGGCTTGTCGAATACCGGCAACAATTGTTTCGACACAACCTGCGTTACTGGATACAGCCGGGTACCGGAACCACCCGCGAGTACGATACCTTTGCGGCGTGGCAAAGAAGAACGTTGACGAAATGAGGACGACGTGTTCGATATTGACATACGGAATCTCGATAATCAGAAGCGTTCGAAAGTAATGGGTACTGACTCATGCGTGAAAAAGTAGTGCGATTGTACTATATCTACTATTCATACCTGATAGCTGCGCACTACAATTATCGACCCGATGTTCATGTAGAATCCTTCCTTATGATGCACCGACGATCACATTGGCTATTACCCCGCAAGCTTGGGCCGTATTGGAAGCTATTAGCGCTGGCTTTTTGCGCCATATTCATCAGTGCGGCTACTGTAGCGGCGTTACCGCTATTCATCCAACGATTGCTCGACAGTATTTTCATCCAGCAGGATTTGACGCTCGTGCAAGGCACATTGCTGGCTACATTGATGCTCTTTGTAATACGGAGCTTAGCCGATTACATGAGCAGCCATTCCACTGCCAGAGCCAGCGATCAGTTGGGAACTGATGTGCGCATTGAACTATTCGAGAAGCTCTTGACATTACCAGTCAACGATTACCGGCAACTAGACGACAGCAATGAAATCGATGCGTTGATATCCCAGATTCATCATGTCACTCAATCCACGGTAAAAAATATCGCCACCGCAATCCATGCCAGCTTGACCATCGTTGGACTGATGCTGTGCTTGTTTTTTCTCAACCGGGAATTTTTTGTGCTGTTGCTGTTCATTGGGCCGCTCCTAATGCTGAACGTTCATATTACACGGGGGCACCTCAGCAAGCTTTCTCAGCGCAAGGAAGCGGCATCTGCCAATCTATCCAACCATGTACATCAATCAATCAAGCATTACCGAGAAATCCGCTTGAATGAAGGCCAGACTCAGGAAAGCCAGCGACTGGGCAAGATCGCACAGTCCTTTTATCAGGAAGAAATTCGCCGTTCTTCGATCGGGGCCATCATTAAACCGATTGGTGAATTGATCACCGCGCTGATCATTGCAGCCGTCGTGTATTTCTTCACTCAGCAAATCTTCGATCATTCCTTGACTATCGCTGACGCTGGCGCATTAGTTACTGCAGCCGCGTTGCTGATCGGTCCGCTCGGCCGCATTGCTGACCTTGTAAAAATATGGCAAGAACATAAACAGGATAGCGAGCCCTTAGGGCTTTTTCTGAATCGGGAGTCGGAAGAAGACTCAGGCACTGTTTACCTTAAGCCCATCCTGGGAAAACTGGAATTCAAGCAGTTGCGCGCACAGGAGAATATGGGCTCAAAACCGGTTCTCGGCCCCATCAATCTCGTCATTAAAGCTGGTGAAACCATTGTATTCACAGGCTACACGGATGACGAAAAAAATACCGTGATCGACCTGATACTGCGCATGCAGCAACCCAGCAGCGGATCATTGTTGCTGGATGATCACCCACTGAACGACATTGTTCTGGGTTGCCTGCACAGCAGTATAGGAATCGTCTCGAAAAATGGCCGGGTGTTGAGTGGCAGCATTGCTGGAAACATTGCCTATGGAAAAATGCGTTGCTCGCATGAGTCTCCGATTACCGCCGCTGCTCAAGCCTCCCATGCGATGTCATTCATTCGAGAAATGCCAGAAGGCTTGCAGACTCGGGTTGGTGAAGGTCAGGTACAACTCACGCCAGTCCAATGTCATTACATCGCCGTTGCGCGCAATTTCCTCAAGAATCCATCCATAATGATTCTGGATGAATTACCTACGCTTGATGCGCCGGATGCAGGCCATTTGCTTTCCGCTCTGGATAAACTCACACATCAGCGCACCACACTCATCTTTAATCGGCATATTCCTCCTTTGAAGAAAATCGACCGGATCGTGGTTCTGGAAAATGGCTGCATCACAAAAAATCTCACCCACATGCGTTCTTCCAACCACGGATCAACACAGGTAAACGCTGATTAATTCGCTGCACGAGCGAATCGCTTCCTTGCGGGATACTCGCTCTCTCGCCTATCGCGTTGATATGTCTTGGTTGCAGCGTTCCAAGCGCCCTACACTTCCTCTCGTTCACTGAATTAATCAGCGTTTCACTAGACGGCTGAGTTATTCAATGCGTCGATTCTTTATTGGTATATTCCGGCACCCATTTGGTCAACTGATCACGCACTTCCTTGTCGCTTAGCACGGATACTCGCTCTAGCCACAAGATCAAATCCGATAGCCAGCGCTCATCGACTTCGCGCGCCTGCGCAATACGTAATTTTTCGTGCGGTGTCGGTAGACTGTTCTCATTGGTTGCCAGCAATTCTTCGTGCAATTTCTCGCCCGGTCGTAGTCCGCTGTATACGATCCGGATGTCGTCTTCAGCCAGACCTGAAAGATGAATCAGGTCATTCGCCAGATCGACGATCCTGACGGGATTGCCCATATCCAGTACAAATATCTCGCCTCCTCCCCGCACCCCTCCCATCCAGCCCGCTTGCAATACCAACTGCGCAGCTTCGGGAATGGACATGAAATAACGCGTCATGTCAGGATGCGTCACGGTAATGGGCCCGCCCCTGGCGATTTGTTCGCGGAACTTGGGGATAACGCTGCCCGTACTGCCGAGCACATTGCCAAACCGAACCATCACGAAGCATGTCGGAAGCGTTTGCGTAACTTGATTTTGTGAGGTTTGCCTAGAAATGGATTGCTGTAACGCCTGACATACCATTTCTGCCAATCGTTTGCTCGCTCCCATGACGCTCACGGGATTGACCGCCTTATCGGTTGAAACCAGCACAAATTTCCCTACACCGTAACTAATGGCGATTTGCGCCAGCACATAAGTGCCAAGCACATTGTTCAACAATGCCTGACAGGCATTTTCCTGCTCCATCAGGGGTACATGCTTATACGCAGCAGCATGAAAAACGACCGAGGGCCGGAATTGCGTGAAAATTTGAGTCATACGCGCATAATCCTTGATATCGCCAATCACAAACGACATGTTGATATTAGGGAACCGCGGCGCAAGCTCTTCTTGGATGCTATAGAGCGAAAATTCATTCAGCTCGAGAAATACGATCCGATCGGGATCATACGCAATGAGTTGCCGACATAACTCCGAGCCAATCGATCCTCCCGCTCCTGTAACCAGCACAACTTTGCCGGTCAACAAGCTATGCAGGCCATCCGTATCGAGAACCACTGGTTCACGGCCGAGCAAATCATCCAATTCGATTTCCCGGATCGTCGAGACGGTAGCCTTACCGCTGATCAAATCGGCATAGGACGGCACTGTCATCACTTTTACTCCGATTTCGGCGCACATTTCCAGGGTATGGCGATGAATTCGGTGGGCTTCTGAAGGGATCGCGATGATGACATGGCCCACATTCAGTTGCTGCACCCAATGCGGCAATTCATCGATTTTGCCGAGCACCCGTACGCCCAGTAATCGGGTACCCATCTTCCTGCGGTCATCATCCAGCATGCCCACGACGTGCCAGTCGCGGCTGTGCGCCAGATCCTTGACGAGATTGACCGCCGTGTTGCCGGCACCGATCACCAGCACCAGCTTGGCTTCGTAGCTCTCAAGACTGTACAGGCGATGTTCTTTCCAGGCGCGATAGGCCAACCGGCTGCTGCCCATGATCAGCAATAACAATAATGGTGCCAACAAAATCACTGATCCAGGAATATCATCCAGAACACCCAATATCCAGAACATCAGCAATACCGTCGCAGTACCTGCGACAACGGCTATAAATATTCGCTTTAAATCGGGGAAACTGGCATATCGCCATAACCCGCGGTACAGTCCAAGCCCAAAAAAGAAACTCGTTTGAATCAGCACAGCCCACGGTAATATGGTTGGCAGGAATGATAACGTCGAGGCAGGGATATCAAAATTGAAGCGGAATAAATAAGCAAGCCACCAGGCGACTGCAATGGCAACAAAATCATGCGTAATCGCAATCAATGTGCGAATTCCAAATCTGCTCACGAACATATCATCCTCGATCCGAGCGCCATTGCTGATCCCAATCCGCAAAAGTCATTAATATCAGATAAATCACTCCCCACATAATCACTACCCAATATTGCACCGTCAGATCCCGTTGTCCTGCCCACACAGCGCTTCCTCCCACGGCCAGCATCAGCCCATAGCTCAACAATGCCATATTGCGGTGCCCAATCCCGCGTTCGATCAGACGCTGATAATAATGTTCACGATGCGCCTGCCAGATGTTTTCACCACGCAGCAATCGCTTGATCAACGTGACTGTCGAATCGACAATAAATGGAGAGAATATCAGCAATGGCAAACAAATGGACCATGTTTGATTCATCCATCCCATAATACCAAAAGCTGCTGCTAGAAATCCTAGTGGAATCGCGCCTACATCACCAAGAAAAATTCGTGCCGGATGAAAATTGTGCACCAGAAAAGCCAGTGCTGCTGCTGCAACGCAGAGATTGATCACGGCAAAATTATAATCATCCGTCAGATAGGCCAGCACACCGTAATATCCGAACCCAATCGCGGTCATTCCACCTGCCAAACCATCTGAGCCATCCATGAAGTTATAGAGGTTAGTCATCCAGATGATTACAAAGGTCATGCACAGTGCAGCCACCCATCCATACAATGGCAGCAACATGATCGCCGAAACACCCAAAGCGACCATGATGTGCACCAGCAACCGGCTCCAGACGGGAAGATGCCTGATATCATCAAGTAATGAAATGCCGGCCAACAGGCTGACACCCACCCAAATTTCAACCGGAATGACAACAGAAAAAAATATCCAACTGAGCATGGCGGCAAATAGCAAGCCTAAGCCGCCTACGCGTGGAACAGGTATTGAATGCAACGAACGCGCATTCGGAAAATCCAGCGCCCAGCCGGTGTTACTTTTATTGATCAATCCAATGATTGAAAGAAAAGCAACCACAAATGAAATAAGCGGTGCTAGGAGCGCCGATAAGGGAAAATCCACAACCATAGTGACCGGATTATCCGTAATAGGTCAAAAAATACATCCACCGCGTTCTCATCTTTTCAGAAAGAACGCGGCTGTAAACAGCTAACTATCGATTAATTTTGATAACGCATCAAAACATCGGGTGTGCTGCATAACATTGATGCGCAGCCGAGGCGGCAGCACCGCGTTCGACCTTCATTCCCATATCAGCCAGAATACTTTCCAGCGCGTTGAGACAGAAAATCACATTCTCAACGCGGCATGAAGTTCCCATCAAACCAAAACGCCAGACCTTGCCGGCAAAATCACCCAGCCCAGCGCCAATTTCCAGATTGTAGTCCTCCAGCAACCGACGGCGGACTTCTTTTTCATCCACGCCAGCGGGTATGAACACTGAATTCAGTTGCGGCAAGCGATGTTGCTCCGCAACGACGTAATTCATGCCGAGCGTAGCGAAACCGGCTTTCAATGCTTCGTAATTGTAACGATGACGCGCCCATGAATGTTCCAGTCCCTCTTCCGACAGCATCAGCAACGATTCATGTAACGCATACAACGCGTTGGTCGGTGCAGTATGATGGTAAGTACGCGCGGCTGATCCCCAGTAATTCAACAGCAAGCTGATGTCCATGAACCAGCTGTGCACTTTTTCCTTACGGTTCTTGACCAGATCGGTCACGCGTTCGGAAAAGCTGACTGGCGATAGGCCCGGCGGGCAGGACAAGCATTTCTGGCTGCCGGAGTAGATCGCATCGATGCCCCATTCATCCACCTTGATGGGTGTTCCACCCAATGACGTAACAGTATCCACAATGGTCAGACAGTCATGCTTGCGTGCAATTTCGCATATCGTCTTCGCATCGGATTGTGCTCCGGTCGATGTTTCCGCATGAACGAAAGCGACGATCTTGGCGTCGGGATTATTTTTCAGCGCATCGTCGACTTTTTGCGGATCGACCGGTTCACCCCATTTATCATCCACAACGACCGCCACTCCGCCATGGCGTTCGACGTTCTCGATCATGCGTCCGCCAAACACGCCATTGCGGCAGACGATGACCTTGTCGCCTGGAACGATCATATTAACGAAACACATTTCCATCCCCACCGATCCAGGCCCGGAGACCGGAAAAGTCATCCGATTCTTGGTCTGAAAGGCATAACGCATCAAATCCTTGATTTCTTCCATCATCTCGGTAAAGACCGGGTCAAGATGGCCCAACGTCGGCCGTGCCATGGCGTTAAGGACGCGCGGATGCGTATCCGATGGTCCGGGCCCCATCAAAACACGTTGTGGTGGATAAAATATTTTGGCTTTCTTTTCGGGACGAAAATCTTCGGTATTCATGAACAATCCTAAGTTAACAATATAATCTAAGTTTTTTTGGAAATTAATTTTATCAAGCGAACGCAGAGTTTACTATAAACCATGCTGCGCTCAATAAAATATGCTTATGGGTATACTAAGAAATAAACATAACTGCATGAAGTATTGATTTATTGAAGAATCATACTTGATAGTCACTTCCGCTTCTCGACTAAAACTTTTTTACCTTGGGGATGATTTATCATTCCAGACCCTGGAACAGGAAGAATATGACAAGCCCTCGATTCATTTGCTTTTCGATAATGACGATCTCTACTATGACTCTATTGTTTGGCCGTCAAGAGCTATAAAGCTTACATTTTTTTGCTTAATCGATGAATTAAATTGTCCTTGCTGTGCAAAATATCTCATGCCTGTCCTATAAAGTTCATACAATTTATGTAGTTGACTTGATCAATCAAGCTAATACATTAAGACGCCATGATGCATTACTAATAGCTTCCATAAAAATAAGGAAGCCTCTATGCTCATGATATGCCTACGATCTTTTTAACGGTTGCGCCAGCATCAGTCACACATGCCAATCGGATGGGATGTTTCGATAGCGCGTGAACCGAAACTTTTTCCCCGCCGTTGCTTTTCTGGAAATGCGCACATACAATGCAAATACTTTTTAGCGAATACTTTCTTAGTTCGCTTTAATGAGAAACTAGGGTTCCGGCCATCTTCATCCTGGCGTCTGGTCCAAGAGTTTCCGGTCTCGTGATAACGGGACTCCACGGAGGGAAAAAAACCCGGGAGATTAGGTGTAATGGTCGTCGAGTCCATTACAATCTCGGCAAATCCTTTTGAATGGAGAGCGTTATGTCAGATTCAACACACCACACCGTTTCATCTCAGGGCGATCCTATAATTTGCGATACGCTTAGTAGAAGCATGAGCGTATGGCACAGTTTCACGCTCGGTTTCGCAGTGGTTTCGCCAGTGGCTGGTTTGTACGCCATCATCGGTGTTCAGACAGTGGTAGCCGGCGGTGGCTGGTTTTCCGCCCTGGCCGTATGCTTGCTGATGCAATTGTTGGTCGCAACCGTGTATGCCGAACTATCATCCCAGTTTCCCATCGCTGGTGGGGCCTATAAATGGGCGCGTCAATTGGGCGGCGTAATCGCCGGGCACTATGCCGGCGTCATATATATCTGCTCCACCATCGCGATGGTCACGACCACGGCTTATACCGGTGGTTTCTGGCTGGCTATCTTCAGTGGATTATCGAATGAAGGCGGCGGCTTCATGGTATTTTGGGGTGCGATATTTCTACTGCTTTGTACGATACTCAATTTGGCTCCTGTCAGCATTTTCAATATCGTCATCAAGCTGGGTGTATACGCCGAAGTGGTCGGATCATTCGGCGTAGCGCTGGTATTGTTCTTTTTCTTCCGCCAGCATTCCCTCGACACCTTGTTCCAGAATATGGGCACTGGCACGGCGCCGAGTGAAATGGCCGCGTTTTTGGCGGCCTTGGCGATTTCAGGCTGGGCTTTCATCGGCTTCGATGCCTGTTCGACCACCGCGGAAGAAACCCATCACCCAAAACGCATGGTGCCCCGCGCCATCTTTATGTCATTGCTGGTGGTAGGCACAGTGGTGCTATTCAATTCAGCCGCACTGATTCTGTCTTTTGAGCATGACACTTTGCGGCATTCGAGTCACACGTCCGATCCCGTCACTCCACTCATCGCCAGCAGCATTGGCGAGTGGTTCGAAATACCCTTTCTGACGATTGTGATGACCGCTTTTCTGGCTTGCGGCGCATCGATGGTCAAATATACCTCGCGCATTGTGTTTTCGATGGCGCGCGAAGGCAATATGCCAGCCGTATTGAGCAAAGTCACGACCAGCGGAACCCCGCGCAATGCCGTTCTTTTTACCGTTGTTCTAGCAGCATGCGGATTGATTTTCGGGCTGAATGACGACGCCGTCGCCACCATCATTGCTTTCGGCACGGGCGGTTTATACGCCATGTTCACGTTCACGACCGGCTTTGCGTTGTTTGCCAGGCTGTCGGGCCGCTGGAATCCTCAACTCGGCGAGTTGAAACTTGGCGCATGGGGATTGGTCATCAATATTCTGGCATTCCTGTGGTCTCTGTTTGAAGTCATCAATATTGCATGGCCACGCCCGTATGCCATATCAGCGGAAGCCCCGTGGTGGCAATTATGGGCAACGCCGCTGGTGTTAGGAGGTATTCTAGCCATCACCACGTTATATATTTTTTATCATTATTGGATTGGTGACAAAAAACCATCCTACAAAGGAATAGATCATGAATGAACAGAATACAATCATCTGGAAACAATCCATACCGGGAGGTTGCCACTGGTCGGGCATCGTCCGGCACGGCACTACTTTACGTTTGATCGATGTCGACGGCGGCGCCAATGCCGCGGTATTGTTCTTCAATCAGGAGGAAAAGCTTGAACGTTACAATATGGCGGACACGCTGAAATCCCAGCGCACATTCCGTTTGACCAAGGGTCATGCCTGCCACTCCGACATGGGACGCATCTTCTGCTGCATCACCGCTGATACGGCGGGCTGGAACGATACCGTATGCGGCCTCAGTGACAGTGAACTCATCCGCCACAAATACGGTACCGCCCGCTATCAGGAACATCGTAACGCCATGTATCGCAGCGGCGTGGATGGTTTGTTGATCGAACTGGGTAAATGGGGATTGGGAATGCGTGACATCGTTTCGAACATCAATTTTTTCAGCAAAGTGACCACCAACAGCGCCGGTGAACTGGCATTTCATCCCAACCACAGCAAGGCCGGCGATTTGATCGATCTGAGTTTCGCCATGAATACGCTGGTCGTACTGTCCACAGCGCCACACCCGCTCGATCCACGGCCGTCCTATCAACCCGGCGCGGTCGATCTGGAGTTGTTCAATACGCCTGCCGAAGCCTTGAATGAATGCCTGCAAATCGCTGAGAACAGGCGGGCATTACAAAACGCCAAACATTTTTATTGTGAGGATACGTTATGAATACATCAACCCTTCATTCAGATCAGCTCGATCCCGAACGGGCTCTCATCGATAACACCTGCGCAG
>WBZQ01001502.1_pt1 | contig 16127 bp, 11 predicted proteins | sample 5204251 | NCBI WGS metagenome assembly WBZQ01 (sample SAMN12412402, study PRJNA552823) | activated sludge metagenome | isolation source: activated sludge from nitrification reactor of wastewater treatment plant... | place: USA: Virginia | collected 2017-09 | reverse complement strand
ATAATAGTTTATTTTGATTCTGAAATAGATAACAGACTAAAGCAAATTCTTTTTGCGTGAGTTCAACGTGTTTACCTGCAACAATTATTGTTTGATTTTCGTGATCAATTTCATAAGATCCGAAATGAAAATTCGTATTTGTAATAACGTGCTGCTCTTGACTGCGGCGAGCTAGCGATTCGATCCTGGCGAGTAGTTCAAAATATCGGGATGACTTAACGAAGTAATCGTCAGCGCCCATGTGCAGCACATTTACAACATCGGATTCGCTGTTGCGCGCTGTAACGCAGATAATCGGAATATGCCAATTTGGCGAATTCCGAACCCATTTTAGTACTTCCCCCGCAGTACCGTCAGGCAGTATCCAGTCAATGATGAGTAAATCAAACTTCTCCTGCTTGAGTGCGCCCAAGAAAGAAGCAATCGTTCCAAAAAACTGGGATTGGTATTTTTCTGTGGATGAAAATAGCAGCTTATAAATGGCTATCTGAGTAGCATCATCTTCTAATATTCCCAATCGCATAGTAAGAAAGTTCCTATAAATAAGAAATTGATACATTACTAGCGGCATCCGAATGAATGACCTTTAACGAGTCGAAGAAGATTTATTTGCCGATGCAAAAGCGCGAAAAAATTTCTCCTAGCAAATCATCTGCAGTGAATTTTCCACTAATGGAAGATAAAGCAGATTGTGCTAGCCTGAGTTCTTCAGCGAGAATTTCCAATTGGCAGTCGCTTGCAATGAATTTTTGTGCATTTTCTAAATGTTTTTTGGTTTTTTTTAGAGCTTCAAGATGGCGTTGCCTGGCCATGAAAATTCCTTCTCCACCCTGATTGAATTGCCAGCCTGCAATTTCCAGTATTTTCCGGCGCAGCAATTCGATTCCTGCACCTGTTTTAGCGGATAAATGAATTTTGATATTATTTTTTTCAACTTCCATGCGTGGATTTTCATTCAGTAAGTCAATTTTGTTGAATAAAGTAATTTGTGGTTTTTCGGCTGGAATGTGAGTAAGTATTTGTTCTTTTTTTTCATAGTGTTGCTGACTGCCATCAATTAACCAGATGACCATGTTGGCGTTTTGAATGGCTGCATGGGTGCGTTCAATGCCTTTTTGCTCCACGATATCACTGGTTTGTCTCAAACCTGCTGTGTCGATAATATGTATAGGTATGCCTTCGATAGCGATAGTGCGCTGGATGGTGTCGCGCGTAGTACCAGGAATTTCAGTGACGATGGCTGCCTCGTCTTCAACCAGTTGATTCAATAGACTCGATTTGCCCACGTTGGGTGCACCCGCTAGTACGATTCTGATACCTTCCTGCAGCAAGCTTCCTCGTTGGGCGGAAGCAAAGATTTGTTCAATTTGCATATGGATATGATCCAAGCTTTCTTTGATTTGTAATGCCTGCACGTTATCGATTTCTTCTTCTGGAAAATCAAGTGTAGCTTCTATAAGCATGCGCAGTGTGATCAATAAATCTATAAGAGTTTCAATTTTGGTAGAAAAATGTCCCTGCAAGGAATGAATTGCGCAACGGGCGGCCTCCTTTGTGTTTGCCGCAATAATATCAGCCACACTTTCGGCTTGAATGAGATCAATTTTATTATTGAGGTAAGCACGTAGTGTAAATTCACCAGGTTGTGCCAGGCGGGCACCTGCAGAAAGACATTCATTCAGAAGCAGATTCATTACTGCCGGACCCCCATGACCCTGTAATTCGAGTACATCTTCACCAGTATAAGAATCGGGTGCTGGAAAATAAAGTGCGATGCCTTGATCAATGATTTGACTTTGATGATCTAAAAATTGGCACAAGTGAGCATGACGTGGTTTGGGAATTTTTCCGAGGATTGTCTGTGCTAATTTTGTTAAGTTCTTGCCGGAAATGCGAACGACTCCGATGCCACCGCGACCGGGTGGTGTTGAAATTGCGGCAATGATATCAGGGTCTCCCATAAATTTTGATGGTGCAACCATGAAATTGCTGATTATTCTGTATTATGAATAACCAGCATTAATTGTTATTTCTTCCTTGGTTTTTTGCCAGAGACGTTGCTTTTTGCTTTAGCAGGAATTTTATTTTTTGTCACAGTAGTTGAAGAAGAAGTTAATTGTGATTTTTCACTTTGTTCAGTACTCGTTTTTGCAATAACCGCTTCTTCGCTGTCAGCTACCGGAAGTTGTGCTTCGTCTGCAGCTGGTTCGTCAGGTTTATTCTTTCTTTTCGTTTTGATATTACCTTTACTGGCTGATTCACTCGCTTTGTTTTCGTACATCCGGGTTATTTGCCATTGTTGCGCGATGGAAAGAATGTTGTTGCAAAGTGAATAAAGCACTAACCCGGCTGGGAAAAAGAAAAAGAACACACTGAATGCAATAGGCATAATCTGCATTACTTTTGCTTGAATCGGGTCTGCGGGTGTCGGACTAAGCTTGGATTGAATCCACATTGATATGCCCATTATTACGGGTAGCACATAATATGGATCTGGTACCGACATGTCGGTAATCCATAGCGCAAGCGGGGCATAACGCAGTTCAACGGCTGCCATCAAAGTCCAGAACAATGCAATAAATACCGGGATTTGAACTAGAATTGGTAAACAACCTCCCATTGGATTAATTTTTTCTTGTTTATAAAACTCCATCATGACTTGATGCATTCGCTGCCGATCACTGGCATATTGTTCACGTATGCGTTGCAGTTTCGGAGTGACAAGTCTCAACTTTGCCATCGAGCGATACCCGGCAGCGGATAATGGGAAGAATATGAGTTTAACAGTAAATGTTAAAAGAATAATTGCTATGCCCCAGTTATCTACCCATGAATGATAAAAAGAAAGCAGCCAAAACAATGGCTTGGCAAGTACTGTCAGCCATCCATAATCGACGGTTAATTCCAGACCTGGCGACAATTCTGCTAATTTATCCTGTTCTTGCGGGCCCGCATAAAAAGGCATGGTGACATTTCTGGTTTGACCAGATTCTATTGCTCCGACCGGCGCAATAATTCCAGCGGTATATTGATTGTTAGCTAGGCGTTTTGCATAGTATTCACGAGGAGTTTGTTGTGGAGGAAGCCAGGCGGTTAGAAAATAGTGTTCTAACATTGCAATCCAGCCATTATCTGCGTTGGTTGGATATTCTGCTTTATTTTTATCCAAATCAGAAAATTTTATTTTTAGGAATTTGTCTTCTTCCGTATACATTGCGGGCCCTGTATAGGAATGAATCAGAGTACTGGATCCTGTAGGTTCGTTTGCATCCCGCAACATTTGGAAGTAAGAAAATGGGATTATTGTTGTTTCACCATTATTTTTAATTTCAAATTCAACATCAATAACATAACTGCCACGATGGAAAGTATAAATCTTTGCAACTTGTAAGTTATCTATTTCCGGGGCTATTAAACGTACTACTATCTTATTTTGTCCTGATTCCAGTTCGTAATTGCCATTTTGTGTGGAATCTGTAGTGTATTTTGTTTTATGACTAGGTAATCCGTCTCCGATTAATCCAGATTGTGCGACTTGAAATCGTGCAGTTTTATCTAGTAATAGCTCGTAGGGTTTGTCTTTATCTTCCCGAGATGGATGCTTCAATAACCCCAGCTGACGTATGTCGCCTCCCGCTGTGTCAATTTCGGCAACAACCATATCGGTTGTAACTTTAATTTTTTCACCAGTGCTAAAAAGATTAGGTGTTACCGATGGACTGCTGCCTTCGATTGCTGAAGAATTACCAATGGATTCCTCCGTTGAAGAAGTTAAACCATCTCCTGGTACTGGCAAAGGATCATGGCGCTGATTAGAAGAGTCAGCAGTAACCCCCGACTTTACTTGTGATGCAGGTGGATATAATTCTTTTTGCCATGCATCCCATAAAAATAGTAAAGAGGTGGAGAAAATGATAATAAGTACGAGTCTTTTTGTTTCCATTATTTATCTGATCAGGTTGATTGGTTCTGATACTAATTAGTAGATAGTAGAAGAATATTTGATAGTATTTTTAACTCAGCGTATGACTATATTTTAAAATTTAGATAAGTAATTGATTGATAACTTAGAATTAAGTGAATGAGCTGTATCTGATTAATGAAACTAAGTTGCTAATTTTTATGGTACTGGTTCGTATCCACCCTTGTTCCAAGGGTTGCATCGTATTATGCGCCAGATACTTAATCGTGTTCCATGTAGAAATCCATATTTTTCATAGGCTTCAAGGGCGTATTGTGAACACGTAGGGCTAAAACGACATGAAGGTCCTAGCAAAGGGCTTACGCAGTACTGATAGAATTTAATGAAGATAATTAATAATCGTGACATTGTTGTAATTTAAACATTAATAATTTAGTTTCAGTAATTAATTGTTCCGCATCATATTTAGCAACAGAACGGCGCACCCTTATTACCCAATCCATTTTATTTAAATGCTCATACTCGTTATGCCGGTTTTTGCGAAATGTTTCACGCAGTATTCTTTTAATCCAATTACGCCTGATTGCATGTTTTTCAATCTTCTTCGAGATAATTAACCCTATTCGTGCGTGTGCGAGCCCATTTGGTTTAGCATAAATTTGGATCAGCTCTCCACTCATGTGATATTTTAAACTGATTACTGCTGCAAACTCGTTTGCTTTGTGTAGCCTACAATTTTTGGGAAGGCCGTAAATTTCAGTAAATTTAATAATAAAAAAACTTTAATTAAAATTAAACACTCAAGCGAACACGACCTTTGGCGCGACGTGCCCGAATTACTGCTGCTCCTCCACGGGTCCTCATGCGCACAAGAAATCCATGTGTACGTTTTCTTCTAATAACTGAAGGTTGGTAAGTTCGTTTCATACTTTTTCTCTAGCTAGTTTATTAAATCAATAGAACCGCGTATTACAACGTGTTAAAGCGGTGATGTCAATACAAATTTTAAATTTAATTAAAGGAAAATTGGATGAGTGTGTTCTTAAATATGAGGCTGTATGATTTCAAAAATAAGGCGCAAATTCTGTGCTGTTATTAGTGCATTTGTACTAACAAGTGAGTGGCATCTATCCTAATTATCTCGTGACATACTTCTCTATCAGGTATTCATATGGAGATATAGAATGCAGGAAATTTGATTGATAGGGCTCTTGTATAACTAGCTTTTTGGTTAATTTGTAATTTTTAAGCTATTGATTTTATGAATCACACATCAGTTGAATAACTTCAAAAATATAGTTATGAAGAAGTCTTGTAATTTAAATAAATTTATCTGAATTATTGTTTAATAATAATTAGTTATTTTGGTGATCGAGATGTTTAGTATGTAACATCCTATTCATAAAGGATAATAATCTTAAATATGCCAAGATTACTGTTATTAAGTATGAAGAGATTTAGGGTATGTGTAATATGAATTTCAATAGCATATAAGGATGTGGAATATGGCAATTGCAACTAGAGTTTCTAACAATCGCTATGAGGATCGCCGGCAAAGTATGCCATTTTTTTGCGTTTTTCATGTGGGAATTAAAAGTGGAAAGAGAATGGGTGAGCGAAGAATGGGTGATCGCGGGAAAACCGCATATGTTGATTATTATTCGTTTTATCTAGTGCTCTGCGCAATTTCAATTTTGTTATTAAGTGCATTCGATGCGTTTCTTACACTTAATATTCTGGCAAACGGTGGCGAAGAACTGAACTGGCTAATGGCACTACTAATTGAAGATAGTATACAAAAATTTGTCGTTTTTAAGCTAGCGCTAACAGCATTGGCGATTACCTTACTTGTCATCCACCATCATGTTCGATTGGTGAAAACAATACGCGTTAGGCATATTAAATATGCTATTCTCTTTGGTTATAGCGGACTTATCACTTATGAGTTTCACCTGCTTGAGTTAGCAGCAGCCACTATTCACTAATACTCTTATTACTATACTACAGCTAATAATCAATAAGACAATTTGTTGGATAAGCATCCGAGCAATCATATTACTTCTACTTGTGTTGCTGCAGGGGTATAAAGTAACTAGCAACGTTTCTTAGGTCGTCTAGTACCAGCGTACCAGCCGCCAATTGCAAGCGCAGATAAGCGAGCAGATAGTCGTACCTAGCTTGCGCTAGGTCACGGCGAGCTGTATGTAATTGTTGTTGTGCATCCAGGAGATTAAGATTGATTCTTATGCCACCCCGGATACTTTTTTCTGTTGCTGCTATCAGCAATTCAGCTGATTTGACAGCCAGTTCGAGTGACTCAATTTTTTTTACACCACTTAAGAGTAAATTGTATTGCTTACGCAATTCGACAATCACTTTATCGGTAATGGCATCCAGGTCGGCTTCTGCACGGGCATGATTAGCTTTTGCCTGTGCTGTGATCGCATTGACACGCCCCCCCGTATATAACGGAAAATTGACTTCGATGCCAATGGTGCCCAGGCTGACATCACGATCTTGAGTAATAAATGACCCAGCTTTATTGCGCGTCAAACTACCAACGAGATCGACGCGCGGAGCATGTCCGGCATGGCTTTTTCTGATTTCTTCCTTTCCGGATGCTACTGTATGGCGTTGCGTGACCAATTCGGCGTTGCGATCCAGTGCTAAAGCTTGCCAGTTGTCATAATCCTGCAAATGAATGGAGCGAGAGCTGAATGTATCAGCCAGGCGGTCCAGCTGGTTTATTTTTTGTCCGATAATTGCTTCAAGTTTGAGTTGAGCAACTTGCAAAGCATCTTTTGCTTCGATCACGCGTGCTTGTGCGATAGCATGTTTCGATTGTGTTTCAAGAACATCTGTAGTGGTTCCCTCGCCTTTTTGTAGCATACGCTCATTGATCCGTTTTAGCTCTTCAAGTGAGTTGAGCTGCGTTTCTGATAACCTGACATGATCTTGCGCGAGCAATGCTTCGACATAAGCTTCCACCAAGCGTACAACGAGTTGCTGGCCGCGCCCGGTAAACTTGGCGCGACTGGAATCTGCTTCTGCTTTTCCTTTGCGGTAGCCTGCAATTGCTTCCATATTGATCAAAGGCTGGCGTAGCGTTAAGGTGCTTACCTGGCTGTCAAAATTAAGGGGGCCAGTATTGGATATTCCGAGTTGATTAACTTGAGTGATTGTTCCCGAGCTAGTGCTTTGCGAATGGGTAATCGACAAATTCGGGAGCAAGCTTGCGAGCCCGATTTTTTCTGCTTGTTGTCCAGCTTCATTTTCATGAAAAGCAGAGCGATAGCTAGGATCATGCTGCAATGCAGCTTCGTATGCATCAAGCAAACTCATTGCGCATATATGGTTAATTGGGCCAGACAGAATAATACAGCTTAAAACAGTAAGCGCTTTATGCATCAATGACATAACGGTTATTCTTCGCTCATGGACGAATGGACGCGATCCAGTATTGGTTTGAATAAATAACTCATTAATGATCGTTCGCCTGTCTTAATAAATACTTCTACCGGCATGCCCGCCCTAATTTGCTGATCAAATAATTTTTTCATACCTTCCGGTGTCACTTTTGCTTTGATAGTGTAATAAGGAAATCCAGTGCGTTCATCAGTTAGGCGATCTGCAGATACTTGGGTAACAATACCGGGAATATTAGGTGTTTTCTTTTGATTAAGCGCAGAAAAGATCAAATCAACTTGAAGATCGATATGTACACGATCTATCAAGTGTACAGGTACTTGTCCCGTGATAATTAGCATATCGTCACGTGGAACGATGTCCATCAACTTGAATCCCGGTCCTATGATACCCCCGACAGTAAATACATTCATGCCCACCACGGTACCAGCGACAGGTGCTTTAACTTCAATGTTAGCCAATTCAAAATCTTGTCCGTACAAGCGACTGCTCAGGGCCTCAGTTTCTCGTTGCACATCAGATAGCTTTTGCCGTACTTCTTTTTGATTCTCTTCAAGTCGGTGAATGCGGCGTTGTTCCGATTCCGCGATTTGACGCTGAATGCGACCGATATTACCGGTATCGGCAGAAATTTCTCCCAAGAGTTGGGTGTAAGTACGTTCGACATCAAGTACACGATTGCGAGGAACAAAACCATCTTTTGATAGATCGCGTAGATTGACAAGTTGTTCTTCAAGGAATTTTAGTTGTTGATTCTTGCTGACCTTGGATGCTTCAAGTCCGCGTATCTGCATTTTTAAACCGGCGGTAATTTCATCAAGGGCGGCTATTTCATGGCGTAGCGCGGATTTTCTGGATGTGAACAATTGATTTTGTATAATAATATTGTTGGCGATACGCGGATCACTTTGCTGTGATAATAAATCTTCAGGAAAGGCAATGGTATCTTTACCGTCACGTTCCGCCAGTAAGCGTGCTTCGATAGCACGCGCCGCAAAGAGCTGGCTTCGAGTTATCTCGGCCTGTGCTTTGATCTGGACATCATTCATACGTACTAGTACTTGACCCAATTCGACTTGATCGCCTTCTTTAACCAAAATGCTATCAATAATACCGCCGGTTTGATGCTGAACCGCTTGCAGGTGGCTAGCCACTGCTACTGTGCCTGTGATCGGAACGCCTTTGTCAAGCGGAGCGAAAGATGCCCAAAGGATAAACCCCCCGAAACCGGCTAAAACAATCCACCAACCTAAACGAGTATGCACGGTTTCATCCGTTTCTACTCGGCTAGAATGGTCGATTGCAACGTTATCAATGACTATTTCTTTATCTTTTGCGACAAGCTTCATTATTCTTCCTGTTTACGAGTCGGTGTCTCTTAATTCGTAATATCACAATTTAGTTTCTGAACCTGCTGCGTTGGCAGTTTGGCCTGCTTGATCTTGAGCGGTTTGCTTATTCGCTTCTTGTTGTGACTGCAAAGATTTTTGCAGTTGCTGTTGCTGTTTTGAGAGTTTTTCGATAACTTGATTGGTCGGGCCAAACATTTTCGCTACACCGTCCTGTAATAATAACAACTTAGTGGTTACACTAATAATACTGGTGCGATGTGTAATGAGGACAATAGTTTTGCCACGTTTTTTTAGATCAATCAATGCAGCCAATAATGCTTGTTCACCTACATCGTCCAGATTTGAATTGGGTTCATCGAGAACAATTAATGACGGATCATCGTACATAGTACGCGCTAAGCCAAGGCGCTGTTTCTGTCCACCCGATAAGCCTGCACCGCCATCACCGAGCGGTGTGTCGTAGCCTTCCGGCATGTTCAGAATCATTTCATGCACGCCTGCACGCTTAGCAGCCAGAATGACTTTCTCAGCATCGATTTCTCCAAAGCGTGCGATATTTTCTGAAACAGTGCCGGCAAATAATTCGATATCTTGCGGTAGATAGCCAATATGGGGTCCCAACTCATCTTTATTCCAAAGATAAACATCAGCACCATCAAGTCTTACTTTTCCGGCTGTCGCTGGCCATACACCGACTAGTAAGCGTGCAAGTGTGGATTTTCCCGAGCCGCTGGGGCCGATGATACCGAGTACCTCACCGGCTCCTAGCGAGAAATTTAACCCTTTGATCACCGGAACTTTTCCGCCAGGCGGTATGGCAGTGACATTTTCAACATTAATTGTGCCTTTAGGTTTGGGTAAAGCCATGCCTGCTTCGCGGGCAGGATTTTGCTCGAGCAGTTTGGTTAAGCGCTCATAGGCGCTTCGCGTGCTGCCGATTTGTTTCCATACGCTGATCAGCAACTGAACAGGTGCGATGGCTCTGCCTAATAAAATTGAACCGGCAATCATCATTCCGGGCGTAATGCTGTTTTCCAACACCAGTAAGGCACCTAGCCCCAGCATCAGTGATTGTAATGCAACTGTAAACGATTTGGACAATGCAGTAACAATGCCAGACTTTTCGCTGGCTTCGGCCTGCAGATTCAGAAAACGGCTATGCAATTTATACCAGCGGGATTGTATATTGGGCAGCATACCCATCGCTTCGATTACTTCGGCGTTACGTAGATTATTGGAGGCTATATTGGTAGAGGCAATAGCCATTGTATTGGCGTCAGCGAGGGGTTTATGTGACACTTTTTCATTGATATACGCCAGTGTAATTAAGATCGAGGTACCGCATAAGGCAAATACCCCTAAAATGGGGTGAAACATGAAAATTACGATTAAAAAAATCGGAAACCACGGAGCATCAAAAAAAGCGAAAAGCGCATTACCGGTTAAAAATTGCCGCAGATTAGTGAGATCTTTTAGAGCTTGCCCGGCATTACCGTCCCCTTGTTTAAGGCTTTGCTCAAAAGCGGCAGTGTAGACACGTTTATTCAATTTCATATCAAGCTGAGCACCCACTCGAATGAGTACAAAACTACGTACATATTCCAATGCACCCATAAAAATATAAGCGCCCAGCATGATCAATGTCAGCATTAACAATGTCATTTCATTGCGACTGGTAAGCACACTATCATAGAGTTGCAACATATAGATGGCGGGCATCAACATCAGCATGTTAATGACTGCGCTGAAAACACCAATATTGCGGAAAGTGCGTTTAAAACTGGCTAATACTTGCGCAACTTCATTTTGTGGAGCTTTAAATTTGAATTTCATCTATGAAATGATAGAAAAATTGTATATGGGTAAGAAAGTGAATTGTTAGTAATTACAGTATGTTGAGTTGGTAATTATAATTTTTGTTTATTGGTTTTAACTAGATATATCTTCCACGGTTAACTTAAATGGTCGCGGAGAAAAGCCTAAGTCCTGTCTTGCCGCTGAATTATCAAATATCAAATCTTGATTCATTCTTTCTGCCATCGCTGCAGTCCAATGACGATAACGGGGTAATGGCTGCAAACATGTTATTGCTATGCGAAAAAGCCACATGGGTATAGTCAATAGCCGAGGTGAGCGATCAAGTACTGTAAATATGCGTTTCACCATTTCACAATACGCTAGTGTTTCTCCACCTGTTAAGTTATAAGAGCAATTTGTCAAATTTACAGCATTTAATGCATAACAGCATGCTGAAGCAACATCTTCAGCATGAATGGGTTGCCGTAATCCCTGCGCTGATCCGAAAATCGGGAAGAACCCAAATCGACGGATAAATTGTGCGATTTCTGTAATATTTATATCACGACCATATCCATATATCAGAGTGGGACGCAAAATAATCCATTCTATCTTGTGAGAAGTTGCCCATGTTTGCACGAGTTCCTCACCTTTAATCAATTGAAGTGCAATCTTTCTTTCATGGGGGTCGAATGAATTATTCTTGGTGAATCGGCTAGTAGAAGATAATACAACAATTCGTTGAATGCCATAAGCCAATAAAAGATCAAAATGGTCGTGTAATATCCAAATTGGAGCAGCGCATATCCACAAAGGGATATTGTGTTTTACTGCATTTATTTTTACTGTTTGATGGCTAATCAACTGCTGCCATATAATTTGCGAATGAGTTTGTGTTACAGGGTGACGAGAGAAAGCAATAATAGGTCTTTGTTCTTTTAGTAATTTTCTCAGTATGCACTCACCCACTAAACTGGTTGCACCCAATACGCCTATTTGTTGTTTATCCATGCTTAAACTTTATCATCTGGTAACATTTGCGGAGAGTATAAACCATGACTGTAGCAGCGAAACGAAGCCATACACCTGAGGTAACCAATACCATTAATGCCCCCGGATATTGCTGGCGGAAGAATTTGCGATAAAAACGCAGCATGCCCTTGTGTTTGTGCCACGCGACAAAGAATGGCCGGGCGTGACTGCAAGTCCCTTGAAAATGGGTAACCGATGCATCAGGTACAAAAAAAATCTTCCAGTTTTTCAGTTTAAAACGCATACACCAATCGAGATCTTCACAGTGTAAAAAATAACCCTCATCCCACAAACCTACATCATCAATGGCTTTACGCCGTACCAGCATGAGTGCTCCTGATATTGCTTCGACTTCGGAAGATGCGCGGGGTAACGGTTGCTTGTCCAGATGAAAATCAAAAAACAGTTGTGGTGCGTATTTTTCCAAATGATATAAGCTGAAGGCACGTACAAACGCCCGCCAAGGTGTTGGAATGGCGCGCCGTGCGCCGCCTTGTTCGGAGCCATCTGGATTGACCAGATAACCACCGACCATGCCGATGGATAGGTCTGATTCCATGGTTTGCATCATCCGCTGTAGTGAATCCTCACCTAAGATGCAGTCGGGATTCAGAAAAAGGGTATATGCGTGTGTTGATGCTGCAATACCTATATTGCAACCGGCAGCAAAGCCAGAATTTTTTTCATTAATAATTATTTGTAGGCGAGTCTCTTTAGGAAAACAATGTCTTAGCTCTTCTATACTGAAGTCTGTCGATGCATTATCAATTACTATGACGCTCTGTGCTTGTTCCAGGGCGGCGCGAACGCATTGAGTCAACAATAAACCTGCATTGTGATTTACGACCAATACAGACACAGGTTGTAGATGACATATTTCAGAGTTCATTGAAATTTTTCTAACGGAATTTATAGTTTTCCCATCTGCTTGTGCAATCCATCTTTTAAGCCTTTTAGCATCATACGTAAATTGGCTAGACGATTAGGGGAAAAAATAGTGAAAAAAAATATAAAGCAGAGTGTGCGTAATTTATCGGCTCGCTTCCATGCTACCGGCATATAAGGCCGCTGCCACAGTGAAACGCTATTTCTGAACATGTAGTAATAACGGAAAGGTTGATGAAAAGGAATGGAACGCCAGCGCCCCCACCAGATACGCATTTGCCTGTCTCCCAAGGCGTGCTGCATGAAGGCATGACAAACGCCATACATTTCAAATCCTTTGGATTTGGCACGGAAGCACCACTCGGTATCAATGTGATCAATAAACAGATCTTCATCCATATCACCAATCTGATTTAGTGATTTTAGGGAGATTAATGATCCTGATGATATTAGAAAATCGGTTTGCACATAATCGGTAGTATCGTCACAAACTAATCGTGTCAGCCCAAACTGATTAATGCGAACAAACTGTGATAATTGCGCAGTTGCAAGGTCGAGATAGCGGGGCCCAACAACACAAACTGCTTTTTCCTGGCCTTCAAGATACACAAAGACACCATAGAGCTTGCCCAACATATCGGATTCAGGAATGCTGTCATGATCCAGCAGCAGAACAAAAGTCGCGTTTAGGCTACGAGCAATTGATATTCCAACGTTATAAGCCTTACCGACACCATAATTGTGTTCCAATGCTATCAAGTTGATCTTGTTATATTCTTTTGTTTTTAAGGAGCGAATAATATCGGCAATGTCAGTATTGGAGGCATTATCAACTATGACGATAGTTTTGACTTGAGGCAGTAATTGGTTAAGACTTGCTAAAAGTGTTTCTCTGACAGGGTTGTAAGTAACAATGATAGGTATAACATCAGCATAAATTTTATCCAAAGCTTACGATCCGCAATTAAATTAAATATCGGTTAACCGTAACTTATTTAGACTTTTTGCATTTTATTGCGGGCTAGCCTAAGTAAAACGATATCCATGGGTACAGATTTTAGATTGTATATTTAGCTACTCAGAGTTTCTACTCTTGGGGGAGTTGCTAACGAAAAATCTTCTTGCTCCAGTGTTAGATTCGGGTTGTAGGCGGGGTCATTAAATAACAAATCTCCCCAGCGCAATTTCATATACTGTGTTTCTTTTGCAAAGCGAGCTTGCTTTTCCGGTGTATTGTCATAACCGCGGCTTGCGGATTCATGGTGATAAAGTTCGGCATATGGCGTCCAAATATTGTGGTAGCCGGCGTCTTGCACGCGAAGACAAAAATCGACATCGTTGAATGCTATCGGTAAATTCATTTCATCTAATCCACCGACTTGTTCATAGATAGATTTTTTTATTACCAGGCAGGCAGCGCTCACGGCGGAGAAGGAACTGATAAGATGCGTACGACCGAAGTAACCATGGCGAGATTTGGGAAAGTGATAATGTGCATGACCAGCCACACGATCCGCTCCTAGCCCCAAAATAATGCCTGCATGTTGCAGCGTGTTATCAGGATAAAGAAGTTTTGCACCAACGGCACCCACATCAGGTTGCAATGCAATAGCGACCATTTCGGACAACCAGTCTGGAGAAATGATCTCAAGATCATTATTAAGTAGCCCAATCAATTCTCCTGACGCTGCATGTACCGCATTATTATTCAGGGCAGAAAAATTGAAAGGGCGGTCATCTCTGATGACCCGCACTCGTCCCTCAGACGTCAATTGCTGCAAATATCGCAAAGTGGCCGGATCATTCGAGTCATTATCGATGATCAGTATTTCATAATTTTGGTAAGTAGTCTTTTCAATAATGCTAGTGATACATTGACGAATGAGTTGTAACCCATTTCTGGTAGGAATGATCAGGCTAACTCTTGGTTGTGATTCGGGTAAGGAATAGTGGATGCGGTAACCAAACGCCGTGGACACTGCGTGCGCATCGATTTTTTTACGTTTAAAATGATCATTGAGCGCTTTCTCTCCTGCCAGCACAGCGTACGGCTTTAAATTTGAAGAAAGCGCCGTACTGCTGTCATGTATTCTCCAATGATAGAGTATTCGTGGGATATGCCATATCTGCTCGGGAGAAATCAATTCCGTACAGCGCAAAGCGAGATCATAATCTTGTGAACCCTCAAAACCTACTCTGAAGCCACCGGCTTTCTTTACCAGACTGGTACGATACACGCCGAGATGAGAGATAAGGTTTTGTGAGTAAAACAGTGCTTTATTCCAGTCACATTTAAAGTAAGGAGAAAGTCTATTTCCTTTAGCATCTATCTTATCTTCATCCGAGTAAATCAATTCCACATTACTTTTTTTCTGTAAAGCATCCACTACCCAAAATAAAGCATGCTCGCTCAAAAGATCGTCGTGATCCAATAGCGCGATCCATTCTCCACACGCAATTTCCACTGCACTATTGGAAGCTGCTGATATATGGCCATTTTTCTCGCGGTATACTACTTTAATACGGGTATCTTGCTTCTTATAACGTTCCAGAATGGGGCGAGTGGTATTGTCAGTCGAAGCATCGTCAGCAATGCAAAGTTCCCAGTGTGGATAGATTTGTTTGCGTACCGATTCGATCGATTGGATTAACCATTCTGGATTTGAGTTGTAAGTAGGCATTACTATTGAAATCATTGGTTGATACGCAAAGCTTTGTATATGTATCCGCATTGTTGTGCGCAATTTGTCGCTCATAGTATCGTAGTGACGAATCCATTTTTGATAATTAAAAAACTGGATGATTTTGTTGACTAATGGTTTTACACCTTCTTGCTGCAAAATACTGTAGATTCTTTTGGCCAATCCCTTCAGGTTGCTGTGGTATTTGAAGGTGTATTGAATTTTGTGCCATAGTGACCAGAATTGCTTTCTCTTTGTGCTTAACCAGCGGAATGGAGCGGTGATTTGCCAACTGGTTGAGAGCAAGATTTCGTGCAGCGTTTTTTCATGATCGGATAGCTGCTTGGTCTGATGATCAATGTGCAGTTGTTGATCTTTCAATTGTTGTTGTTGATTTTTTATGTGTATTCCTAGATTTTTTAATTGCTCATCTTGATTTTTTAATAGCTGTTCGTGGTTATGAGATTGTTCTTCTAGATTTCTTATGTATTGCTCTTGGTTTCCTATGTGTTGTTGTTGTTCCTTGATTTGTTGCTCATTCATTCGGTTCTGACGGACAGTTGACATTAACTGGAGGAGTTGATCTTTTTGTAAACGAGGAAGCCATTTGTCAAAAATTATCAAACTAGCCTTTTCGGCTTTTCGTGCATCCGCATTGACACCAAAACCAGATTGTCGGGTAATGCGGTAAGCTGCACTTAACTTGTCAATGAAAAGAAAATCTGTGAATGTTGATGCTTGCAGCCAAAAATCCCAGTCTTCGAAAAGATCAAGTGATTCGTCTACAGCGCAACCCAGATCGAGCAATTCTCTGGAAAACAAGGCAGAATGAATCGGAATGTAATTCCCCGCGATGAGTTGAATCGAATTGAATGGGGTTATAAATTGAGTCGGTAAAGGATGATTGTGTTCATCGACGCATTTTGTACCACTATAAACAACTTTTATGTCAGGATGATTGATGATGGCTTGTACCAATCTTTCGATATGATCAGCTTCAAACCAGTCATCATCATCGAGGAAAATCAGGTA
>WBZQ01001500.1_pt1 | contig 16138 bp, 13 predicted proteins | sample 5204251 | NCBI WGS metagenome assembly WBZQ01 (sample SAMN12412402, study PRJNA552823) | activated sludge metagenome | isolation source: activated sludge from nitrification reactor of wastewater treatment plant... | place: USA: Virginia | collected 2017-09 | reverse complement strand
CAGTATGCTTGAAATCGGACCATTGGGGAATTGAAACGCCAAGACTAAACGACAATGGAAGCACAAGCAACGTCTTGAAATCGGACCATTGGGGAATTGAAACGTAGATATATCCTTTTCCTGCTGAACAGAAACAACCTTGAAATCGGACCATTGGGGAATTGAAACACGTTTGCTGCCCTTGCGTTTGGGCATGTTTTCGGGCTTGAAATCGGACCATTGGGGAATTGAAACTGAGTTCGTATTCCACGCTGCCGATCTCGTAAGGGCCTTGAAATCGGACCATTGGGGAATTGAAACGGGCCTACAAGCCGTTCATTGAGTTTTCAAAATCCTCTTGAAATCGGACCATTGGGGAATTGAAACTGGTAAAAGCCTGGCCGGCCACCTATCCAACCGCCGACTTGAAATCGGACCATTGGGGAATTGAAACATAATACGGATTAAAAAGACGGAATATTTGAGGGCCTTGAAATCGGACCATTGGGGAATTGAAACCCGCTAAGCAACTCGTTTCCCTGGGCGTCAACTCCGCTTGAAATCGGACCATTGGGGAATTGAAACCAAAGCGGCGCGGAGCAAAAACTGGACTGTTTGTCTTGAAATCGGACCATTGGGGAATTGAAACGCGGCAGCATCGGCAAATCAGTGTTTCGCTTTTCTCTTGAAATCGGACCATTGGGGAATTGAAACCCGGCAGGCCAAGCCGAACGCGGCCGAAGGCACACAACTTGAAATCGGACCATTGGGGAATTGAAACCCGGGTTGTAGGAGTTGCCAACCACCCGAACGCGGCTTGAAATCGGACCATTGGGGAATTGAAACCGAAGGGTCGGGCTTTTTATTGCAAAACAAAACGAATGCTTGAAATCGGACCATTGGGGAATTGAAACTGCCGTTCGGGTAGATGTTGTACGCCGCGACATTGCTTGAAATCGGACCATTGGGGAATTGAAACACGACGGGCCCAGCATCACTGAGCGCTGCATAGCCGCTTGAAATCGGACCATTGGGGAATTGAAACATTTTGTTTATCAGGCCGTTAAACAGCGCCCCGGCTCTTGAAATCGGACCATTGGGGAATTGAAACGGTAGTCGTGAAATTCGCCCTGCATTTCGGAAACGCCTTGAAATCGGACCATTGGGGAATTGAAACTAGAATCCGCATTGAATGTGTCGCCGAAAGAGCGGGCTTGAAATCGGACCATTGGGGAATTGAAACATGCTGGAAAAGGAGGATACCGCACCCCGGAGGGACCTTGAAATCGGACCATTGGGGAATTGAAACTAGCAGCGGACATGGTTTCTTGGTCAAGGTCAAATGCCTTGAAATCGGATCATTGGGGAATTGAAACTAGCAGCGGACATGGTTTCTTGGTCAAGGTCAAATGCCTTGAAATCGGACCATTGGGGAATTGAAACCCTAACTGTTGCCTCCCGAAAACGCCGGCGATTTGCCTTGAAATCGGACCATTGGGGAATTGAAACTTGCCGCAGACATTCAGATCCCGGCGGAAACCCTGGCCTTGAAATCGGACCATTGGGGAATTGAAACACAAGGGCGGCACCACGGCATTGATCGGAACCGTGGCTTGAAATCGGACCATTGGGGAATTGAAACAGTAGTGAGGAGCATTCTCCTGGGGGAACGCCTCGTCTTGAAATCGGACCATTGGGGAATTGAAACTGGAAGACATCGCGGCTATGTCGGACAGGATTGGTCACTTGAAATCGGACCATTGGGGAATTGAAAGGGTAAAATTCCTTCCGGGTTTCGTTGCGGGATCTTGCTTGAAATCGGACCATTGGGGAATTGAAAGTGTCCTGTTTGACAAAAACACCAACAAAGTGATTTTCCTTGAATTGGACCATTGGGGAATTGAAAGAACAGGTAGGCCGGCGAACGCACTATTTCGTGCCCGCTTGAAATCGGACCATTGGGGAATTGAAAGCGGCCAGATGGAGAACATTCTGAAAGACCTCATCACGGCTTGAAATCGGACCATTGGGGAATTGAAACGAGTTGATCGTCGTGTCCCCGTCCGCGCACAGCCCGCTTGAAATCGGACCATCGGGGAATTGAAACTTGCGAAGCATTTACCTGCCAGGAACCGAGCCGGGCTTGAAATCGGACCATTGGGGAATTGAAACTGCGGATCGCGCAGGGCGTCTTTCAGTTCGCGCACCACTTGAAATCGGACCATTAAGGAATCGGTCTCATGTCTCCACAAAATGCGCCTGTCTCATTCCCGATTGAAAAATGACGCCAGCAGGTAATTTTTTCATTCCTGCCCAACCTTTTTATATCTTTGAACGTGATCGTTAAAAAATTCACCTGTTTTTAAAAACACGTCCAAAATGAAACGATTCCTTTACCTGTTCTGCTTCCTGGCAGGCCTTTCCGCCTGTTCCCGCCCGCAAACCGAAGACTCCGGTTTTACGCCCGGGGCGCCCGACGCAGCGTATTTTCAAAAGGTGGAACCGTACCTCGATGTAGCCGAAACGCCCGATGCCTTCGGTTTTTTGTCTGAAAACCAAAACTGGCAGGCCACCCTGGGGAAAGTGATCTTTTACGACAAAAGCCTCTCGGCCGACGGCAAAATTTCCTGTGCTTCCTGCCACCGGCAGGAACTGGCTTTCGGCGACGACAAGGCTTTCAGTGAAGGCGTATTCGGCCGGCATACTGACCGCAACTCCATAGCCCTGGCCGTTTTCCCTTTTACACCGGAGTTCGGGGTAAAGGAAACGGAGAATCCTTACGACCCGGATAACACGTCGGTTCAGGGCGGTTTGTTCTGGGACAACCGCGCGCATAACCTCACTGACCAGTGCCGCGCCACGCTGGCCAATGAAAAAGAAATGGACATGGAAATGGAGGAAGTTTTGGCGGCCATGCAACGACAGCCCTTTTACGGCTGGCTGTTTGAAAAAGCATTTGACACTCCGAAAATTACCGAGACAGGAATGATACAGGGGATCAGCATGTTTTTAGCCGGCATGAAAAGCAACCGCTCCCGCTTCGACCTGGCCAGCAACGATCCGGATATCCCGGACGGCTGGGCTAAACCTTTCCCCACCTTTACCGCACAGGAGAATCGTGGAAAAGAACTTTTCAGCAAAAAATGCCTGAGTTGCCACACCACTTCGCTGGATCGCAGTGCCTTCCCCGCCGCCGACAACGGCCTGGAGCAAGGCGCCAACCCGGATCCCGGCCTGGCCAAACATACCCAAAATTCATCCGATTTCGGCGTCTTTAAAGCCCCGCCGCTCCGCAACATCGCGGTGACCGGCCCCTATATGCACGACGGGCGCTTCAAAACCCTGGAAGAAGTGATAGAACACTACAGCAGCGGGATAAAGAAAAACCCCAACCTTCATTTCACCCTCCGTTGGGATACTACCTACGAACCCATGCAGATGAATTTCCCGGCGGAGGACAAGGTTGCGCTCGTCAAATTTCTGGAGACGCTGACGGACTGGAACCTGCTGCGGGATAAAAAATTCGCCGATCCGTTCAAGTCGTAAAGCGCTCTTATTTCCGCTTGCGCTTTTTGTAGTTCTCCAGCACGAACGACCCCAATCCCTGCAGCGAGGAGTAAAACGCCTTGCCCTGGTTGGTTTGGGTGAATGCCTCCACAAAACGAACGAGGTAAGGGTCGCGGGCAATCATGAACGTGGTGATGGGCACGTCCAGTTTTTTGCAGCGCATGGCCAGGTTCAGGCAGCGGTTCACGATCTTGCGGTCGAGGCCGAAGGAGTTTTTGTAGTAATTTTTACCGATTTTCAGGCAGGTAGGCTTACCGTCGGTGATCATGAAGATCTGCTTGTTGGGGTTGCGGCGGCGTTTGAGGATGTCCAGGGCCAGTTCCAGGCCGGCTACGGTATTGGTGTGGTACTCGCCCACCTGGAGGTAGGGCACTTCTTTCAGTTCGATGGGCCAGGCGTCGTCGCCGAACACGATGATGTCGAGCGTATCTTTCGGGTAGCGGGTCTGGATGAATTCGGCCAGGGCCAGGGCTACTTTTTTGGCCGGCGTGATGCGGTCTTCGCCGTAGAGGATCATGGAGTGCGAAATGTCGATCATCAGCACCGACGACATCTGGCTCTGGTAGTAGGTTTCGTGTACCTCCAGGTCGTCCTGGGTCAGGTTGAACTCCTCGATACCGTGGTTGATGTAGGCGTTGCGCAGCGAATTGGTGACGGCCAGGTTTTCCAGCGAGTCGCCGAATTCGTAGGGTTTCACGTCGGCCGTGTACTCGTCGCCCTGCCCGATGATGTTGGTGTCGTGTTTGCCGCTCCGGGCTTTTTTCAGGTCGCCGAAAATGTCTTCCAGGCTCTTCTGGCGCAGGCTGATCTCCAGTTTGGACGTCGGGCCCATGCCCCCGTTGCCGTCGCCGTCGCGGCGGATGTAGCCCCGTTCTTCCAGTTCACGGATGAAATCGCCCATGCCGTACTCGTCGTTGGTGAGTTTGTATTCCTTGTCGAGTTCGGTCAGCCAGGCCAGCGCTTCGTACACGTCGCCGGAGGTGTAGAGCATCAGTTCCTGAAATATCTTGAACAGGCGATCGAAAGTCGTCTGATTCGGGTCGGGCCGGTAGTCGGTGAAGCGGAAGCCAAGCATACTTTGCAGCGGGTTAACGGGTTAAGGGGGGGCGGGTTAGCGGGTTGGGGCGTTGTACCGGAGATAAACAGTAAAACATGGAAGGGTGTTCGGGAAAGTGTTATTCCTTTTGAGAACTATCCCATAGTTTCCGGCACCGGCTCTCCCCTCCCAACCCGTTAACCCTATTCGGCAATGATCTTCACGCTTTCCTGTTTGCTTCTTCCGGCCACCAGGTCGATGGTTTGTTCGCGCACGCCGTCGTAGATGAGCACCATGGCCGTATTGGGTTCGGCTTTGCCGAAGTCGTCGGCGTATACGGTGAGGTAGTATTCCTTTTTGCCGGGGGGCAGTTCGATCTCGAACTCCTGGGGCTTGAGACGCAGGTAGATCCGGTCCACCACCTTTTTATCGTCGAGGTACAGGGAGATGATGTCGCCGTCTTCCACCTGGCTGTCCCACAGGCGAACCTTGATCTTGCGGTTTTTAACCTTCACCGTTTCGCCGACCTCCACCGTCCGGCCGCCAATGTTCTCGGGCCGGGAGGCGAGGGGCAGTTTAGGGGCCGTCGCCGGCGGGGTGGGTTTAACTTTTTTGGCAACCGGCGGTTTCTCCGGTTTTTTCTCTTCGTCACAGGGCAGTTTGGCGCTGCCGCTGAACCGGATGCTGAACCCGGGACCGCGCGAGGAGACGTTGCTGACCAGGATCACGTATTTTTCTTTTTTAACCACTTTGAGCGGCGCCAGCCAGGCGTTGTCGAGCGAATCGCCGCAGCCGGCGTCTTCGCTGGTGTCGGTTTCGCCGGAGCGCAGCCCGGTTTCGCCCATGCAGGGGCTGGAAAAAGCGCTTTCGGCCTGGTCGCCGGCGGCCATGCAGCGCACGATCTGTTTGTTGTTGCAGTCGCCGTTTTCCGGCAGTTTGAACACTACGAAGTCGATGTCGTCGTCGAGGCGGTGCGGCGTAATGGCGAAGGAAAGGGTGCCGCTTTCGGCGATCTCGAACTTGATCCAGGTCGAATTTTCTTCAGCGTTGCCGTAATTTTCGCTGTTCATAAAACAGGCGATAAAATCGGCTTCCCGGTCGTTGTCGCCTGGTCCGCCCGCCGCATCCACGTGGTAGGCCTGTTTTTTACAAATATCCAGGGCGGTTGCGCAGTCGGCATGACTTTGAGCGAAAACAAATACGGGCGCGCAAAAAAGCAAAATCAGGAGGGCAGAGTTTTGTCGCATAGCTGATGTTTTGCGGTCAAATGAAATTTCCTCCTAAACGAGGATTTCAGGGAAAAGTGTTTAGAGAGTTGGCAGTAAATTGCGGCGGGTAAAGTTCGGCGCTGCGGCCGGAATAAAATGCCTGGGAGGCGCCCGCAAAGGTAGGAGAAAGTTTCGTGTCAGAAATTTTACCCGACCAAATGCGAAAGGCCATAGCTTAGCGCCCGGTTTTAACCTCTTTTTTCATGCAACTTCCATCGCTCCGGTTTTCCATTTCTATTCTGACGCTCCTGGCTTTCCTGGCCACTCCGGCCGGAGGACTCACCCAGATCGTTCCCTTCCCCTACCGTACCCCGAAAGAAGCCACGGGCGACAGCGCGATGGTAGTGAGCGCCCATCCGTTGGCGACCGCCGTTGGTCTGGACATCCTGCGCAAAGGCGGCAATGCCGTGGATGCGGCCATCGCCGTACAGTTTGCGCTCGCCGTGGTATATCCGCAGGCCGGCAACATCGGTGGCGGCGGCTTTTTGATCTACCGCGACAAAGCGGGCAAAACCGCCGCGCTGGACTACCGGGAAAAAGCCCCGGCCGCCGCTATGGAAAAAATGTTCCAGGACTCGGCCGGCAACGTTTTGGCCCAGAAAAGCCGGCTGGGGGTATTCGCCGCCGGCGTTCCGGGTACGGTGGACGGCATGTGGGAGGCCCACAAAAAATACGGCCGCCTCACCTGGGGCGAACTGGTCACCCCGGCCATCGATCTGGCCGACAAGGGATTCCAGATCACCCAGCAGGAGGCCGACAACCTGAACCGGGAAAAATTCACCTTCGTCCGCTACAGCAACCTGATGCCGGCTTTTGTAAAAATGGAGCCCTGGATCGCCGGCGACTGGCTCATCCAGAAGGATCTCGGCCAAACCCTGGCCCGCATTGCCGGCTATGGCCGCGACGGCTTCTACACCGGCGGAACGGCCAAACTGATCGTGGAAGAAGTGAAAAAACAGGGCGGCCTGATGACCCACCAGGACCTCGCCGACTATCACAGCGTCTGGCGCGATCCGCTGGAATTCGACTACAAGGACCTGCACATCATCACCATGCCGCCCCCCAGCAGCGGAGGCCTGATCCTGCGCCAGTTGCTGGGCATGACCGGCCTGTATCCGCTTCGCGACTATGGTTTCCATTCCGCCGCCGCCGTCCACCTCATGGCCGAGGCCGAGCGCCGGGCCTACGCCGACCGCGCCGAACACATGGGCGATCCCGATTTCTGGAAAGTACCGGTAAAAAGGCTCACCGATCCCGCCTACCTGAAAGAGCGCATGGCCGGTTTCCGGCCCGACACCGTGACACCCAGCAGCCGGGTCAGTGCCGGCAAATTCAAGGAAAGCGAGGAAACCACCCACTTTTCCGTGGTCGATCCGGCCGGCAACGCCGTTTCGGTCACCACCACGTTGAACGACAGTTACGGCAGCCGCACCGTGGTCAGCGGAGCGGGCTTCATTCTGAACAACGAAATGGACGACTTCAGCGCCAAACCCGGAGCCCCCAACATTTACGGCGCCATAGGCGGCAAAGCCAATGCCGTGGGGCCGGGCAAACGTCCGCTCAGCAGCATGACGCCCGTTATTGCCGCCAAAGGCGGCAAAACCTGGCTGGTCGCCGGCACCCCGGGCGGCACCACCATCCCGACCAGCATGTTCCAGTTGATCGTCAACCTGACCGAATTCGGCCTGCTGCTTCCCGAAGCCGTGCAGGCGCCGCGGTTTCACCACCAGTGGCGGCCCGACAAGATCTTTATCGAAGAGGGCGCTTTGTCCGAAGAGATCATCAAACAGTTGAACGCCAAAGGTCACACCGTGGAACCCCGGGGGCCCATCGGGCGCGTGGAAGCGATCCTGCGCCTCGACAACGGCCTTTGGCAGGGCGTCGCCGACAAACGCGGCGACGATGCCGCCGCCGGCTTCTGAACCTTCCAACCCTCCCGCCACCACACTTTCAAACTATGAAAAATACATTCTTTCTTCTCTCCCTCCTTTTCCTCGTTGCCGCCTGTGATGACGGCAGTAAAAAACAGATCGAAGCGCTCAAACAGGAAACCATGGCCGTACACGACGAAGCCATGAAAGACCTGGCCGAAATGAACCGGGTCAGCCGCAAACTCAAGGAATTTCAGATCGTGGCCACCATGACCCCCGAACAGTCGGCCCGCTTCACCGAAGTGCTGGTCGCCATCGACCGCGCCGACGCCGGGATGAGCGCCTGGATGGGCGAATACAAAGACCCCGAAGGGAAGCCCGCCGACGAAGCGATCCTTTACCTGCAGGACCAGAAGCAAAAGATCGAAAAAAACCGCGACGACATCCGCGCAGCCCTGAATGAAGGAAAGAAGTTGCTGCCGCAGCAGTAAACTTTGGGGTTACAGGGTTACAGGGTTTCAAGGTTTCAGGGTTTCAGGGTTGTGCGACAGCCGGGCCGAAGTCGAACCCTGAAACCTTGAAACCCTGTAACCCTGTAACCTTGTAACCCTGCAACCTTTTCAATCCACCCACCCTATCGGCCGCTTCAGTGTGCGGAACCGCCCTTCCTGGCACGGCGCCTGGAGCAGCGGGTCGGAAGCGAAGGGCAACTGATTCGGTTTTACCCGGGCTATAATGCCGTTGACGGGCTGGTTCAAATTGATATAAATGACCTTGTAGCGATAAGCGTATACGCTGAATGCGCCGAGGATGCGTTCGGACGGGTCGTTGACGTTGCGGACGTTGGGATTGAACCTGGTCTGGGCCGGCACGTCGAACATGGACCCGGTATTCTGGGTCTGCGTTTCGATCGAATGCAGGTAGGCGAATACCGAGGGGGTGACGGCCCGTTGCACCACCCGGAGGTAGTATTTGTTGGGCGGTGTCGCAAAGGGTACCCGGACGATTTTCCTGGAAATGGCGCCGCCGTCGCGCAACTGGTCGCTTTGCACCACGGTGCGGGTGTTGTAGGTGATGCCCCAGCAGTCGTAAGGCGTGCAGTGTACCCGGACCTCCTGGCCGTTCTCCAGGATCACGTCGCAGGCTTCGCTGCGGGTGTAGTGTATCCAGTCCCACTGATAGAAATCTTCCCGTCCGGCAAAGTCCTGCAAATACGCGTACACATCGAAGCCGTAGTAGTTCAGATCCTGCGGATCGCGGAATGTTTCCGGGCTGAACAGTACGCCGACCGAGTCGAGTTCCGGGCAGGGGCGCATGGTTTCCGGCGTAGATTCGTAGACTTTGCCCTCCGTCTCCACGTACAGCGTATACGTTTCACCCACCACTCCTTTGAAGGTGCTGTCGGCGACCCCGTTGGTAATAAAATCCGCGCGGTTGCCGTGGCTGTCCAGTACGTAAGCCGCAGCCACCGGAGGGTCGGGAAGGATATAATCGCCCGACTCCGTCACACCGGCAAGCGTCTGGGAAACGAGGACTTTCCCAAAGTTTTCGGTCAGTTCGGCGTCGATGATCAGGAAGTGTTCCTGTTCGGGCAAAGTGGACGGACCGACCGGATACTGGCAGGCGAGGAACCCCAGGAACAGCAGGACCGGGAAGGCCGGGGCCATCCGCCTCACCCATTGCCCCGGGGCAGGTAAAATTTCCCTAAGGCCGGGATATGCGTCGCGCTTGATCATGTTTATCTGAATTTGAAATTGTAGGTCAGGGAAAAAATAGGCGTCGGGAACACACTGATCTTGTACGGTTGAAAATAGTCCAGATCGGGGTTGAAAAAATAGGAAAAGGCGTTTTTACGGCCGTACAGGTTATAAATCGTGACCACCCAGGAACTTTCCCAGCGCCGGGCTTTCAGGGAGGGATTGGTGATCGTCCAGGAAAAGTCGAGGCGGTGGTAATCGGAAATGCGGGCGTTGTTGCGGTCGGTGAACACCGGCACGATCGTGCCGAAGGCATTCTGATAAAAGGCAACCGGAGCGGTATAGGGGCGGCCGGTGCTGTAGACAAAGGTAATGGACGCCGAATTGTGCTTTTCGTTCTGGAAGGAGAGCACCAGGTTGAGGGTGTGCGGCTTGTCGATGTTGGCCCGGTACCATTTCCCGCCGTTCAGTTGCTGTAGTTCCGGGAAATCACCGGTGATGCGCTGGATGGCCCGGGCATAGGTATAGCTCAGCCAGCCCGTCATCACCCCTTTCTTTTTGTTGACGAACAATTCGGCCCCGTAGGCCCGGGCTTTGCCGGACAGGATCTGCGTTTCCACCGCGGAGTTGATACTCAGTTCGGCACCGTTCAGGTAGTCGAATACCGAGCGCTGCCAGCGGTAATAGCCCTCCAGCGACCACTCCCACATCCGGTTGGGGCTGTCGCGAAAAAAACCGGCCGAAACCAGGTCGCTTTGGGCCGGCGGCACATAGCGGTTGGACATTTTCCAGCGAACGCTCGGCAGGGGCGTCTGGTTATTGGAGATCATCTGCAGGAACTGGTTCATCCGGTTGTAACCGATCTTGACGGAACTGCGCCCGTTTATTTTGTAGCGCAGCGCCAGCCGCGGTTCGAAGCGGCCGTAGTACTGCTCCGCGGCGTGGCTGTTTACGGTCAGCGTATCGGTAATGGAGCCCAGCGAACGCGGCACACCGGGGGCGAATACGGGTATCCCGGCGGGGCCCATGTTCCAGTAATGGACATACCGGAATCCGGGCTCGATCAGCAGGGCGTCGTTTATTTCGTACTCGTCGGAGGCGAAGAGCGCCAACTCCCAGGCCTGTTCCGCCGGCAGATGGACGGACGATACGGAGGAGCCTTCCGCAGGCGTCAGGTCGGCCGGCTGAAGGTCGAAACGCGTCAGGGTGATGCCGGTGTTGATGCGCTGTTTTTCCGACGGCGCCCAGGTCAACTCCGCCTTGGTGTTGTGGTAATCGATCCGGGTATCATAGTCGAACCCGGCCTTGGGGTCGTCGGCTGCGGTCGAGGTGCGGTAGCGCGAACGTACGGCCAGGACGTTGAGGTTGAGGACATCGGAAAAGTAATGATTCCAGCGCAGGGCAAAGTTGTTGTGGCCATACTGCATCGTAGCCTGCCGCGGTACGATGTTGGCGATGCTGAACAGCGTATCGACCCGGTAGGAATCATAACTGAAATAGGTGGAAAACGAGAGGTGGTCGTGTTCGCCCAGACGCCAGTTGAGTTTGTTGGCAAAATCGAGAAAGACGGGTTTGTTGTTGGGCAAACGATTGCCGGTCGGCCCTTTCAATACGTTGTTATAAAAGTGAATGAGGTATTCGTTGAACGAAAAGCGGGCGGAGGTCATCAACGCCACTTTTTCCCGTACCAGGGGGATCTCGGCGTGCAGGCGGTTGGAGATGAGGCCGATGCCGCCGCGCAGGCTGAACTTTTCGGCATCCGGCTCGCTCATTTTCACGTCGAGTACGCCCGCCGTGCGGCCGCCGTACCGGGCCGGGATCGAGCCCTTGTATATCTGCATCTCGCGCACGGCGTCGGTTGGGAACAGGGAAAACAAGCCGAGCAAATGAGTGGGGTTAAAGATCGGCATGTTGTCCAGCAGGATCAGGTTCTGCTCTACCGCCCCGCCGCGGATGTTGATGCCGTTGGCCCCCTCCCCGACCGCTGAAATGCCCGGCAGGGTTTGCAGCCCGCGTAACACGTCCACTTCGCCCGCGGCCGGAGAAATTCTTTGCACGGCTTTGATACTCAGTACGTTCACGCCGAGGGCGGGCGTCTCCAGGGTCCGCACGGCTCCCTGGGAAGTAATGACTACTTCTTCGATTTGGGTGTTGATGTTCTCCATATCCACGTCCAGCGGCACATCGCCGGAAAAGTCGATGCGCCGGGTGTAGGGCTTGTAGCCGACCATTTGCAGGCGCACGGCGTGTTCGCCACAGGGAACGAGCATACGCAGGTTTCCCGACGAATCGGTGGTGATCAGCATTTCGTCGCCGTCGAGTTTCAGCGATGCCCCGAACAGTTTTTCGCCGGTTTGGGAGTCTTTTACGTGCAGATTGAGGTGGCAGCGCGGTTGCGCCCGCACTTGGGTGAGAGCCGCCGCCAGGCAACCGGCCAACACCAGTATTTTTCCAGGAGTCATATGCGCTTCTTTTTGAAGGACCAGGTGATCCATACCCGGGCCACTTCCGTGCCGTCGGGCAGGCGGCCGGTGGAGGCGGCGCGGAAAACCCGGGCCTCATCGCTTTCCACCGCCTGCTGTATGGTATTGAGCAGGGCCTCTCCGTCTTCACAGGTAAACAGGAGCGTTTCCGAGGCCTTTTTGAAAAACTCCGCTTCCATCCGGATCACCAGCATCGATACGGGCGGCCTTCCCTGCAAATGCATCAGGGCCAGAATGCCGGTGGACAACTCAGCCGCGGCGCACTGGGCGGCGAAGTAAGCGGATCGAAACGGGTTGCGGGAACGCCAGCCATACGGCAGCGCCGACACGGCCGTTTTTCCATCGCAGGAACGCATCGTAATCCCCATGAACCAGGCTGCCGGCAGTTTCCACAGGAGAAAAAGACGGATACGCCACGGGGATAATTCGGTGAATTGTTTCATTGCTGCATTGCTTCATTGTTTCATTGCTGCATTGTTTCATTGCTGCATTGGCGGCATTGTTCCATTGTTTCATTGTTGGATTGCTGGATTGTTTCATTGTTGGTAGGGCTCAGGGTTGGGTGGTCAATTCGGGCAAGTGGAGCGAAGTGGCGGCAATGGTACGAACATTAAATTTGGTTGACTGACGAAAAAAACCGACAATGCCAATGCGCAACAACACCCAGCCTCTTCCCATCCCTTCCCCGGGCAACAAACCCATAAGCCGGGAGCAGCCCAGCAATGAAACAATGAAACAATGAAACAATCCAGCAATGAATCAAGGGAACAATGGAACTCCGACCTTTAATAATTCGTTATTTTTTGCGCAAAAAGGAGGCGTTACGAGATTTTTTTTCATTTTTGACGCATAATTCCCTTTTTGCCGGATAACAACGGAATTTCATTTTCACACAGTTAACCCATCGGCAAAAGTTATGGAGTGGAGACGGCTTAACGGCCAACGCATCGAACAGCCGCTGCTGAAAGCGGTGGAAGAAACGATCCGGCGCGAAAAATCGGCCGGATTCAAGTTAAAAGTCTGTATCGGTACCGACTCCCAGGTCATCGGTGAGGAAGTGCACTACGCAACGGTCATCGTGTTCCTGCGCGAAAAGCGGGGCGGTTTCATGTTCATTTCCAACGAAAAAACGACGCGCAAAACTACCCTGCGCGAGCGGATGATCCTCGAAGTGGGTCGTTCGGTAGAAGTGGCCTATTCGCTCTGCCACCTGCTCGACGAACACGACGTGGCGCTGGAAGTACACGCCGACATCAACACCGACCCGGCTTTTGAAAGCAACACCGCACTGAAAGAAGCCATGGGCTACATCCTCAGCATGGGTTTTGTGTTCAAAGCCAAGCCGGATGCCTTCGCTTCGTCTTCCTGCGCGGACAAGGTGATCTGACGGCACCCGGTCGACAAGCGATGATCTTATTTTAAAAACTCTTATACAACGTAAGGGGCGGCCGGGTGTCGCCCCTGTTTTTTCCCCCTTTCCCCCTTGCCCCTTTGCCCCTTGCCCCTTTCCCCCTTGCTTCCTTCAACGGCGTTGCCCCGTTTTTTGACGAACTGCGACAAAACTTTATCGAATCCTGCCCGTTTTGGCCGGCACTTCCCCCAACTTCGCGCCGCTTTTATTTTCTAACTCAATAACAGGCCATGAAGAGATTCATCTTGCCCCTTTTACTCAGCGCTTTCCTGCTTCAAACCGCAGCCGCCCAGAACATCAAGTTCGTGGAATACGACCTGCCCAACGGCCTGAAGGTCCTGCTACACGAAGATCACTCCACGCCCATCGTAGCGGTGTCGGTCATGTACCACGTCGGTTCCAAGAACGAAAAACCCAAGCGCTCGGGCTTCGCCCACTTCTTCGAGCACCTGCTGTTCGAAGGCTCAGAGAACATCAAACGCGGGGAGTTCGACGATTATATCAACAACGCCGGCGGCATGAACAACGCCAATACCTGGTACGACCGCACCTACTACTATGAAGTACTGCCTTCCAACCAACTGGCCCTCGGCCTGTGGCTCGAAAGCGAACGTATGCTCCACGCCAAAGTGGAAAACGCCGGAATTGAAACCCAGCGCCAGGTAGTGAAGGAAGAACGCCGTCAGCGGGTGGACAACCAGCCCTACGGCCGCCTGCTGGAAGAAACCCTGAAACGGGTATTCACCACCCACCCCTACAAGAGTTCGGTGATCGGTTCCATGGAAGACCTCGACGCCGCCGTAGAGATGGACTACAAGCAGTTCTACCAGGATTTTTACCGCCCGGACAACGCCATCCTGCTCATGCAGGTCGAGCGGCTCCTGCAGGAGAGCGGCATCGCCGGCGCCCGCGCTTTTGAGGACAAAAAAACTGATCGACCTTTATTTCAAAGACATTCCGCGCGGCAAAAGCGAGATCCAGCGTAAATTTCCGCAGGAGCCGCCCATGACCCGCACCGTCCGCGATACGGTTTTCGACAATGTGCAACTGCCCGCCGTCGTTTACGGCTACCACATTCCGGCCCAGGGCACCAAGGACTTTTATGCCGTCAAGATGCTCGGTATGCTGCTCAGCCAGGGCGAAAGCAGCCGGATGCAAAAAACCATCGTGGACGAACAACAAAAGGCGGTTTTTGCCGGCTCCTTCCCGCTCGAACTGGAAGACCCGGGTGCCAACATCTGTTTCGCTATCGCCAACATGGGCGTAGATCCGGGCGAACTGGAAAAATCGATGGACGCCGTGATCACCGACGTGCAGACCAACCTGATCCCGGAAACCGAGTTTCAGAAACTGCAAAACCAGATCGAGAACGATTTCATCACCGCCAACAACACCGTAGCCGGCATCGCCGAAAGCCTCGCCAACTACGAAATGTACTTCGGCGACGCCAACCTGATCAATACCGAACTGGAACGCTACCGCAAAGTAACCCGCGAAGACATCCGTGCCGCCGCCAACAAATATTTCAACAAAAATGCCCGCGTGGTGCTGTACTGGCTGCCGAAGTCGAAACAACCCTAAACTAGCCAACTACAATTAACAACCATTTCAAAAAAATGAAGTCATATTCAAAAATAACCGCCGCGCTTGCCCTCCTGCTGATCGCGGCATTTTCTTTCCGGGCCGGCGCCCAGACACCCAGCGGCGCTCCATCCATCCCCACGCCCTCCGGCGACGTGCGGAAAGGCGCGCCCAAAGCCGGCACGGCGCCCAAAATCCAGATCGGAAAGGCGGAGACGTTCAAACTCGACAACGGCCTGACCGTTATCGTCGTGGAGAACCACAAACTGCCGACCGTTTCGTACCAGATCTTCGTGGACAACGACCCGGTGCAGGAAAAAGACGCCGCAGGGTATGTTGAAATGATGGGCGAACTGCTGTCCAAAGGCACCAAAACCCGCACGAAGGCTCAGATCGACGAGCAGGTGGATTTCCTCGGCGCTTCCCTGTCGTCGGGCACCAACGGGGTCAACGGCTCCTGCCTGTCCAAACATTCGGACAAACTGCTGGACATCATGTCCGACGTCCTGCTCAATCCTACCTTCCCGCCGGAAGAACTGGAGAAAGCCAAACGCCGGCAGGAAAGCGGCCTGGCCGCCAATAAGGACGACGCCAACGCCATCGCCGGCAACGTATCGTCGGTGCTGCGCTACGGCAAAGAGCATCCTTACGGCGAGATCATGACCGAGGAATCGCTGGCCAAGGTCACCCTCGACCAGATCAAAAACCACTACAATACCTTTTTCAAACCCAATATCTCCTACTTCGTGGTAGTGGGCGACATCACCAAAGCCAAGGCGGAACAGTACGCCCGGCAGTACTTCGGCAAATGGGTCAAGGGCGACGTGCCGAAATACAAGTACGTAGTGCCCAAAGCCCCGGCCAAAACGCAGGTGGATTTCGTCCACAAGCCCGGCGCCGTTCAGTCGGTTATCAACATCACCTATCCGGTCGATCTGCTTCCGGGCACCCAGGAGGCCATTAAAGGACGCGTGGCCAATGCCCTCTTCGGCGGCTACTTCAACAGCCGCATCAACGCCAATCTGCGCGAGGGCCACGGCTGGACTTATGGCGCCCGCAGTTCGCTCGCTCCGGATAAACTGATCGGTTCCTTTGCGGCTACCGCCAGCGTGCGCAACGTAGTGACCGACAGTTCCATCATCGAACTCCTCAAAGAAATGCGCCGCATGGCCAGTGAAAAGGTACCCGACACCGAACTGCAAGTGGTGAAAAACGTACTGACCGGCCAGTTTTCGCAGAGTCTCG
>WBZQ01000379.1_pt1 | contig 16170 bp, 16 predicted proteins | sample 5204251 | NCBI WGS metagenome assembly WBZQ01 (sample SAMN12412402, study PRJNA552823) | activated sludge metagenome | isolation source: activated sludge from nitrification reactor of wastewater treatment plant... | place: USA: Virginia | collected 2017-09 | reverse complement strand
TGAGATTCAAGTCACAGCATATCGTGATCGCGGCTAATCATCTAATACGAGTATAGTGATTAGAATCTTCTAAAGTCCGCAAATTTTTCTCGCATGTTGTTTTGGCTCACTGCTCTTGAAATCTTCCGCCTAAGAATTTATCCAGCTATGCCGTTAAGTTCTTCATGCTATTCAAAACAACTTGAAGCTTTATTTCCATCAACTATAAAAATAGAGCTTCAAGTTGCTAAATTTTGAAAAAATTACTTTTTGAATTGATCTGGAGCCGATTAACTATGGCAGCAACTATCTCCGCGCGAGCAGAAAAGACAGAAAAGAAAGTCAAGCAATATAACTATTTGTGGGAAGGTAAGGATCGATTCGGTAAAGAAGTCAAAGGCGAAATGCGTGCCGCTGGAACCGTTATTATTACTTCCGCACTGCGCCGTCAGGGTATTAAAGTCACTAAAATTAAAAAAGCACCTTCTGGCGGAAAGATCACTGATAAGGATATCACTTTATTCACGCGTCAGTTGGCAACGATGATGAAATCAGGAGTGCCATTATTGCAGGCTTTTGATATCGTTGGAAAAGGGCATAGCAACCACGCGGTTGCCAAGTTGCTTCTAGATATAAAAGCAGAGGTGGAAACGGGTAGTAATCTGGCGAATGCGTTCCGGAAATATCCACTCTACTTTGATTCATTATTTTGTAATCTGGTCGAAGCGGGGGAAGCAGCAGGTATTTTAGATGGTCTGCTAGACCGATTGGCTACATATAAAGAAAAAATCCAGGCGATTAAGGGGAAAATTAAATCGGCACTTTTTTATCCTATTTCAATTATTGTTGTTGCGTTTATTATTACCGCAGTCATTATGATTTTTGTAATTCCCGCGTTTAAAGACTTGTTCGAGGGATTTGGTGCTGATCTACCCACACCGACACTCGTAGTGATGGCTGCTTCAGATTTCTTTGTGGCCTATTGGTGGGCAATTATTGGTGTTTTAGGTGGGGGAGGGTATGCGTTTTTTTATACTTGGAAGCGCTCAATACCAATGCAGCGTTTTATGGATCGTTTGTTACTAAAAATCCCTGTTTTTGGTGAAATCATTCGTAAAGCGACAATTGCACGTTGGTCTCGCACACTTTCAACTATGTTTGCGGCAGGGGTGCCTCTAGTGGAGTCATTAGATTCTGTGGCTGGTGCAGCAGGTAACTATGTTTATTATGAAGCTACAAAAAAGATTCAACTAGAAGTGAGTACAGGTAATAGTTTGATGTCCTCCATGACGAACAGTGAAGTATTTTCTAGCATGGTTATACAGATGGTTGCGATCGGAGAAGAATCTGGTTCTCTTGACTCAATGCTGGGTAAAGTTGCTGACTTTTATGAAGCAGAGGTCGATGATGCGGTGGCCGCGCTTTCCAGTTTGATGGAGCCGGTTATCATGGTAGTGCTGGGAACATTGATTGGTGGAATGGTCGTTGCGATGTACTTGCCCATTTTTAAAATGGGTATGGTGGTTAGTTAAATCAATGCGAATTCATTTTATAATTTTGCTGCGTTAAATATTCATGATGACCTTTACTACTCAGCTACAAGATTCTCCTTTTTTATGGATCTCGTTGGCTTCTATCACTGGGTTGATGGTTGGAAGTTTTCTCAATGTCGTTATCTATCGATTGCCGCAAATGATTAAGAGAAACTGGATGCAACAATGTGCGGAAATACGCGGAGAAACGGTCCAAGTATTTACGGAACTTAACCTTATGGTCCCGCGCTCCGCGTGTGTTCATTGCGGATATAAAATAACTCCCCTAGAGAATATTCCTATTATCAGCTATCTTGTATTGCGTGGGCGCTGTAAACAATGCAAAAAACATATTTCTTTACGCTATCCTGTTGTTGAGGCTGCGACAACGTTGATGAGTGGTCTTGTGGCCTGGCATTTTGGTTTTAGTTTATTAGCGCTAGCTGCATTGATTTTTGTTTGGGCGTTAATCGTGCTAGCGATGATAGACCTGGACACACAGCTATTACCAGACGATATTACATTGCCATTGTTATGGTTAGGTATTCTGATTAATTTGAATAATGGTTTTACTGACATTCATGGTGCAGTTATAGGTGCAGTAGTTGGTTACTTATCACTATGGTCGATTTATTGGTGTTTTAAGTTAGTAACAAGTAAAGAAGGTATGGGATATGGTGATTTTAAGTTACTGGCAGCGATCGGTGCATGGCTGGGATGGGGAATGTTACCAATCGTTATTGTTTTCTCATCGCTGATGGGTGCCGTTGTAGGTATTGGTTTAATCGTGAGTGCTGGGCGCAATAAGAATATGCCTATTCCATTTGGTCCTTATTTAGTGAGCGGAGCCTTGATTGCCTTGTTTGTGGGTAATGATATTAATCAACTATACCTTGGTTCATTTTGAGCTATGACCTTTGTGGTTGGCTTAACGGGTGGCATTGGGTGTGGTAAATCTACCGTTAGTAGATTGTTTGCCGATCTAGGGATTACAATTGTTGATACTGATATCCTTGCAAGGAAGTTTACTGAAGTAAATGGACTGGCCGTCAATGCAATTCGAGAGGCTTTTGGAGGCGATTGCATTGATTCTGTCGGTGCGGTTGATAGAGTTAAAATGCTTAACCTGATTTTTTCTGATAATAATGCGCGAATTAGGTTAGAGAAAATCCTGCATCCTCTTATTCTTAAAGAAGTAAAAGTTCAAATCAAACAAATTACCGAGGCTTACATTATTATTGTCGTACCATTACTATTTGAAACGCATGATTATGACAATACTGTTGAGCGTGTTTTAGTAGTAGATTGCAGTGAATCTCTGCAATTGTTACGCACGATGACGAGGAGTCGATTGTCAGAGAAAAAAGTGAAAGCGATTATGGCAACACAAGTAACAAGACAGCGACGTTTGCAGTTAGCTGATGATATCATTATCAACGATTATGATATTGATTCTTTAAAGAAACAGGTACTTACTTTACACAAAAAATACTTAATTCTTGCCAAGAGTAAATAGATTTAGGTTAGAGTTAATAGCGGAAAGAACGGGTATCTTAGGTTTAAGCAAGAAATTTTTGAAAAATTATTCAAAATCAATTTGTTATTTCTTGTAAGTCCATAGCCTATGGGCAATAAAAGTTAAGAATGGCATGATGCAAAAGGAGATAGCAACACCGATGAGGTAATGCCATTTCAAAACCTCGCTGACAGCAATCGCCGAAATGGAAACGAGTAATCCTATCAGAGATACGATAAAAAAACGTAGATATCGTTGACGCGTTAAAGTGGTTTGAAATGACCAGCGACTATTTGCCCAGAATGAAAAAAGGTTGGCACAAATAAAAGCAATCGCATTTGCTGGCATTGGGTGGACGAAGAAAATTTCCACTAAACCAATAACAATTACCAAATGTATGATCGTGTTAAAGACGCCAATTAAAGAAAATCCAGTAAGTTGCCGCCCTGTTTCCCGATCAATCATGCGTGTCTTGTTTACCGTAACATTGTCTGACAATATAAATGGGTCTTTGCTTGCTTTCGCTGTATATTCGCCCGATATATTCACCCAAAACGCCGATTCCCATGAGCTGAATGCCACCGAGAAAAAGTACTGCCGTCAACAATGAGGCATAACCTGGTACATCAACACCAAATATCAAGGTTTTTAAAACAATCCAGCAACCGTACACAAATGATAGAATGGCTACAGTAAGTCCGGCATAAGCCCATATGGCTAATGGTGCGGTACTAAAACTGGTAATGCCTTCTACTCCTAGTGACCACAATCGACGTCGATTAAAAGTTGACTTTCCAGTTCTACGCGGCTCAACGACAAAATCGACGATAATTTGATTAAATCCCACCCAAGCGAACAAACCTTTCATAAAACGTCGACGCTCTGGCAATTGTTTGAGTGCTTCTACAACTCGCTTATCCATTAAGCGGAAATCGCCAACATCGCGAGGAATAGTGCACTCCGAGATGCGATTATGTAAACGATAAAATTTCTGCGTGATATACCGCTGAAGCGGATGATCTATTTCGCGTGTAGTGCGCCGTGCCAATACAACATCGTAACCATTTTTCCACTGCCTTACCATTTCAATAATTAATTCAGGTGGGTGTTGTAAATCGGCATCGAGTGGAATAATGGCATCACCTCGTGCAGTATCTAGGCCTGCTGTCAATGCTGCTTCTTTACCAAAATTACGTGAAAGTTCTAAAACAACAATATTTCGATTGCGTGCTGCATGTTGACAGAGTATTGCTAGAGTGTTATCCCGACTACCATCATCGACACAAATAATTTCATAATGAAACTCATTGAGTTGTTCCAAAGTATTTTCTAGTCGCGCAAATAATGCATCAAGCCCTTCTTCTTCATTGAAACAAGGAATAACAATCGATAGATACTGGAATGATGTCATTATTGGCAATAATAGAGCGCTTTTACTTGCTAATATTCTACCGGTAGTGGGTCAAGTGCGCGCCACAAATACCATGTGGCTACTGAGCGCCAGGGACGCCAAGGCAAAGCGATCTCATTCATCTTTTTTTTGTCAATCGGTTGATTATCATTGTAGTAACGACTGATTGCACGCTGCAAGCCGATATCGTCCAACGGTAATACATCGGGTCGTTGCATGTGGAAAATCAGAAACATTTCTGCGGTCCACCGACCGATGCCTTTGATTTTGGTTAACTCCGTGATCAATGCTTGATCAGTAAATGTTACCCAAGCGCATTCAGGTTGTGGCGTATTGGTAAAATACTGAGCTAAATCTCTTATATAGGCCACTTTTTGTCTCGATAATCCGCACGACCGCAATAGTTCATCTTGCGATGCAAGGATTGTAGCTGGTGAAAATCCAGCCATATTACTAATGATCTTTTGCCAAACACTTTCAGCCGCTTTAACAGAAATCTGCTGCCCCACGATTGAGCGTGTTAGCGTAGTGAATGCGCAGCCGTGTGATACAAATTTTTCTTGCTTAAAACAACAAATCAGATCCCGCAATACAGCATCGTTTTGCGCCAATTCCTTCGTTGCTTGTTTCCAATAGCTGGGTGTCATTTGACAAAATGCGATGTGTGAAAAAGCTTCAGTATAGCAAGGTTAAGTAAGTTTAATGACTACATGTACTCTCATTATCAATTTAGTGCGACAAAAACCTCACATTAAACATTCAATTATTCTTCTATCCTATTTATTTATCTACAAAATTACAGTTACATTGTTCTGATCGATACGCTCTTAAGTTGTTGTCACATAAACAATAAATGTCCCAATATTTGCTTGACGAGATCATTTTTTTTGATTAAAGTGGATATTGGTGGAGAAATGTGGGGATTTGTGTATTTCTTATCGTTTCTGAAATAGAAAGGGGCGTTATGTTTCGTGGTGTTGCGCAACTCAACTTGGATGCGAAAGGGAGGATGGCTATACCTTCTAAATACCGTGACGAGCTCATGTCTTCATGCGAAGGGCAATTAATCGTTACTGCCGATCCTTCAAAATGCCTATTAATTTATCCGCTACCTGCTTGGGAACCCATCGAACAAAAATTCAATAGCCTCGGTCTTGACGAGAGATCTCGGAATCTACAGCGATTGCTGATAGGTATGGCCAGCGAAGTCGAAATGGATAACACTGGTCGTATTCTAATTTCGGCACCACTACGTCAATTTGCCGGATTAAACAAGGAAATAGCTTTGGTCGGCCAAGGTGCCAAATTTGAGCTATGGGACGATGCACAATGGAAATTTAAAATCGCCAGCACTACTTTTATTGATGGAGATATGCCACCCGAATTAAAAGGCTTTTCGTTGTGATACAGCAATAAATGCACATTCCTGTATTGTTGGATGAAGCAATTGACGCGTTAGCAATAAAACCGTGCGGCATTTATGTGGATGGGACGTTCGGAAGGGGTGGGCATAGTGCGCGCATTTTGTCGCAACTCAACGAACAAGGTCGGTTAATAGCTTTTGATAAAGATGTCAGTGCAGTTGCGGTGGGGAATGTAATTGAAGACAAGCGATTTTGCATCGTACACGCGAGTTTTTCACAGCTTCAACAAAGATTGCAACAAATGCAAATTACGCATATTGACGGGATATTGTTGGATTTAGGGGTGTCGTCACCGCAATTAGAGGATGTCTCACGTGGATTTAGTTTTCAATCCACCGGACCTTTAGATATGCGCATGGATGTAACAAGGGGAGAGTCTGCTGCGGGATGGATTGCATCAGTCACTGAAGATGAACTGAAATGGGTGATTAAAGAATATGGCGAAGAACGGTATGCTCAGCAGATTGCAAGAGCGATTATTGTGGCAAGAGCGCGGCAGCCTATTGATACCACATGGCAACTTGCCGAAATTGTCGCAGGTGTTGTGCGCTCGCGTCAGCGCCAGCGCGAAATTATGCGGCACCCGGCGACGCGCACTTTTCAGGCGATCCGGATTCATATCAATCAGGAGCTTAAGGAATTGTCGGTAACGCTGCCGCAGTCTGTTGAGTTATTGTCCGTTGGGGGGAGGCTGGTGGTCATTAGCTTCCACTCTCTGGAAGACAGGCTTGTCAAGCAGTTTATGCAGCGAGAGACAGGAGCACCTTCTTTGCCTAGGCAAATACCGCTCACGCAAGAAGAGTTGCAGCGTTGGGGCAAGCAAAAATTGAAGCGGATTGGGAAAGTACGTCCGGGGCCAGATGAATTGAAAAATAACCCTAGAGCGAGAAGCGCAATCATGCGTGTCGCGGAAAGAATTGCTCAATAGGAATGATCAAGCTTGTTCAGAGTAAATGTATTCTTTTTGGTGATATTAATCATTTCGGCGCTAGGTGTAGTTAATGCGCAGCACACTTCGCGTAAGCTTTTTATGGCGCTCGAAAATGAAAAACAAATAGAACGTAAACTGGATATTGAATGGGGGAAATTGCAATTAGAACAAAGTACGCTGATTATGCATGGTCGAATTGAGAGCATTGCACGGGAACATTTGGATATGATTATTCCGCCTACGTCAACAATACAAATCGTCACGATAGAAACGGCTCCGGCAGACGTGGATTCGAGGTTGCAGCGTGATTAACCATTGCATTCAGCCAATCGATTTGCCGCCATGGCGTTCACGGTTGATATTGTTTGTTTTGGTATTGGGTTTTATTGCATTAATGGGCCGCGCAGCTTATTTACAAGGAATGCATAATGATTTTCTACAAGAAAAGGGAGAGTCTCGTTATAGTCGTGTAGTCGAAATGAATGCCAACAGAGGCATGATTACGGATAGAAATGGACAGATTCTTGCAATCAGTTCTCCCACCGCTTCTATTTATGCTGATCCTCAGTTAGTAGAGATCGCACCAGAAAAACTAAAAAAACTATCAACATTGCTTGCAATGCCTCCGGATCAAATTGATGAACGGCTGAATCGTAAAAACACCCGTTTTGTTTACTTAAAGCGCCAGTTGGTTCCAGATTTAGCAGAAGAAACCATCAATTTAAAAATACCTGGTATCTATATTAGCTATGAATCCAAGCGTTATTATCCGGAAGGCGAGTTTGCCGCACATGTGCTGGGTTTTACCGATATTAACGACGAGGGGCAAGAAGGTGTAGAACGTGGTTGGCAAAGCATGCTCGACGGAGAGCTAGGAAGTCGCAAAGTAATCAAAGATAACAAAGGGCGAATTATTGAAGATGTTGAAAAAATTCGCATGCCCAAGGAAGGTCAAGATATTTTTTTATCGATTGACCGAAGAATTCAGTATCGTGCTCATGCTGAGTTAAAAGAAGCAGTAAAACAACATAAAGCTAAAGCAGGCAGTATCATCGTTTTAGATGCGCAAACAGGTGAAATTCTGGCACTGAGTAACTTGCCGACCTATAATCCGAATAATCGATCTACCATCTCCCATGACAGAATCCGAAATCGAGCATTGATCGACACGTTTGAGCCTGGATCCACTCTAAAGCCGTTTACGGTCGCTATTGCAATGGAAGTAGGTAGAGTCAATGCCAACACGTTGATGCAAACAGCGCCAGGAAATATGCAGATCGGGGGGCGTACTATCCGTGACGTCGGCAATAAAGGGCAATTGACGGTAGCTCAAGTCATTCAACAGTCGAGTAATGTAGGAACCGCAAAAATAGCGCTGTCATTAAAATCCCAAACCATGTGGGAAATGTTTAATCGTTCAGGATTTGGAATATCGACAAATTCGGGATTTCCGGGTGAAGTCAGTGGGCGGTTAAGGCCCTACAATACTTGGAAACCGATAGAGCAGGCTACCATGTCCTATGGTCATGGTATCTCTACCAGTTTGATGCAACTTGCGCGCGCCTATACGATTTTTACTGCAGGTGGAGAACTGAAGCCCATTTCGCTATTGAAACAAGACATGCCTTTAATGGGGTATCGTGTAATTTCTCCGAGCACAGCAAAAACCATGAGCGATATGCTAGAAATGGCGACAAAGCCCGGAGGAACGGCGCCTTTGGCACAAATAAACGGTTACCGTGTTGCCGGGAAAACAGGAACAGCGCATAAGCTCATTGATGGCCAGTATGCTAAAAAGCGTTACATTGCTACATTTGTAGGATACGCACCCGCATCCAACCCTCGTCTCATTATCGCGGTGATGATTGATGAACCTTCTGCTGGCCAGCATTTTGGGGGCGTCGTAGCAGCACCTGTTTTTAGCAAAGTTATGGCAAATGCTTTGCATATCTTAAATATTCCACCGGATGCGCCGGCAAATAACGTTGTGACTTTCACTGCGGTTCCCGAAATCGATGAGGAGGGATAGCCGCCTATGACCACCAAAAGAAAGCCTAGGAAATTGTTTGATCTTAATGGGTTGAATAATTTAGGTGCAGCTATCACAAATCTTGTTTCGGATAGCCGCGAGATAAAACCAGGTGATACTTTTGTGGCTTATGCAGGAGAAGAAGTTGATCGACGAAAATTTATCCCTAATGCAATTGCAGCTGGGGCCAACGCTATATTGTGGGATCCCCACGATTTTTCTTGGAATCCAGCGTGGGACATTCCTTCACTTGCTGTTCCAGAGCTAAAAGCCAACGCAGGCTTCATCGCCAGTCACGTTTATGAAAACCCATCACAGCGCTTATGGATGGTAGGGGTAACGGGCACCAATGGCAAAACATCGTTTTCTCATTGGTATGCACAGGCTATGCTCTATCTGAATAAAAAGATGGCTGTCATTGGGACATTAGGAAACGGTCTTTATGATGATCTTGCCCCAGCGGAAAATACTACACCCGATGCTTTGGTACTACAGCGCTTATTAGCAGATTTTGCACAACAAGGCGCCGATGGCGTTGCCATGGAGGTTTCTTCTCATGGCATCGCGCAAGAAAGGATTAATGGAACAACATTTTCAATCGCCGTGCTGACGAATTTATCACGTGATCACCTGGATTATCATCAGAGCATGGATGCCTATGCAGAGACTAAAGCGCGTTTGTTTTTTTGGCCCGAGCTTAAGTACGCTGTTATTAATCTGGATGATGTTTTGGGAGTTGAGTTATCACGTCAACTGAAGCATAAAGTGGTGCAAACCATAGGTTATGGCCTCAAAAATTCTGAATACGTCAATACGGCTAAAAATGAGCTCGTGGTTCTTGGTTCAAATCTTCATGCAGATATGCATGGCATCGAATTTGATATCGAATATGGGGGCTCATATGAACACCTAAGGGTGCCCGTGCTGGGAAGGTTTAATGCTTATAATCTATTGGCAGTTATCGCAGCTTTGCTGGCCAGTGGTATCAATTTTTCCGAAGCAGTACAAGCGGTGCAACATGTACGCTCTATACCCGGTCGTATGGAGCGATATACCAACAATAACCAAGTTACAGTCATTATTGATTACGCGCATACGCCAGATGCATTAGAAAAAGTGCTGAATACACTGCAAGAAATATTGCGTTCGAGTCCTCCTGATACAAGCAGTAGAGCGCGCAATCCTTCCTTGCACTGTGTAGTCGGCTGTGGCGGAAATCGTGATAAAGGTAAGCGCGCAATGGTTGGCGAAGTAGCAACGAAATTGGCGGATAATGTTGTTTTTACCAGCGATAATCCGCGCAACGAAGACCCATCATCGATTCTTCGTGATATCACCTCCGGTGCGCGAAAGAATAACTATCAAATTGAAGTTGATAGAGCGCTTGCAATCTATCAAGCTATTGATAACGCTTACGCGGGTGATATTGTTCTGATCGCCGGCAAAGGCCATGAAAGATTTCAAGAAATAAAAGGGAAAAAAACCCCTTTCAGTGATGCGGAAGTAGTGCGTCAGGTGCTACACGATGTCAGTAAAAAAACGCAGGTGCTGTCATGATGACGGTTAAGCAAGCCGCTGCCGCGCTGCAAATTGATTGGTTCGAAAAGGATGTTTCTTTTACTGGAGTTAGTACCGACAGCCGTACTTTAAAAAGTGGAGATTTGTTTATTGCTTTGTCTGGAAAAAATTTCGAGGGTGGCAAATTTGTTTCCAACGCAATCAAGCAAGGTGCTGTTGCTGCGGTCATCAATGAAAATATCACGCTCGATCAACCTGCTTTCAATGTTCCTATTTTAAGAGTCAAAGATACACGTTCCAGTTTGGGGCAATTAGCGGCTTTCTGGCGCAATCAATTTAAGTTGCCAGTGATCGGAATAACCGGTAGCAACGGTAAAACAACCGTCAAAGAAATGGTTGCTGCAATACTGCGTAAAGCTGCGTGGGTCAAGGAGAGATCGATCGTTCCATCAAACGACCCCGTATTAGCTACCGAAGGTAATCTTAACAATGAGATCGGTGTTCCATTAATGTTGCTACGACTGCGCCAGCATCATCAATATGCCGTGTTTGAGATGGGGATGAATCATATCGGTGAAATTGCCTATCTGACGCAATTAGTAAAACCTGGTGTGGCTTTAATTACGAATGCTGGGAATGCGCATATCGAGGGCCTTGGTTCAATTGAAGCGGTAGCGCGCGCTAAAGCGGAAATTTTTCAAGGATTACGTCATCAAGGCACAGCTATTATTAATGCTGATGACACTTATGCGTCTTTGTGGCGGGATTGTACTAGTTCATGCCACCAAATTGATTTTGGTTTACATCAATCAGCACAGATCGGTGCAACCTACCAAATGAATGTCTTAACCAGTCAAGTGCAATTAAAATTACCGGATGGCGAGGTTACTGTGCGCTTGCAAGTCCCTGGTGTCCATAATATCTACAATGCGCTGGCTGCGGCAGCTGCGGCAGTCGCTTTACGAATCGATAAAACGCAAATTGCTACTGGATTAGAGAGTTTCACGGGTGTCAAAGGCCGCATACAAAGAAAATGCGGCTTGCATAATACCTTGCTTTTGGATGATACCTATAATGCTAATCCGGATTCAGTAAGCGCTGCACTGGCTGTTTTAGCTGCATCATCGGGGAAAAAAATTCTAGTGTTGGGGGATATGGGTGAATTAGGTGATTCTGCCATCAGATTACACCAAAAAATCGGCCAAGATGCACGTAATGCAGGGCTTGATCGATTGTTGACTCTGGGAAAGTTATCCGCCTATGCGACAGAAGCCTTTGGTAAAGGTGCGCAGCATTTTGATTCAATTGATGATTTATTGAATGCCGCAGGTAGCCTGCTTGCGAATGATGCCACCTTCCTGATCAAAGGGTCGCGTTTTATGCAAATGGAACGTGTTGTTCAACGCCTTGAGATTCCAAGCGCATGAATATTGTAAACATTAATAAGTTGAAAACGACATTCCGTTGGAGAGCAGTATGTTGTTAATCTTATCCCAATGGCTTGCGCAAGATATCCGCGCATTCAACGTATTTAGCTACATTACTTTGCGTGCAATGCTTGCGGTGGTAACCGCATTAATGATTTCGTTTGTTGTAGGTCCCATGATGATCCGTAAGTTAACGGCTTACAAAATCGGTCAATCGGTTCGTGACGATGGTCCACAAACACATCTGATTAAAGCCGGAACACCTACTATGGGAGGTGCTTTAATACTCATTGCCATTGTGTTAACTACCTTGCTATGGGCGGATTTGACGAACCGTTATATCTGGGTCGTGCTGATAACAACTTTAGGGTTTGGTATCATTGGCTGGGTTGATGATTATCGTAAAGTCGTTCACCGTAATCCGAAAGGATTACGCGCTAGGACAAAGCTTTTCTGGCAATCTGTCATTGCAATTGCTGTGGCCTTATATCTGGTTTTTACAGCTGAAATACCCGCGCAGACCGAAATGATCGTACCTTTATTCAAGGAAGTCGCCATTCCACTTGGCGTAACTGGATTTCTCATTTTGTCCTACTTGGTTATCGTTGGCACCAGTAACGCCGTGAATCTCACAGATGGATTGGATGGGTTAGCAATCATGCCTACGGTCATGGTGAGCAGCGCATTAGCAATATTTGCTTATGTGGCAGGGCACAGCGTGTTTGCAAAATATCTGGGAATTCCGTATATACCCAATGCCGGAGAATTATCCGTATTTTGTGGTGCCTTAGCGGGTGCCGGACTAGCTTTCTTATGGTTCAATGCGTACCCCGCTGAAGTATTTATGGGCGATGTCGGTGCACTTGCATTAGGTGCTGCTTTAGGGGTTGTTACCGTGATTGTGCGACAAGAAATTGTATTGGTCATCATGGGAGGTGTTTTTGTTGTTGAAGCGCTATCGGTAATGCTGCAAGTCGCTTCGTTCAAAATGTTCGGAAAGCGAGTGTTTCGTATGGCACCCTTGCATCATCATTTCGAATTAAAAGGATGGAAAGAAAATCAGGTAGTGGTGAGATTCTGGATCATTACACTGATCCTGGTATTAATTGGATTGTCGACACTGAAACTGCGATGAACTTACAAGGAAAAAAAGTGCTGGTATTAGGGCTCGGTGAAACGGGGCTATCGATGGTAAAATGGCTATCGCGTCAAAATGCAATAGTTCATGCCGCCGACACTCGCAATGAACCACCCGGATTGAAGGCAATTTGCACCCATTTTCCGGCACTCATGGTACATACTGGCCCCTTTAACGACGCTATTTTTAGCACCATCGACTTAATTGCAATCAGTCCTGGCGTGCCCTTGACAGATCCTCATGTACAGAGGGCCATTCGCCGTGGCATCACAGTGGTGGGCGATATGGATTTGTTTGCATGGGCGCTACAGCAAGACAACAGGCCACAGCCAAAAATTTTTGCAATCACCGGATCGAACGGTAAAACAACGGTTACTGCAATGACCGGCGCGTTATTGAAAAAAGCAGGTTGGAATACCGCAATAGCTGGCAATATCAGCCCATCTGTGCTGGATACGCTGATGCAACGAATCGACACGAATAATTGGCCACAAGCTTGGGTTCTAGAGCTATCAAGCTTTCAATTGGAAACCATGCAGTACTTAAGTCCGGATGTTGCGACGGTTTTAAACATCAGCGAAGATCATTTGGATCGTTATGCCACCTTAGACGATTATGCCGCAGCCAAAGCAAGAATTTTTAGACATACGCAAAACCAAGGCATACAAGTATTGAATCGCAATGATTCACTGGTAAGCAATATGGCATTAGTGGATCGCAAACAATTTTCTTTTGGCTTGGATAAATCTCTGGCAGCGACTAGTTTCGGTTTGTTATATGAAGAAAATGGTGAAGCTTGGTTGACCGAAGGCGATACACGCCTAATGAAACTCTCTGAATTACCTCTGGCTGGGCTCCATAATGCAGCTAATGCATTGGCTGCATTAGCTATGTGCCGTGCACTAGATATAGCAATTGATCCACTGGTATCCGCTTTACGAGAATTTCGTGGATTGCCGCATCGCATGGAAAAGGTTGTAACCATTAACGGAGTCACATTCTATGATGATTCGAAAGCCACCAATGTTGGTTCAACCATCGCTGCATTGACTGGCAGGAATGGCAATGTTGTCTTGATTGCGGGTGGAGAAGGTAAAGGACAAGATTTTTCTCATCTTAAATCAGCCGTTGCGGATGGCGCGCGCGCTGTAATATTAATCGGCCGTGATGCTGAAATCATTGCAAACGCATTGGAAGGCAGTGGTGTACCGATGTATTTTTCTAAAACCTTACAAGATGCGGTACAAAAAAGCTTTTTGCTATCTGAAAAAGATGATGTGGTGCTGCTTTCCCCTGCGTGTGCCAGCTTCGATATGTTTAGAAATTACATACATCGGGCAGAAGTATTTGTTGCAGCGATAAAAGAAATTGCCGGTCAGTTTAATAACGTATCAATGACAAAACAGTAATGATGATTTATCAAACGCAGCATTCATCCATCAGGCACAAAGTTGATAGTGACTTTGACCAAGCGCTGGTTTGGTCTGCTTTGTTATTGTTGAGTATTGGTTTAGTTATGATTTATTCTGCGTCAATCGCGATTGCAGAAGCACAATTTGGTCCAGAAAGATCTGGCCATTACTTAATTAGGCATAGCGCTTATCTCATGGTTGGCGTGCTTCTTGGGGTGATTGTGTTTCAGGTGCCTTTATCGGTATGGCAAAAATACAGTAGTTATGTATTCATAATCGCAGTGGCATTACTGGTAGTGGTTCTGATCCCCGGAGTTGGCCATACGGTTAACGGCAGTCAACGATGGATCCCACTTTACATTGTAAATTTCCAACCGTCTGAATTCATGAAATTCGCAATGGTATTGTATGCGGCAGACTATGTTAATCGTAAAGCGATTGACCTGGATCACTTTCTGCGAGGGTTTCTACCCATTACCGCTATTTTAGCGATTGTGGGCTTCTTATTGCTCATGGAGCCTGATTTCGGTGCGTTCTTTGTGATCACTGCACTAGCAATGTCGATTCTATTTTTAGGTGGCGTTAGTCTGAAAATATTTATCGGGCTAATCGTTATCCTATTAGTCGGTTTATATGTGTTGATTACATTCTGGAATTATCGTTTAGTCCGCGTTGTTTCTTTTTTGGATCCTTGGGCTGACCCGTACGGAAAAGGCTATCAGTTGAGTCACGCGTTAATCGCATTTGGACGCGGTGAATGGCTGGGCGTTGGCTTAGGTGGCAGTGTCGAAAAATTGTTTTATCTCCCCGAAGCGCATACTGATTTTCTACTGTCAGTTTTGGCCGAGGAATTGGGTTTTGTGGGCGTTGCCATAGTGATTGCTTTATTCATTTGGCTTATTATGCGTGCTTTCATCATTGGTGGATTAGCGGCAAAACTCGAGCAACCTTTTTCCGCATTAGTAGCAAAAGGCATAGCCATTTGGATAGGCTTGCAGGCGATAATTAATATAGGCGTCAATATGGGCGTTTTACCGACCAAAGGATTGACACTGCCTCTGCTAAGCTTTGGAGGCAGCAGTATCACGGCGAACTGCATTGCTTTGGCAGTATTGCTGCGGATAGATTGGGAAAATCGGAAAAAATTACGTGGATTGAACGTATAAATGTACGGCAATGATGCAGGAATGAAATGACTGAGCAAAATCGCGTGATTCTGATAATGGCAGGCGGTACTGGTGGGCATGTATTCCCAGGATTAGCCGTAGCGGACTATTTAAAACAATTGGGTTGGCGCATCGTATGGTTAGGAACAATAACGGGGATGGAGCGTAGATTAGTGTTGCAGTATGGATATGACATGGAATTGATCAATTTTTCCGGATTGCGCGGTAAAAATCTGACCACATGGCTCATGCTGCCCCTGCGCCTAATCAAAGCTTTTATGCAAAGCATGCAAATCATTTTGAAAATAAAACCCAATGTGGTTTTGGGAATGGGCGGCTATCCGGCTTTTCCAGGTGGCATGATGGCATCCCTATTAAATAAACCACTCGTCATTCATGAGCAAAATTCATTACCAGGGCTCACGAATAAAATTTTGGCAAAATTAGCGGATAAAATTGTGTTGGGATTCCCCAACGCGATTGATGGGAATGAAGATAAAGTTGTTTACTCAGGCAATCCCGTGCGTCCAGAAATTACGCAATTAGCACAGCCACAAGACAGATTTCACAATCGCCAAGGAAACCTCAAATTATTGGTGGTCGGTGGCAGTCTCGGTGCGCAAATTCTCAATACGGTTGTACCACAAGCCTTAAAAAAGATGCCCGCAGAATTGTATCCGATAGTTA
>WBZQ01000229.1_pt1 | contig 16170 bp, 24 predicted proteins | sample 5204251 | NCBI WGS metagenome assembly WBZQ01 (sample SAMN12412402, study PRJNA552823) | activated sludge metagenome | isolation source: activated sludge from nitrification reactor of wastewater treatment plant... | place: USA: Virginia | collected 2017-09 | reverse complement strand
CGGCTACGATATCAGCGCCGCCAAGGCCGAAGCCGCCGCCCTGCGCGCGGCGGTAAAAACCGTCATGGCGTTTTTCGGCGTGCTGGAAACCGAAATCCTCAAAGTCAAATACCAATACCCCAACCAAACAGAGAGGCATTAACCATGCGGCGGCGGTTGTTAACCTGGCTTAAAACTAAACTCCTAAGCATTCCCGACCGCCGCCCGCCGGATTTCATCGTCGGCGGCGCGGAAAATCCGTACCTGTGCCGCTGGCACGTTATCCCGCGCAACCGGTTCTGTAATATATATCTTCACCACTTCCTACGTAGCGACGACGACAGGGCGCTGCATGATCATCCGTGGGTAAGTTTTTCCTGGCTGCTGAAAGGGCGTTATACCGAAATTACAAACTTGAGATTGCCGTTATCGAATAACCGGCAGTTGTTCGTCTTAACCGGGCCATTAAATGATATTAACCTCTCGGTTAATTACCGCGAGGGTGACAGAATCTACCGTTTGTCCGGTAAATCCGCGCATCGCATAGTTATAAATCCAGGCGAAACCTGCTGGACGCTGTTCATCACCGGCCCGCGCTACCGCGAATGGGGCTTTTACTGTCCACAAGGCTGGATACCCTGGTACAAATTCACCGATCCAGCTGATAAAGGCGGTATCGGCAAAGGTTGCGACCAATGAACAAACTCAACGACCAATGGCTGGATTTCTTGAAATACTTGGATGAAAACGACAACCTGCATCAACCGCCCTCACAGCCAGTTTTTTATGCCGGGGCGATGGCGGTTATCAAGATATTTCTTGCGGCTCACAACGCGGGCATCCCGTTTACAACTGTTTTCCACGAACTCAACATCGAATTGCGCCAATATTTCGGCGAACCACCCGCGCCGGATTCTAGTGAACCACCTAAAAAACAACATTGAGGTTAACAAATGCAAAACATCATGCTCGACCTGGAAACTATGGGCACCAGCCCAAACGCCGCTATTGTCGCCATCGGTGCGGTCAAATTTGATCCAGATACCGGCGAATTGGGAGATAAATTTTACATGCGAGTCAGCTTGCGCTCGTCAACCAGATACGGCGGCGTCATTGATGCCGATACCGTGTATTGGTGGCTTGGGCAAAGCGAGGAAGCAAGAAACGAGTTGACAAAAGCCGGTGGCGAACCATTAGATTTTGCCACTAAAGAATTTTTAACTTTTGCGGGTTTAGACAAAAACCTTTGTTTATGGGGAAACGGCTCAGACTTTGACAACGCAATATTGGCATCAGCTTACCTTTCGGTTGGCTGGAATAAACCTTTTTGGAACCCATTCAACAACCGCTGCTATCGCACCGTTAAAAACTTATTCCCCGACATCAAGCTCGAACGAACCGGCACCCATCATAACTCTTTAGACGACGCCATCAGCCAGGCCGAGCATCTATGCCGGATATTTAAGCACATGCGGGGTGACGCATGAACCCAGACCAAATCAACAGCGGAGATAGCAATGCAAAACCCACCAACCCACACTAAATTCAAATTCGGCCAAGAAGTCCGCAAAACCAAGGGTTCATGCTGGCAAGGCAAAGTGGTCGGATTTTATACAACCAGCCTAACGCCAGAAGGTTACGCGGTTGAAAGCAGGTGGGAGCAAGGCTCCGTTCAAATTTACCCTGCCGCTGCGCTTGAGCTGGTTGAATACACTATAATCGGCGAAATATCTGATGTCGCCATTAGCAAATTAGCTCAAAAAAGCTTAGATGAGGTAGGTGTGCCATGTGAAGCTAGATTCAGTTTAAAACATAAAAACGGCTTTTTAACCGGCTTAATTGTCGGCCAAATATTTATTAACGACATCGAGTTTAATGAGCATAAAAAAATAGTAGCGGCCTTGGAAAAAATCGGCGGCGTTCAAATCTTTATAACAAAAGAAATATATCACGACCACCAAGCCGATTGCGCGGATACCCCAAAACCTAACCAACAACGCTGGGACATTGAATTTTTTTTAACAAAACCGCAAACCCAAGATCACGTATGACACCCGACCAAATTAACGGCACATTCGAAACCCTCGGCGCGTTGTTCGTGCTAAACCACTGCCGCAAAGTCTGGCTAGATAAGCGCATCGCCGGGGTATCGGTACTTAGCACCGCGTTTTTTACCGCCTGGGGCTTTTGGAACCTGTACTACTACCCGCATTTAAACCAGCCCTTTAGCTTTTACGGCGGCCTAGCGCTTGTCGTTGCCAATTCGCTTTGGGTAGGGATGATGGCAGCGATAAAGATTAACGAAGCCGCCGGGGTTAACAAAATAACTGATGGGTATATGACAGTTGATCCCTTGGATGAAGTTTACCGGAATATCGCAAAAACAATGTGCCCACATATCGATCCTAAAATCATTGTCGAAGATTACAAAATGACAGGCTATGCAGTCCCAAAAATTGAGATTGGGGATCGAGTAACAATAATAACCCCCGATCAGCGCTGGTGGCGACGCGTTTTGTATTGGACACTCAAAAAGGGCAAGCCCAAACATAAAAATAACTACCTAATAACCCAGAAAGCGAGTAGCGCGCGTAAGGTTAACAAAAGCAACCGTTCGCACCCACCGGGGCATAAATCCTGAGCTTGTCGAAGGATGAACACAACACCAAAGGTTAACAAATGATCTTCAAATGCCGCACTTGCGGGAAAAAAGAAAGCATCGCCGCCAACATCAAATGCGAAAAATGCGACCCCGCCTTAGCCGCGGCCGCCGGTTTAACACCGGTTTACCCTAAGCCAGTGGTTTACATGCAAACCCGTTGGGATAGCAAAGATTTAGACCCGGTCGACGATGACAGCGCCGAAACCCAGCCGCAAGCGCGGCAAAATTAAAAAAAATGGCGCAAACCACTTGTTAACCAAGTAAAAATAGTGTTATGTTTTTGAAATGTAAAATAAATCAACGGCTACTGAAATGATTTATATATGCCAGCAATAAATTTTAAAGAGCAGTTTGCCGGTCTTGTTAAATCCGGTGACAAAACCACAACCATACGCCGCCGTTGTTTTAAACCCGGAAGCAAACTTTTTTTGTACACAGGATTAAGGACAAAGGATTGTCAAAAAATCGGGGAAGGCGAGTGCCTGTTTTCAATACCGGTAAATTTTTCAATTTCACAAAACATACACGGTGGTAAAGTCCTTTGCAGCGTCTCTTTAGTCGACATGGATTGGCGGTATCTCTTTCCAGATTACAAACCGGAAGCCCGCATAATGCCAAAAGCTATCGATTTTGAGCATCAAAGGATGACTGTCAGTCTTGCAAAGATGGAGGGATTTGCAGATGTTTACTCGTTTTTTGCGTTTTTTAAGCAAAATTACGGCGGTTATTTTGAAGGCTATTTGACAAAATGGCGGCTAATCTAACCCATGTACGCCGATTCCCGCCATGAAATTTTCGCTACGCTAGCCCGCGCTTTTGCACCGCGCGTTGACGAAACGGTTAGCGAGTGGGCGGACAACAATATTGTGCTAAGCACCAAGGAAAGCCCGGAAGCCGGTCCCTGGCGCACCGATCGCAACCCATTGTTACGCGAGCCAATGGACTGCATGAGCACCCGCTCTACCGTCCGCCAACTGGTGTTAATGTGGCCTATCCAAATGGGTAAGACGATGGTCGAACGTCACGGTGTGGCTTATCGCATGGTAAAAAAGCCAGGCCCCATGCTTATCGGCGCACCGAGCGAGGTCAGCCGCGAAAAGCTGGTCGACCAAAAATACAACACCATGCTGGAAACCACCGGCGTTATCCAAGACATTCTAAAAACCTCAAACAGCCGCGACAGCGCAAACCGCCGTTTTTTTAAAGATTATCTGGGCGGCCAAATCTACTTCGAACATGCCGGCACGCCCGGCCGGTTAAAATCGTTAAGCGTGCGCGATGTCTTTGTCGACGAATTTACCGATTTCGCACTAGAGCTTAAAAGCGGCGACGATCCGGTCCGGTTAATCGAAGGTCGCACCTCGGCGTTTCCCTCCTCAAGCCTGATCGTCTACATCTCAACCCCCGGCATCGAAGGTTTTTGCCGGATCAGCAAACAATTCGAGCAAAGCGACCAGCGCCGTTACCACGTGCCCTGCCCCGATTGCGGCGGCGAGCAAACCTTGGAATGGGAAAATCTCAAATACGAAAAAGCCGACCACACCAAAGACGACCACGACGAAAGCGCCTGGTATGCCTGGTACGTTTGCACACATTGCGGCGCGGTGATCGATGAAAAGCACAAAACCGACATGATAAAAAAAGGCCGATGGATCCCGGCTTACCCCGGCCGGCCCATGCGCGGCTACACCTGCAATTGCCTGTATTACCCCATCGGCCTAGGCCCGCGTTGGGCAAAATTAGTGGTGCAATGGCGCGAAGCGCAACATAGCCAAGCCACGCTTAAAACCTTCTTTAACGACCGCCTGGCCTTAGCCTGGTTTTTGCCGGAATTGCGCAAAGCCCAACTGCATACTCTGGCCGACCGCGCTGAAAATTATCCGCTGCGCGCCGCACCGTTGGCTGTACTAGGCATCACCGGCTCCGTCGATACCCAAGACGACCGGCTGGAAGTGCAACTCACCGGCTGGGGCGAGCACATGCAAATGTGGGTGTTGGATTACCACATCATCCCCGGCGATCCGGCTGACGACGCCACTTGGGCAGCGCTGGCCGACTACATCAACACCCCCATCCAACGCGCCGACGGCAAATTCCTGCCCGTTAGCGCCACGTTAATCGACGCAGGCGGCCACCGCACCCATGCGGTCTATAACTTCGTGCGTGCGCGCCAAATCGCCCGCCCTATCGCCGGTTTCGGCGCCAAGGATAACCGCGCCCCGGCGTTAGGCCGCCCCAAAGCGCAAGACGTTATCTGGCGCGGCTTAACTGATAAGCATGGTGTGCATACCCGGCAAGTCGGCACCGTCTATTGCAAAAAATGGCTGATCGGCGAAATCGCCGTTAGCGCCGACCGCGACCCCGGCACCCGCACCGTGCATTTTAGCGAGCAATTGCCCCTAACCTATTTTGAGGGCTTGGTCAGCGAGTTTTACGCACCCGAAACCGACCGCTACAAAAAGAAAAAAGCCGGTATCCGCAACGAGCCGCTGGATTTGTGCGTTTACGGCTACGCCGCCGCCCACCATGAAGATTTGAACTGGCACAAACGCGGCATGGAACGCTGGCCCGCGCCGATTGATGTTAACAAACCCGAGGAGAAGAAAAAGCTATGGATACCGAAACCTGACTAAAAGTAATTCAGGGAAAACTGGAAAAACAACAAAGGAAATTAAGATGATAAAAAACCAAGAGTTACTTAACCAAAAAAGTTGCTTAAACAAGGCGGCACCAGATGAGCCTATTTTTGTTTTAAGGGCTAAAGATAAGTTGGCTCCACAAACTTTACGGCATTGGGTCGCCATAGCCTTTGGAGTACACGAACCAGAAAAAAAATAGCGGATGCAGAAGCATTGGCGGTAGCTATGGAAGATTGGTATAACCGGAATTACCCAACTCAAGCGGATTAAAATGACAAAATGACAAATATGATTATCGGCTTAACCGGCAAAAAAGGCTGCGGAAAAAGCACCGCGGCCCGGCTAATAGCCTATCATGAGCATTTCAGCGGTTTGGGTTTCGGGCTAATCTCTTTTGCCGAACCACTCAAAAACATGGCGCATTTGCTCTTGCGCGATTTAGGCATAGATACCTCACGAGATCTGGATAAAGCCGCCGTTTTACCAGTCATCAACGTTAGCCCGCGCCGGCTTTACCAAACCCTAGGCACCGAATGGGGCCGCCACCTTATCCACCCGGATTTATGGGTGTTTGCCTTAGCCGGCCGCCTAAAAAACCTCAATTGGCCGCATATCGTTATCGACGATGTGCGTTTTGAAAACGAAGCCGGTTTTATCCGTGCCCAAGGCGGGCTAATTATCCATATCGACCGGCCATGCTTAGCTGATGACGATCCGCATGAAAGCGAAACCGGGATAGCCTTCCAATCCGGCGATGAACGCCTGGTTAACAATCACCTTGACGATTTCTTGCACCAGTTCAAATGTTTGGTTGAAAGCAAATTACCCGTTCGTCCTGAGCGCGAAGCAGTCGAAGGGCGGACTCAAAATCTATGACAGCCCGCCGGGTTTTAATTTTTTCATGGCTGGGAAAATTTACCGGCTCGGCTGTCACCCCTATAAATAAACAGGAGATAAGATGTTTTCAGTACGACAAAAACGAGAGATTGCCGATAAGGTGCAACAGATATTACGGGATACGGGACACCCTGAATTACCAGACGGGGAGATTCAGTTTCGACTGCATGTGGCGGGTGCGGAGTCTTGGTCATGGGCCGACATCTGTAATAACGGGGCCGTGATCAACCCAGGAGTGAACTTCCACAATGAAGCGATGGATCGAACTGTTTAAACGTAAATTACCTTAACAAACCTTAACAAAAACTATGGCACTTAAAATCCCCAAAAATATCAACGTCAAACTCGAATCCGTGACCACCTGCAAACTTAGTTACAACGGGGTGGAAATCGAAAACCTGCGCGAGGTCAGCGCTTGGAATGGCTTTATTGAGCTTAAAGCCCCCGACGGCAGCGAATTAATCCTGGAAGAAGACTTAACCGGCGCCGAACCGCGCTATTGCCGTGTGGTTAAAGGCACACCGGATTTTTTGGAAAAATTGTTAACCCCGCCCGCTAAAGACTAACTATGTCCGGCCTAACCGTCGATCCCGAATTTAAAACCCTAATCCCGCCCTTAAGCGCGGAGGAATACGCCCAGCTTGAAGCCAACATCAAGGCCGAAGGCTGCCGCGAAGCGTTGATAGTTTGGGAATGCTTGGAGACAAACGCCGAAATCCTCATCGACGGCCATAACCGTTATGCCATTTGCCAAGCCCACGGTGTGTATTACCCGGTCGCTTACCGGCATTTTAAAGACCGCAACGCCGCGCGGCTTTGGGTAATCGACAACCAGTTAGGCCGCCGCAATCTTAACGACTTCGTCCGTGGCGAGCTGGCGCTAAAGAAAAAAAACCTTTACGCCGAAATTGCCAAAGATAACCAGCGCCTGAGCGCGAAAACCGATAACGAGGGTTCGCCAATATTGGCAAACCCTTTGTTAACCCCACTCGATACCCGCGAAAAACTGGCTGAAATCGCCGGGATCAGTCACGGCAATATCTCAAAAATCGAAAAAATCATCCAAACCGCCGCCCCGGAAGTTATCGAAACCGCCCGCAGCGGCGAGATCACCATCAACGCCGCCTATAAAATCGCGACCGGCTACACCCCGCAAGAGCAGCCCGGCATCGTCAAGGTTATCCAAGAAGGCTCGCCCCATCTCCCCGGCCAAAAACCCGCCAAGCCCGCGCTGGCGAAAGAAGATATCGATAAAGGCTATAGCGATTTAAACTACTTGCAAATGGAAGATGAATTCACCATCGTGCTGGAAAACCTGTTAACCGCGACGAAGCTGGATATTGAGACCGCACTCTTACGCCTAGGCTGCGCCCAGCCGGTGGCTTCCGACGCCGGTCTGGCCATCATCGCTGTCTTGCAAAAAAAAGCGTCCGAGCAATGGGCCGCTGCGCTCTTGCAAAATTTGCGCAAAAACAACATTGGCAACACCATCTATTTCAGCGCCATCAGCCAAAAAGAGCAGGAACAGCGCCGCGCCCAATTCTGCGCGGAACATGACGGCACCAACCGGGTCGAACTATGCGCAAAATACGACATCAGCAAACGCACCTGCCTAAGATGGCTGGCGCAAGAACGGCAAAAACAGTAATGTTAAATAAAATTATTGCTTGCAAAATAGCTCACGGCGAAATAAGCATGAAAAGAACCGGTAGAACAATTCGGAGTATGACGGTGTTCAATGAGTACACTTGTCAACGCTGCGGGAGAGTTACAAGGCGAATGATAATTTTGGACAGTTATCAGCCAGGTCGACAGGAGACAACAAGATGAAATTATTTTTTATTTCGCAAAATCAAAACAATGAATACGACACGTACGACTCGGCAGTAGTCGCTGCGCCGGATGAAAACACTGCACGGAATATTGATCCTGTATTTGGGGATATAAACGATTGGAAAGAGCATTTAGATGTTTGGTGTAGCGGCCCGGAGCACGTATTTGTCCGCTATATCGGTGAAGCTGCTGCTGATGTTGAGCAGGGCGTGATTTGTTCGTCGTTTAATGCAGGCTAAACGTTACCGCCGTAGAAAATGGAAACCGAAAAAAACCCGCCGCCATCCGCGCCAAAATACGCCACGTTAAACGATTACGTTAAAAGCAGGGGGTTAACCCCGGCTAAAGCCAAAACGCTGCGCAAATCGAATAATATCGTCATGCAAGGCAAGTTAGTTAACGTGCCGCTAAGCGACCGCAACCTAAACAGCGCCGCCGCTTACATGACGCAAGCCGATTATGCCCGCCATAAAGGCTACGACCGTTCCTACATTACCGAACTTAAACGCAACGGCCAGCTCGTCATGCACGACGGCAAGGTCGATGTCGCCGCCAGCGACCGGCTTTTAGACGCCATCGCCCACCCCAACTACAACGAACACCGCGACCGCCTGGCCCAGCAGCGTGCGGACAAAGCCGCCGCCCCTGGCGCTAACACCGCCAGTGCCGAAATTATCGGCTTAACCCTGCAAAAAGCCCGCGCCTTAAAGGAATCCGAACTTGCCAAGGAAGTCAAACGCCGTAATGAAGAAGCCGAAAAGCTCCTGCTCAAAGCTGAAGACGTTAAAATGGCCATCGCCGAAGCTGCCACCATCATCCGCAACCGCCTGGAATCGCTACCCGATACCCATGCCGCGCAATTGGCCGCCGAAAACGACGAAAACAAAGTCCGCTCGATCTTGTTCGATTTCAGCGAAGCGGTGATTAACGATTTTTACCGGCAAATAAAAAAACTTGAAGGGAAGGAGTAGAGACGTATATGAAATGGCAGCCGATAGAAACAGCGCCCAAGGACGGCACCGATATTCTGGTTTATTTTGAATGTGCGACCGTCCCGATCGTGCATATTGCTTGGTACAGAACCAAGGAAGAATGGGAGTCTAGCGGCCAATATTGCGGCGGCTGGGACACGCTGGAGGAGTGGGAAGGCTGGTGGTCTTACACACGCAGCAGCGTAACGCAGGAAAAGCTTGATGGATTTCAGACTCCGACGCATTGGCTGCCAATGCCGGAAGTCTGCGCGACCTGATCGCGTGGCTGGTTAAAAGTGCAGGGTTATACATGATATTGAAATTATGGGATTACAAATGGATTTCCCCTTGCTAAGAGTTCTATTTCGCCAACATCCCCTAAACCTGTCACCGCTTAAAATCTAAAACTTACGGGTATGGTCAATTTCCACGCCCGTTAATGTCAACCGCCGACGATCTCACCAGCGCCTTAAGCCATCTGGTCAAAGCCCGCGCGGCCTATAACAAAGCGCTCGATAACCCGCAATACGTCCAAACCGGCCAACGCCGGATGGCAACGCACGACCTTAAAGAATTACTCGACGCCGTTAAATACTGGCAAGCCGAAGTCAACCGGCTAGAAGCCTTGGTTAACGGCACAGCCCGCCAAAACATAAACCCGCCATTAAGGTTTAATTTATGAGCTGGCTTACCTTCGTTAACCCTAAGCCTGCGGCGGTTCCAAAATTGCCGCCGCCGTCCTGCCTGGGTTGCGCCAAAGCCAAAAAGCGCCTGCTGCAATCGGCCAAATTAATTTCGGTTTGTTGCCGCCTTTGCGGAACTTGTCACACCAAACGCTTAAGCCCTGATGCCGCATAACACCGCCCACGTCGCCGCCGATACCGAAGCCAGCAGCCTACGCGCCTGGGTGCCGTCGCCCGGCTCGCCCGATGCCGATATGCATGGCGAAAAAGGCTTAATGACCGCGCGCGCACGGGATTTAATCCGTAACTACCCGGTCGCTAGCGGGGCGCGCCGCACCTTAATCGACAACGTTATCGGCGCGCAGCTCAAGTTAAGCGCCACCCCGGCTTACCGGCCGTTAGGCAAAGACAAGGATTGGGCGCATGAATGGGGCAACAGCTGGGAAGACGAATTTAACACCTGGGCGCATTCAACCGAATGCGACATGGCGCGTTCGCAGAATTTTTTAGGACTTACCCGGCAAGCGTTAAGCGGTACGTATGTTAACGGCGACCATTTCGCCATTGTGCAATGGGACAAACGTCCCTATACCCGCTGGTCGACCCGTCTGCAATTGGTCGAAGCCGACCGGGTAGCCACTCCGCCCTGGCTGCAACACCGCAAGGACATCCGCGACGGTATCGAAATCGATAATTTCGGCGCACCGGTCGCTTACCACATTGCCAAACAGCACCCCGGCGACCGCTTTGTTAACCTTATCTCGCCCGCGCAAACCGACTGGGTGCGCATCCCGGCGTTTACTTCCTGGGGCCGCCGCCGGGTTATCCATTTGTACGATAAAGAACGCTCTGGGCAAACTCGCGGCAAGACCGTTTTCGCTTCTGTCATGCGTGAGCTGAAAATCGGTTGGGACTACCTAAGCAGCGAAGTGCAAGCCGCCGCGGTCAATTCCTTAATCGCAGGGCTTTTAGAAGCTGATTTAACTGCGGAAGATGTTGCTCGCCTATTTGGAGCAAATGCAGAAAACGCCACAGGTTACTGGCAAGAAATCGGCGAAAACTGGAACCGCAAGAAAATGGAAGGCGGCATGTGGTTACAAGTCCCAGCTGGCGCTAAAGTCAATAGCTTTAGCACCAACCGGCCTAACACCGCTTTCGATCCGTTTATGGAAGTCATCACGCGTTACATCGGTGTCGGGTTGAATATTCCGTTTGAGCTAATCGGCAAAAATTTCAGCAAAACCAATTACAGCAGCGCCCGCGCCGCCCTGGCCGAAGCCTGGCGGTTTTTCCTAAGCGAACGCACCTGGCTCGAAGCGGCCTGGCTTAGCCCCATCCTTGAATGCGTGATGGAAGAAGCGGTCGACCTAAAGCGTATCGACGCTCCCGGTTTTTACGACAACAAACACCCTTATACCAAAGCCAAATGGATTTATAGTGGCCGCGGCGCCATCGATCCGTACAAAGAAGCCCGCGCTGTTACCGAACGGTTAGCCAACGGCACGACAACGCTTGAAGACGAATGTGCTGAAAGCGGTAAGGAATTGGAAGAAGTGCTCGACCAGCAAGCCCGCGAAATCAGAATGTGCGAAGAACGCGGTTTGCCCAACCCGTACGCCGAAAAACAAGCCGCCGCACACGATCCGCTGCTGGACGACCCTAACGGCGACCCGAAAGACGATAAACCGGACACCACCGATGATGAGCCACCCGGCGAGGCAGGTTAACAAAGTGAAAAAAGCAATCGATTTAATCAGTGACGGTGTGCCCTGGGCCATCACCGCCGAAGCGATGAACCAGATTATCGCTATCGCCCAACGCGATAACAACCTGGAAGCCGTGCTCAAAGAGCGCGGTGCGCCGCTGGATAATACCCACAACGTCGAAAACCGTGGAGGCGTCGCATTAATCCCGGTCACCGGTCCGCTATTTCCACGCGCCAATATGTTTATGCAAGTCAGCGGTGCGTATAGCGTGGAGATGCTGGCGCTAGATTTAGCGCAAGCAAAAAACGACCCGAACATTACCTCGGCTGTGTTGATGGTGGACAGCCCCGGCGGGCGCACCACCATGATTAACGAGTTCGCCAACCAGATAAAAGATTTTCCAAAGCCTATCGTCGCCTATGTGGTCGGCCAAGCTTCCAGCGCCGCGTATTGGTTGGCGGCCGCGACCGACAAAATCGTCATGGACGCCGCTGCCTTAACCGGCAGCATCGGCACTGTGTTGGCAATGGACAAAAACGAAGACGGGGTTATCGAGATCGTCAGCAGCAACGCACCGGATAAACGCCCCGATCCCACTACCGAATCCGGCCATGCTACTTTGCAAGCCGTGGTCGACGATCTGGAAACCGTATTTATCGATGCAGTCGCAGGTTTCCGTAACCTGCAACGCGAGCAAATTACAGCTTTACGCGGCGGCGTTCTCGTCGGCGCTAAAGCGGTAGAAAAAGGTCTGGCTGATGAAATAGGCAGTCTAGAGAGTGTCATTAATCAACTGCAAATGGAGAATCCTATGGATATTCAAAAGCTCAAGGCCGACCACAAAGAGGTTTATCAGGCGGTCTTTAACGAAGGCGTGGCATCGGTAAACGCTACCGCCTTGAAAGAAGAAGGGGCAAAAGCCGAACGCGACCGAATCAGCGCGGTGATGGCTAGTGAACATTACGCCGGTCGCGAGGCGATGGCCGCCAAAATGCTGGAAAACCCAGCCTTAAGCGCCGAAGCCATCAACAGCATTTTAGCCGCCGCACCCAAAGCCGCCGCTACCGCCCCGCAAGCGCAAGGCAAGCAATTATCCGAATTCGAAAAAGCGATGGCCAGCCAAAACGGTGTGGTTAATATCGGCGGCGGTGGCGCCGATCCCGGCGACGGCGAGCAAACCGACGAACAACTGGGCGCCTCCGTGGTGGCCTTATTCCAAAAAACCAAAGGTAAAGGAGGCAGCAAATGACCGCCATGTTCGCCAGCGAAACTTATGTGCCCGATAGCCTTATCGCAGGCAATGCCGATTTACTGGTCGGCAAAAAAATCACCCTGATTTCAGGCCAAAACCTTAAGCGCGGTGCGTTGCTCGGCAAAATTACCGCCAGCAGCAAATACAACCTAAGCCTTGCTGCTGCCGGTGACGGCTCGGAAGCGCCCGACATGATCTTAGCCGAAGACTGCGATGCCAGCGCAGGCGATAAGCAAGCCTTAGCCTATAGCCGCGGCGATTTTATCGCCGAAAAGCTTATCTTGGGTGCAGGCCATACTATCGCCAGCATTGAAGCCGGTTTGCGCGATAAGAACATCATTTTAATTTCAAGCAAAGGCTGAGGAGGGCGCGATGGCTGATTTATTTTCAACAAACACCATGTTAACCGTGGTGAATTCATTAATCCCGGCGCCGCAGTTTTTTCTCGACAAATTCTTCCCGACCGTCGAGACGCAGGACACCGCCGAAATCCATTTCGACGTGCTTAATAAAACCCGCAAACTAGCGCCGTTCGTTTCGCCGGTAGTCGCCGGCAAGGTATTAGTGCAAAACGGGTTTACCACCAAAACTTTTAAGCCTGCTTACATCAAGCCCAAATACGTATTCAACCCACGCCGTGCCTTAAGGCGTTCGGCCGGGGAGCCTATCGGCGGCAACATTAGCGCCGGCGACCGGGTGGGATTGTTGATGGCGCAAGACCTGCAAGACCAAATGGACATGATTAACCGGCGGCTGGAATGGATGGCGGCGGAAGCTATCTGCACCGGTGCAGTTACCGTAACCGGTGAGCAATATCCCACCGTCAATGTTAATTTCGGGCGCGATCCGGCTTTAACTGTGGTATTGACCGGCGCCAACCGTTGGGGCCAAAGCGGCATCAAGCCGCTGGACAGCTTGCAAGATTGGGCGCAATTGATTATGCAAAAAACAGGTGTCATGCCGACTGAAGTGGTTATGGATGTCGCGACCTGGAAAGTATTTAGAAACGATGTCGATGTAAAAGAGCGGCTCAATATTTTGCGCATCAATTCAACCATGCAGCTAGACGCGCAAATGACTGAAGGCGGCGTTTTTATGGGTAATGTCGATGGTTTTAACATCTTCGTTTATGCCGGCTGGTACTTGGATGATAACGATGTCGAACAAGCTTTAGTGCCTTCCGGTACAGTCATCATGGCTGGTTCAGGCGCGCAGGTAGAGGGTCTCCGTGCATTCGGGGCAATCGAAGATTTCAACGCTAATTTGCAAGCGTTGCAATATTTCCCGAAATCCTGGCAAGAAAACGATCCGTCCGTGCGTTACATCATGACGCAATCCGCGCCGCTGGTCGTACCGCGCCGGATTAACGCCACGTTTGCAGCCACCGTGCTTTAGGGGGTAGCCATGAAAATAGTCACACGCGCCACTTTTGTGGTTGAAGACGGTAAAACTGTGCCGCCAGGCACCGAGATCGAGTGGAAAGACAAGGCGGAAGCCGAATCTTTTATCGACCGTGGCTTAGCGGAATTGCCGTTAAAACAAACAGCCGAAGCCGAAGCCAAGGCAGCCGCCGAAGCCGAAGCCAAAGCCGCTAAAGGCAAATAACCGCCGCCGCACCATAGCGGGCGCAAGCCCGCTTTTTAACTTTTGGAGATAGAACATGGCTAAATGGGCGCACGCCGATTTCTTAGATAACGGCTTAAATTATTTAAAAAACAATGCTAACAAAGAGGTGGCGATACTCGCTTACACCGCCGGGGACACCTACGCCACCGTGATGAACGCGGCCAATATTATCGCTGAAGCCGATCTGGTGCCCGGCGATTACACATTAGGTTCCGGCGCGGCCGGTGGTAGCCGTCGCTTAACGACACCCGGATCCAAACAGGATGCTTCTGCCAATAACACCGGCGACCCAACCCATGTCGCCTTTGTCGATACAGTTAACAGTAAGGTGTTATGGGTAACGGATGAAAGCGGCGCGCAAACCATAACCGCCGGCAACCAGGTAACGTTTAACTCGCTAACCTACGATAGCAACCAACCGACGTAATTTAGCCTATGGCTTATATTATCGCCGACCGTGTTGCCGAAACTACGACAGGCACAGGTACAGGCAATCTAACCCTAACCGGTGTTTTAGGCACGTCTTACAAGGTGTTTAGCGCGGTTTGCGCTAATAACGATGTTTTCCCCGGATTAATTATTGCGGTTGACGGTTCAGGAAATCCAGCGGGTGAATGGGAAACCGGCGTATATACCTGGACAACAGGCGGCATTATTCAGCGCACAGCAATAAAAGAATCAAGTAATGCCAACGCAGCCGTTAATTTTAGCGCGGGTACTAAGCGGGTTTATTTATCGAGTATAGCCGATCAATCACCCTATTTTGTAGAAGATGGTTCGTTATTATTGCCTATGCCGTCGGTATCGTCTCCGGGGATACCGCCAGCTAATACCATCAAGCTTTTCCCAAGGAAAATCGCGAACCGTTTGCTGCCGGCATTCGTGGGGCCGGCAGGTATAGATTCGTCATTACAGCCAAATTTTGCACGTAACAAGATTGCCATTTGTTATCCGATAGGCAATTCAACATCGTTAACAACGCTTGGTATTGGTTCGTTTACCGCAACCGGTACGGCTACTGCTGCGGCAGTCGCGCAAACCAATATGCACCAAATGCAAAAAAGGGTGGATTATTTGGTCACCACGGCGGCGGCGACGGCGGTAGCCGGGTGGCGGCAAACTTCTAACCAATGGTCTATAGGCCACCCATCAAATCCAGTATTAGGCGGATTTCATAATGTTGTTAGGTTTGGTCAGGCAACAGGTGTCGCAACAACCACCCATAGGCTTTTTGTCGGCATGGGAGCGGCGACCGCCGCCCCGACGGATGTAGAGCCTTCAACAATCACAAATATTATCGGCGTCGGTTACGATGCGGCCGATACCAACTTACAAATAATGCACCGAGGCGCGGGCGCTGTTACCAAGATAGATTTAGGGGCTAATTTTCCGGTGCCGACAGCAGATAGGTCTAAATCATACGAATTGGCATTGTTTTCGCCGCCCGGCACAACACAGGCAGTGCATTATGAATTTACCGATATGGATACCGGCAATGTGGCCACCGGGACAATCGCAACAAACTTGCCTGCTGCCTCACAATTATTATCGCCGCGCGGCTGGATGTCGGTTGGCGGCACCTCATCAGTTATCGGCATCGCGCTGATGAGTTTTTATATTGAAACAGATTACTGATGTTCGGCGATAGAAGTTTTGCCGATCTAGCGTTAGCTGATTACTTAAGGCTAATTGCCAGTGCGCAAAACCAAACTGTCACAGGGGCGAACAGCACCCAGACCAACACCAGCGGCACCGCCACGCTTGGCCAAACTCAGCCGGTCAGCGGGGCGAACAGCACCCAGACCAACACTTCCAGTGTTGCCACGCTTGGCCAAGGCCAGCCAGTCGTCGGGGCGAACAGCACCCAGACCAACACTTCCAGTGTTGCCACGCTTGGCCAAGGCCAGCCAGTCGTCGGGGCG
>WBZQ01001495.1_pt1 | contig 16181 bp, 18 predicted proteins | sample 5204251 | NCBI WGS metagenome assembly WBZQ01 (sample SAMN12412402, study PRJNA552823) | activated sludge metagenome | isolation source: activated sludge from nitrification reactor of wastewater treatment plant... | place: USA: Virginia | collected 2017-09 | reverse complement strand
AGCTCGCGCCTTTCTGTGCGCCGGATGCGTGAAGAACACCCAGTCCACAAGGGCGCGAGCCCCTAATCAGTCACCGACACGCCCGGAATCGGTCACGCCAGAACCCCCCCATCAAGTCGGAAGAGCCAGATACGGGCGCCAGAAGGCCGCCAGATCGGGTACCAGGCCGGAGACACCCGCGCCGGCGCAGGCGGCGAACTCCTCGGGCTCCTCTTGGCGCAGCCGCATCAGGAGCGCCCCCGGGGAGTCGTAGGCCGAGCGGCCCAGCTGCACACCCGCGGCGATCTGTTCCATGAGCCCGTCGACGGCCTCCAGGGTCGCGTGCGCCTCGCCCCAGTAGGCGTCGTTGAGCCGGACCAGCGCGGCGCCCAGCAGGGCCACCTTGTCCGGATAGTGCCGGTAGAGCCAGCCACGGGAAACCCCGGCCAGCTCGGCCACCTCGGAAACCGTCGTCGCCCGGATGCCCTTGTCCCGAAGACACGTTTCGGCAGCGTCCATCAGGCGCTCACGTACCGTTTTCGACGGTGCGGCGGTTTCCACCGGCCTCCTCCTTGCGGGTGCGCAGGGTGATCGAGGATTCTGCCAGGATCCCGACGCTACCGGGCGCCGCACCTGGCTGGTAGACACTTCTGTAAATCTGTTCACAATCCCGGGAGCTCAGATGGCCGAGACGCTTCAGCAGTTGCTCCGCGAACGCGCCGGGCACGACGGCGTCGCCGTCAAGTACGGTGACCGCAGGCAGACCTGGCGCGAGCACGTCGAGGAGGCGTCGGCGCAGGCCGCGGCCCTGATCTCACTCGCCGAATCGGGCCGGACCCTGCACGTCGGCACCCTGCTCGGCAACACCCCCGACATGCTGACCGCGCTGGCCGCCGCGGCACTCGGCGGCTACGTGCTGTGCGGCATCAACGACACCCGCCGCGGAGCGGCGCTGGCCGGCGATGTCGCCAAGGTGGAATGCCAGATCCTGCTGGTCGACGACGCCCACCGGGAACTGCTCGACGGCCTGGAACTGCCGGGCGTCACCGTCATCGACGTCGGCACCGCGGCGTGGCCGCAGCGGGAACTGACACCGCAGCGCGAGGTCGGTCCCGACGACACCTTCATGATGATCTTCACCTCGGGCACCAGCGGCGCACCCAAGGCGGTCCGGGTCCCGCACGCCATCGTGCTGTTTTCCGCCGGCGCGCTGGTGGCCCGCTACGGGCTGACCGCCGAGGACACCTGCTACCTGGCCATGCCGCTGTTCCACTCCAACGCCGTCTACGCCGGGTGGGGAGTGGCTCTTTCCGCCGGCGCCGCCATGGCACCGGCGGCGTTCTCCGCGTCGGCGTTCCTGCCCGATGTCCGCCGCTACGGCGCCACCTACATGAACTACGTCGGCAAACCGCTGGCCTACATCCTGGCCACCCCCGAATCACCCGACGATCGGGACAACCCGCTGCGGGTGGCCTTCGGCAACGAGGCGGCCGACCGCGACATCGAGGAGTTCAGCCGCCGCTTCGACTGCAGCGTGTGGGACGGCTTCGGCTCCACCGAGCTGGCCATCATCATCACCCGCTCCGAGGACACCCCGCCGGGCAGCGTCGGCCAGGGCTTCCCCGGCGTCGCGATCTACGACCCGGTGACCCTCACCGAGTGCGAAGTCGCCCGCTTCGACGACACCGGAGCCCTGGTCAACGCCGAGGTCGCCACCGGCGAACTGGTCAACACCGGCGGCAGTGGGATGTTCCGCGGCTACCACAACGATCCGGATGCCACCGACGAGCGACTGCGCCACGGCATGTACTGGTCCGGGGACCTGGCCTACCGCGACGCCGACGGCTGGATCTACCTGGCCGGCCGCACGTCGGACTGGATGCGCGTCGACGGCGAGAACCTCACCGCCGCTCCCATCGAACGCATCCTGCTGCGCGTCCCCGCGATCAGCCGGGTCGCGGTCTACCCGGTGCCCGACGGGTTGGTCGGTGACGCGGTGATGGCCGCGATCGTGCTGCGCGACGGCGCCGAACTCACCCCGGAGGAACTCGCCGAGTTCCTGGCCGCTCAGCCCGATCTGTCCCCGAAGGCCTGGCCGCGCCACGTCTGGTTGGCGCCCGACCTGCCCAGCACCGCCACCAACAAGATCCTCAAGCGCGAGCTGATCGCCCGCGGCTCCGCCGGCGACGGCCGCGCCCTGTGGCACCGCCACGGCCGGGCCTACGTGCCGGAATAGCCCCGCCTCAACCGCTGTTTAGGCCGATGGCGGATGACCTGGCATAATCGACCGTCGACCACCTCAAGGTTCCGGTTCACGTCCATAACCCCAGGATTGGGTGGGCGACCCGGCGGCCGACGATTGCAGAGGACACCATGAAAAGCGGCATCCATCCCGAGTACAAAGAGACCACCGTGGTCTGCGGTTGCGGGAACTCTTTCACCACGCGCAGCACCAAGGACAGCGGCCACATCGTGGTCGAGGTCTGCTCGCAGTGCCACCCCTTCTACACCGGTAAACAGAAGATTCTCGACAGCGGCGGCCGCGTCGCCCGCTTCGAGAAGCGCTACGGCAAGCGCACCGCCGGCGCGAAGGCCGACGCGCAGAGCTAGCCATGACACCGGCGCCCGTAACCGTCGTTTCAACGACCGGACGGGCGCCGGTTTCATGTCCGGCGCACGACAGACCACATCACCATCGGCAGGCAGGAGGACGTCATGACGCAGACCGCACCCGCGATCGAGGCCCTGCTGACCGAACACGCCGACCTGGAACTGCGGCTGTCGGACCCGGCGCTGCACGCCGACGCCGCGACCGCCCGTAAGGTCGGCCGCCGATTCGCCCAGCTGGCGCCGATCGTTGCCACCCACCGCAAGCTGACCGCCGCCCGCGATGATCTGGCCGCCGCCCGGGAACTGGCCGCCGACGACGCGTCGTTCGCCGCCGAGATCCCGGATCTGGAGGCCACCGTCGCCGAGCTGGACACCGCGCTGACCGACATGCTCGCCCCGCGTGACCCGCACGACGCCGACGACATCGTGCTGGAGGTCAAATCCGGCGAGGGCGGCGAGGAATCGGCGCTGTTCGCCGCCGACCTGGCCCGGATGTACACCCGCTACGCCGAACGGCACGGCTGGACGGTCACCGTGCTCGGCGAGACCACATCCGACCTGGGCGGCTACAAGGACGCCACGCTGTCGATCCGCAGCAAGGGCGATTCGGCCGACGGCGTGTGGTCCCGGCTGAAGTTCGAAGGCGGCGTGCATCGCGTGCAGCGGGTGCCGGTCACCGAATCCCAGGGCCGGGTGCACACCTCGGCCGCCGGCGTCCTGGTCTACCCGGAGCCCGAAGAGGTCGAGCAGGTGCAGATCGACGAAGCCGATCTGCGCATCGACGTCTACCGGTCCTCCGGCAAGGGCGGTCAGGGCGTCAACACCACCGACTCGGCGGTCCGCATCACGCACCTGCCCACCGGCATCGTCGTCACCTGCCAGAACGAGCGCTCGCAGCTGCAGAACAAGGCCCGCGCCACGGCGGTGCTGGCCGCGCGGCTGCAGGCGCTGGCCGAGGAGCAGGCCTCGGCCGACGCGTCGGCCGACCGGGCCAGCCAGATCCGCACCGTGGACCGCAGCGAACGCATCCGGACCTACAACTATCCGGAGAACCGGATCGCCGACCACCGGATCAACTTCAAGGCGCACAACCTCGATCAGGTGCTCGACGGCGAGCTCGACGACCTGCTGGACGCGCTGGCCGCCGCCGACAGGCAAGCCCGGTTGCAGCAGCAGGACTGATGACCCCCGGGCCCGGTCCACGCCTGCGTGACCTGATCGCCGACGCCGAGGCGGTGCTGTCCGGTGCCGGAGTGGATTCCGCCCGCGCCGACGCCGAACTGCTCGCCGCGCACGCCGCCGGAACCGACCGCAGCCGGCTGGCGGTGCTGGCACTGACCGGCGACCCGATCGACGACGACGTCGCCGCGCGGCTGCGCGACCTGGTCACCGCCCGGGCCCGACGGATCCCGCTGCAGCACCTCACCGGCACCGCCGCCTTCGGGCCGGTCACCGTCGCCGTCGGCCCCGGGGTGTTCACCCCGCGCCCGGAGACCGAGGCGCTGCTGGACTGGGCCTCCCGCCAACTCACCCGCGGGCTGACCGGTGACGCGCCGCTGATCGTCGACGCCTGCACGGGCAGCGGCGCGCTGGCGCTGGCCCTGGCCCACGACCATCCGGGCGCGCAGATCATCGCCATCGACGACAGCCCCGAGGCGCTGGGCTACACCCGGCGCAACACCGCGGGCACCGCGATCCGGGTCGTGGAGGGCGACGTCACCGATCCCGGTCTGCTGGCCGAGCTCGACGGCCGCGTCGACCTGGTGGTGTGCAACCCGCCCTACATTCCCGACGGCGCGGAGCTCGACCCCGAGGTCGTCGACCACGATCCGCACCACGCCCTGTTCGGCGGACCCGACGGCATGTCGGTGATCCCGGCCGTCGCGGCGGCGGCCGCCCGCTGGCTTTGCCCGGGCGGGGCCGTCGGGATCGAACACGACGACACCACGTCGGCGCAGACCCGCGAGGCGCTGGCCCGCACCGAGGCGTTCGATGACATTCTGGCCAGGGCGGACCTGACCGGGCGGCCCCGGTTCGTCACCGCCATCCGCCGATCCGCCGAGAAGATGAGGCACCCGTGAGCCGGCTATACGACTGTGCAGATCCGCAGCAGCGGCGCGAGGGCATTGCCGCAGCCGCCCGCGCCGCCGGTGACGGCGACCTGGTGGTGCTGCCCACCGACACCGTCTACGGCATCGGGGCCAACGCGTTCGACGCGCAGGCCGTCGCCGCGCTGCTGGCCGCCAAGGGCCGCGGCCGCGATATGCCGGTGCCGGTGCTGGTCGGGTCCTGGCAGACCATCGACGGTCTGGTGTTCCCGGTGCCCGACGCCGCCCGCGAGCTGATCGCCGCGTTCTGGCCCGGTGCGCTGAGCCTGGTGGTGCGCCAGGTGCCGTCGCTGATGTGGGACCTCGGCGACTCCGACGGCACCGTGATGCTGCGGATGCCGCTGCACCCGGTGGCCATCGAGCTGCTGCGCGAGGTCGGCCCGATGGCGGTGTCCTCGGCCAACATCTCCGGGCAGACGCCGGCCGTGCAGGTCGACGAGGCGCAACGCCAGCTCGGCGAGTCCGTGGCGGTGTACCTGGACGGGGGACCGTCGCCGCGGCGGGCCGCGTCCTCGATCGTCGACCTGTCCGGCCCAACGCCGAGAATCCTGCGGGCCGGGCCGATCAGCGCCGCCGCCATCGCCGAGGTCCTCGGCGTCGACGCCGAAACCCTCACCCGCTGAGGTTCGCCGCCGTCCAGGCTCGTCCCAGTGCGGTGCAGTACGGTTTACCCGATGTTCAGCGCAGGTGACACCCGTGGAGCTCAGGTTCTGCTCGCACTGGGGGAGCGCGGCGCCGGGGTACCGCTGCGTGAGCTGGCGCTGGTCGGTCTGGCCGCGGCCGTCATCACCTACTTCGCCACCGGCCCGGTGCGGGTGCTGGCCTGCCGCATCGGTGCGGTCGCCGTACCCCGGGAACGCGATGTGCACGTCACCCCGGTACCCCGGATGGGCGGGCTGGCCATGTACCTCGGCGTGGTCGCCGGGGTGTTCCTCGCCTCCCAGCTGCCCGCCCTGACCCGCGGTTTTGTCTACTCCACCGGCATGCCGGCGGTCCTGGTGGCCGGCGGCGTCATCCTGGCCGTCGGCCTGATCGACGACCGCTGGGGTCTGGACGCGCTGACGAAGTTCGCCGGCCAGATCACCGCCGCCAGCGTGCTGGTCACCATGGGCGTGGCCTGGAGCGTGCTCTACATCCCGATCGGGGGAGTGGGCACCCTGGTGCTGGATCAGACGGCCTCCATCCTGCTGACCCTGGCGCTGACCGTGTCGATCGTCAATGCGATGAACTTCGTCGACGGCCTCGACGGACTGGCCGCCGGACTCGGGCTGATCACCGCGCTGGCCATCTGCGCCTTCTCGGTCGGGCTGTTGCGCGATCACGGCGGTGACGTGCTGTTCTACCCGCCGGCGGTGATCTCGGTGGTGCTGGCCGGCGCCTGCCTGGGCTTCCTGCCGCACAATTTCCACCGTGCGAAGATCTTCATGGGCGACTCCGGGTCGATGCTGATCGGGCTGATGCTGGCCGCGGCGTCGACGACGGCAGCCGGCCCGATCTCGCAGAGCGCTTACGGCGCCCGCGATGTGTTCGCCCTGCTGTCGCCGTTCCTGCTGGTGGTCGCGGTGATGTTCGTGCCCGCGCTGGACATGCTGCTGGCCATCGTGCGACGCACCCGGGCCGGGCGCAGCCCGTTCAGCCCGGACAAGATGCACCTGCACCACCGGCTGTTGCAGATCGGTCACTCGCACCGCCGGGTGGTGCTGCTCATTTACCTGTGGGTCGGCATCGTTGCGTTCGGTGCGGCCAGCACGATCTTCGTCGCCCCGCGCTACACCGGTTCGGTGATGCTGGCGGCCATCGTGGTGGCGGTCATCGTGACGCTGATTCCGCTGCTGCGCGGAAACGTCGGCGGGGCGCGGGAGGCCGACTCCGAGGCGGGTGCCGAGCCCTACGATTGGCGCTCCCGGGGGCTGTAGAGCCGCACGGGACAGGTGATGTACGACGACGGGTAGTAGGGCAGATTTTCCGGCCTCTACCATGTGGTACGGTTTTCGCGAACCCCCGAATGACCTGCGTGTCGACGGCCCGTGAGACGGCCGGGAGCACGCGGATCCGAGCCGGAGTTCGACCGATCATGGGAAAACCCTGGGTGGTTCCCACGTGCCCGTCGGCCTCCGATACGCTCATCGGGCCCAACCAAAGCTTGATGGCACCCCGACGATGAGGTGAGCAGTGACGACGCCAGCGCAGGAAGCGCCCTTCGTGCTTCCGGCCGTGGCGTTTCGTCCCGTTCGGCTGGGCATCATCTGCCTGGTGCTCGCCGGGCTCGCAGCCGGTCTCTCCGCCTACCTCGACTACCCGTACTTCGGCCTGTTCTTCGCCATTGGGCTGGCCATGGGTCTGGGCAATGCGCTGCTGATTCGCCGCGCGGTCACCAACATCACCGCCAAGGACCACCCGCTGAAATCCCAGATGGCGGTGAACTCGGCGGTCCGGCTGCTGGTGATGAGCGTCGTCGGCCTGGCGATCGCCTACAAGTGGGCTCCGGTTGGGGGACTCGGCACGCTGTTCGGCATCGCGTTGTTCGAGGCGCTGCTGGTCGCCACCACGTCCCTGCCGGTACTGAAGAAACTTCGCGCGGGTGCGGCCGAGGACGCCGCCACCGCCGCCAACGACGGATGAAGACAGAAGGATTAATCCGCTGATGACAGAGAGCATTCTCGCCGAGGCCAAGATCCAGGTCGGCCACCACAGCCCGGTCTGGTTCAAGGGTGAGTGGTACGCCATCAACGGCGACACCGTGATCGCCTCGGCCGTCGCTGCGGTGATCGTTATCGCGCTGGCGTTCGTGCTCCGCTCGCAGGTGACCTCCACCGGGGTGCCGGGCAAGGTCCAGCTGCTGTGGGAGACGCTGACCATCCAGATGCGCGATCAGATCGAGAGCGCCATCGGGATGAAGATCGCGCCGTTCGTACTCCCGCTGGCGGTCACGCTGTTCATCTACATCCTCGTCGCAAACTGGCTGTCGGTGCTCCCGGTGCAGTACACGGACGCGAATGGGCATGCCGAGGAGCTGCTCAAGCCGCCGGCGTCCGATATCAACTTCGTGCTGGCGCTCGCGCTGTTCGTGTTCATCTGCTACCACGCGGCTGGCTTCTGGCGCCGCGGCCTGATCGGCCACCCGGTCAAGGTGCTCAAGGGCCACGTCGCGGTTCTGGCGCCGATCAACATCGTCGAGGAGATCGCCAAGCCGGTCTCGCTGTCCCTCCGTCTTTTCGGCAACATGTTTGCCGGCGGCATCATGGTGACGCTGATCGCGCTGTTCCCGGCGTGGATCCTCTGGCTGCCCAACTCGATCTGGAAGTCCTTCGACTTGTTCGTCGGCCTGATCCAGGCGTTCATCTTCGCCCTGCTGACCATTCTGTACTTCGGGCAGGCGATGGAGCTCGACCACGACCACGAGGAAACCGAGGCGCACGCCTTCTAGCTCGTCCAGACCAACCGCATCACAACAGACCTGACAGCACTGTCAGCTATCAAGGAGGAAGAAAACAATGGCAGCAGATCCCGCCATCATCCAGGGCGCCCTCATCGGCGGCGGCCTCATCATGGCCGGCGGCGCCATCGGTGCCGGTATCGGTGACGGTATCGCCGGTAACGCGCTGATCTCCGGTATCGCTCGGCAGCCGGAGGCGCAGGGCCGCCTGTTCACCCCGTTCTTCATCACCGTCGGTCTGGTGGAAGCCGCGTACTTCATCAACCTGGCCTTCATGGCGCTGTTCGTGTTCGCCACCCCGGGCGCCTCGTAAATCAGCGTCATGGGTGAACTTGGCACCGTCGTCCTCGCGGACGGCATCAACATCCTCGCGGACAGCGAGGAAGGTGGCGGACAGAGCAACTTCCTGGTCCCCAACGGCACCTTCTTCGTCGTGCTGGCGATCTTCCTGATCGTGCTTGCGGTCATCGCCAAGTGGGTGGTGCCGCCGGTCAGCAAGGTGCTCGCCGAGCGCGAGGCAATGCTGGCCAAGACCGCCGCGGACAGCAAGAAGGCCGTCGAGCAGATGGCAGCCGCCGAGGCCGAGTACGAGGCAACGCTGGCCGAGGCGCGCACTGAAGCCTCCGCCATCCGTGACGAGGCACGCACCGCCGGCCGCCAGGCCGTCGACGCCTCGAAGGCCGCCGCTGCCGACGAGGTCGCCGCGACGCTGGCCGGTGCCGGCGCCGAGCTGTCGGCGAACGCCGAGGCCGCCGCCACCGAGCTCAACGCCTCGGTGGATCCCCTCTCGACCACGTTGGCCAACCGCATCCTCGGCATCGAGGGTGCGTCGGCTGGAGGTAATCGGTAAATGCTCAAGGTAATCGGCCTGCTGGTCGGCATCGGCGCCGTTCTCTGGGCGGGGATGCATTACGGCATCTTGGCGGAGACGTGGTCGACGTTCGTCGGCCAGCTCGTCGGCTTCGCGCTGATCGCCTGGCTGTTCATCAAATATGCGCTGCCGCTGCTGCGCGGCATGGTGGCCAAGCAACAGGAAGCCATCCGGGTGGCGCTGGCCGAAAGCGAGGCCGCCGCGGCCAAGCTGGCCAACTCCGATGCGACCTCGGCCAAGGCCGTCGCCGACGCCAAGGTCGAGGGCGCCCGGATGGTCGAAGGCGCACAGGCGGATTCGGTCCGCATCGCCGAGCAGCTCGGTGAGCAGGCCGTCGCCGACGCCGACCGGATCAAGGCTCAGGGCGTCTCGCAGATCGAGAGCCTGCGGGCTCAGCAGATCCGCGCGCTGCGCTCGCAGCTGGGGGCCGACGCGGTGGCCCGCGCCGAGGAGATCGTGCGGGCCTACGTCGCCGATCCCGCGGCCCTGGCCGGCACCGTCGACCGCTACCTCGACCAACTCGACGCCATGGCCCCGGCACCGGCCACACTCGGTGCGGCCGACCCGCTGGAGCTGCGTGCCACCAGCCGCGCCGCCCTGGCCGCGGTGACGGCCAAGTTCGAGGCGGTGAGCAACACCGTCGGCACCGATGAGTTGCGCGGCCTGGCCGACGAGCTCGCCGCGATCGCCAAGCTGCTGCGCGCCGAGGCCACCCTGACCAAGGTGCTGGTCTCGCCGGCCGACGACGCGGCGGCCAAGACCGCGCTGGTGAGCCGGTTGTTCGGCGCACAGCTCGGCCCCAAGCCGCTGGAGTTGCTGCAGACCGCGGCGGCCCATCGCTGGTCGTCGGACAAGGATCTGGCCCCGGCGTTCGCCTACCTGGCCCAGCTGGCGCTGCTGGTTCGCGCCGAGCGGCTGGAAGCCGGTGAGCGGGTGGAGAACGAACTGTTCCGGTTCGGCCGGATCCTCGACGGTTCCCCCGAGCTGAGCCAGCTGCTCAGTGACTACGGCCGCGCGCTGGACGGCCGCATCGCATTGCTCAACGATCTGCTGACCCGCGGCGGTTCGGTGCACGAGGTCACCAGGGAACTGCTGGAGCAGATCGTCGACCTGCTGCACGGTGGGCGCATCGACCTCGAGGTCAATGCGCTGGCCGAGGTCGCGGTGACCCGCCGTGGCGAGCTGGTGGCGGAGGTGAAATCGGCGGCGCCGCTGACGGATGCGCAGAGCACCCGGCTCGGCACCATCCTGGCCCGCATCTACGGGCATCCCATCGCGCTGAAGTCCGATGTCGCCCCCGAGGTCCTCGGTGGTCTGCACATCACGGTCGCCGACGAGGTCATCGACGGTGCCATCGCCTCCCGGTTGGCGGCGGCCCGACTCGGCCTCCCCGACTGACCGGCAACTGACCCCCAATCCAAGAAACACAAAGGCAGGAAGACGAAAAGCCATGGCAGAGTTGACTATCTCGGCTGCTGACATCGAGGGCGCGATCGGGGACTACGTCTCCTCGTTCACCCCGGCCTCCGGTCGCGAGGAGGTCGGTACCGTCATCGATGCCGGCGACGGTATCGCCCACGTCGAGGGCCTGCCCTCGGCGATGACCCAGGAGCTGCTGGAATTCACCGGCGGCGTGCTCGGTGTCGCGCTCAACCTCGACGAGCACGAGATCGGCGCCGTCATCCTCGGCGACTTCGACAAGATCGAGGAGGGCCAGGAGGTCAAGCGGACCGGCGAGGTGCTCTCGGTGCCCGTCGGCGACGCCTTCCTGGGCCGCGTGGTCAACCCGCTCGGTGAGCCGATCGACGGCAAGGGCGACATCGCCGCCGAGACCCGTCGCGCCCTGGAGCTGCAGGCCCCGTCGGTGGTTCAGCGCCAGAGTGTCTCCGAGCCGCTGCAGACCGGCATCAAGGCCATCGACAGCCAGACCCCGATCGGCCGCGGCCAGCGCCAGCTGATCATCGGCGACCGCAAGACCGGTAAGACCGCGGTCTGCGTCGACACCATCCTCAACCAGCGCGAAGCCTGGGAGACCGGCGACCCGCAGCAGCAGGTGCGCTGCGTGTACGTCGCCGTCGGCCAGAAGGGGACCACCATCGCCAGCGTTCGCCGGGCGCTGGAAGAGGGTGGCGCGATGGACTACACCACCATCGTCGCGGCCCCGGCCTCAGATCCCGCCGGCTTCAAGTGGCTGGCCCCCTACACCGGTTCGGCCATCGGCCAGCACTGGATGTACAACGGCAAGCACGTGCTGATCGTCTTCGACGACCTGACCAAGCAGGCCGAGGCCTACCGCGCGATCTCGCTGCTGCTGCGCCGCCCGCCGGGCCGCGAGGCCTACCCGGGTGACGTCTTCTACCTGCACTCGCGTCTGCTGGAGCGTTGCGCGAAGCTGTCCGACGAGCTCGGCGGCGGTTCGATGACCGGTCTGCCGCTGATCGAGACCAAGGCCAACGACATCTCGGCCTACATTCCGACCAACGTCATCTCCATCACCGACGGCCAGTGCTTCCTGGAGACCGACCTGTTCAACCAGGGTGTCCGGCCGGCCATCAACGTCGGCGTCTCGGTGTCCCGCGTCGGTGGCGCCGCCCAGATCAAGGCCATGAAAGAGGTCGCCGGTTCGCTGCGTCTGGACCTGTCGCAGTACCGCGAGCTGGAGGCCTTCGCGGCCTTCGCGTCCGACCTGGACGCCGCTTCCAAGGCCCAGTTGGAGCGCGGTGCGCGCCTGGTGGAGCTGCTCAAGCAGCCGCAGCATTCCCCGATGCCCGTTCAGGACCAGGTCGTCGCGATCTTCCTCGGTACCCAGGGCTACCTGGACTCGGTGCCGGTGGAGGACGTGCAGCGCTTCGAGGCCGAGTTCCTCGAGCACGTCAAGACCTCGCATAGCGAGATCCTGACCGAGATCCGCGACACCAAGAAGCTCTCCGAGGAGCTGGAAGCCAAGCTGATCTCGACGATCAACGACTTCAAGAAGGGCTTCCAGACCACCGACGGTAGCTCCGTCGTCCCGGTCGATCCCGAGGTCGAGGCGCTCGACGCCGCGGCCGTCGGTACCGAGACGGTGAAGGTCCAAAAGTCCGCGCCGAAGAAGTAGGACCGGAGGGTCTGGTAACCACATGGCAGCCACACTGCGCGAATTGCGTGGACGTATCCGCTCGGCCGGGGCGATCAAGAAGATCACCAAGGCCCAGGAGCTGATCGCCACCTCGCGGATCGTCAAGGCACAGGCCCGGGTCGAGGCGTCCCGGCCCTATGCCACCGAGATCACCCACATGCTCACCCAGCTGGCCAGTCACAGCGCACTGGACCACCCGCTGCTGGTGGAGCGCGAACAGCCCAAGCGGGTCGCCGTTCTGGTGGTGTCCTCGGACCGCGGTCTGTGCGGTGGCTACAACGCCAACGTGCTGCGCCACGCCGAGGAGCTGTTCACGCTGCTGCGCGAACAGGGCAAGGAGCCGCAGATCTACGTCGTCGGACGGAAGGCCCTGGGCTTCTACAGCTTCCGCAACCGGCGGGTGGTGCAGTCCTGGACCGGCTTCTCCGAGCGGCCGACATACGCGCACGCCAAGGAGATCGCCGACACCCTGGTGGCGACGTTCCTGGCGGGCGAGGACGACGAGGGTGACGGCCCGGGTGCCGACGGCATCCTCGGCGTCGACGAACTGCACATCGTCTTCACCGAGTTCCGTTCGATGCTGTCGCAATCGGCGGAGGCGCGGCGTATCGCGCCGATGGTGGTGGAGTACGTCGGTGAGGACGAGTCGGCACCGGCCGGCCCGACCACGCTGTTCTCCTTCGAGCCGGACGCCACCACGCTGTTCGAGCAGCTGCTGCCGCGCTACGTCGCCACCCGGGTGTACGCCGCGCTGCTGGAGGCGGCCGCGTCCGAGTCCGCGTCGCGTCGTCGCGCCATGAAGTCCGCGACCGACAACGCCGACGACCTGATCAAGGCGCTGACGCTGGAAGCCAACCGTGAACGCCAGGCGCAGATCACCCAGGAAATCTCCGAGATCGTCGGCGGCGCCAACGCCCTGGCCGACGCCAACTGAACCCCGTAACGAAGCAGAGAGCGAAGAAGAATGACTGCCACCGCCACCAAGAAGGACACCGGACGCGTCGTCCGCGTCACCGGACCCGTGGTCGACGTCGAGTTCCCGCGGGGCTCGGTGCCGAACCTGTTCAACGCGCTGCACGCCGACATCACCTACGGTGAGATGGCCAAGACACTGACGCTGGAGGTCGCCCAGCACCTCGGTGACAGCATGGTGCGCACCATCTCCATGCAGCCCACCGACGGCCTGGTCCGCGGCGTCGACGTCCGCGACACCGGCACCTCGATCACCGTGCCCGTGGGTCACGAGGTCAAGGGCCACGTGTTCAACGCACTGGGCCACTGCCTGGACGAGCCCGGCTACGGCGAGAACTTCGACCACTGGTCGATCCACCGCAAGCCGCCGGCCTTCGATCAGCTGGAGCCGCGCACCGAGATGCTGGAGACCGGCCTGAAGGTCGTCGACCTGCTGACCCCGTACGTCCGCGGCGGCAAGATCGCCCTGTTCGGCGGCGCCGGTGTGGGCAAGACGGTGCTCATCCAGGAGATGATCAACCGCATCGCCCGCAACTTCGGTGGCACCTCGGTGTTCGCCGGCGTGGGGGAGCGCACCCGTGAGGGCAACGACCTGTGGGTCGAGCTCGCCGACGCCAACGTGCTCAAGGACACCGCCCTGGTGTTCGGCCAGATGGACGAGCCGCCCGGCACCCGTATGCGCGTCGCCCTGTCGGCCCTGACCATGGCCGAGTGGTTCCGCGACGAGGCGAACCAGGACGTGCTGCTGTTCATCGACAACATCTTCCGGTTCACCCAGGCCGGTTCCGAGGTGTCGACCCTGCTGGGCCGGATGCCCTCGGCCGTGGGCTACCAGCCCACGCTGGCCGACGAGATGGGTGAGCTGCAGGAGCGCATCACCTCGACCCGTGGCCGGTCGATCACCTCGCTGCAGGCCGTGTACGTGCCCGCCGACGACTACACCGACCCGGCCCCGGCGACCACCTTCGCGCACCTGGACGCCACCACCGAGCTCTCCCGCACGGTGTTCTCCAAGGGCATTTTCCCGGCGGTGGACCCGCTGGCCTCCAGCTCGACGATCCTGGACCCGTCGGTGGTCGGCGACGAGCACTACCGGGTCGCCCAGGAAGTCATCCGGATCCTGCAGCGCTACAAGGACCTGCAGGACATCATCGCGATCCTCGGTATCGACGAGCTGTCCGAAGAGGACAAGCAGCTGGTCAACCGGGCCCGCCGGATCGAGCGCTTCCTGAGCCAGAACATGATGGCCGCCGAGCAGTTCACCGGCCAGCCGGGCTCGACGGTGCCGCTGAAGGAGACCATCGAGGCGTTCGACAAGCTCGCCAAGGGCGACTTCGACCACCTGCCCGAGCAGGCGTTCTTCCTGATCGGCGGGCTCGACGACCTGGCCAAGAAGGCCGAGAGCCTCGGCGCCAAGCTGTGAGCAACGCCCAGACTCGAGGAGGAGGTGACTAGATGGCGGCCGAAATGGACGTCGAGATCGTCGCCGTCGAGCGCAAGCTGTGGTCGGGCAAGGCGACGTTTATCTTCACCCGTACCACCGCAGGCGACATCGGCATCATGCCGCGGCACATCCCACTGGTGGCTCAGCTGGTCGACGACGCCGTGGTGCGCGTCGAGCGCGAGGCACAGGAGGACCTGCGGATCGCCATCGACGGCGGCTTCATGACGGTGACCGAGGAGGGCGTGATCATCCTGGTCGAGTCGGCCTCCTTCGACACCGAGATCGACGCGGAGCAGGCGAAAAGCGAGGCCGAGTCCGAAGATCCGGTGATCGCCGCACACGGCCGCGCGCGACTGCGCGCGATCGGCCAACTGGGCTAAGACGGTGTTGTCCCGATGAGCACGACCATGATCGTTATGGTCGTGCTCATCGGTGTCTTGGCCGCATTGGTCGCCGCGCTGGGATACCGGCTGTGGAATCTGCGCCAAGGCGGAACCATGGCGATCATGCGCGACCTGCCGGCCGTCGGCGGCGCGGGCTGGCGCCACGGCGTGATGCGCTACCGCGGCGGCGAGGTGGTCTTCTACCGGCTCTCCAGCCTGCGCTGGTGGCCGGACCGACGGCTGAGCCGGCGCGGCCTGGAGGTGCTGGGCCGACGCGCACCGCGCGGCGACGAATTCGACATCATGACCAACGAGCTGGTCATCGTGCAGCTGCGCGACGGCGGCGAGACCGGCCGCAGCTACGAACTGTCGCTGGACCGCGGCGTCCTGACGGCGTTCCTGTCCTGGCTGGAGGCCCGCCCGTCACCGCGGGCCCGCCGCACCGAGAACTGACGGGATGGCGGAGGACCCGACTCCGCCGGTTTACTCCGCCCCGGTCTGGCCCGGCCGCCACAGCACGTCGCCGTCGGGGTTGACCACCCGCGACAGGATGAACAGCAGATCCGAGAGCCGGTTGAGGTACTTCGCCGGCAGCGGGCTCATCGATTCCCCGTGCCGCTCCATCGCCGCCCAGGCCGCCCGCTCGGCGCGCCGGGTGACCGTGCGCGCGGTGTGTAGCAGCGCCGACAGCGCGGTACCGCCGGGCAGGATGAACGAGTTGAGCTTCGGCAGATCCTCGTTGAACTCGTCGCACCAGCCTTCCAACCGGTCGATGTAGTCCTGGGTGATCCGCAGCGGCGGGTACTCGGGGTCGGCGACCACCGGGGTGGACAGATCGGCGCCGGCGTCGAACAGGTCGTTCTGGATCTGCCGGAGCACCGCGGTGAGCTCCGGGCCGGGAGCACCGAGCGCGACGGCGACCCCGATGGCGGCGTTGGCCTCGTCGCAGTCGGCGTAGGCGATCAGCCGCGGGTCGTTCTTGGAAACCCGGGAGAAGTCGGACAGTCCCGTGCTGCCGTCGTCACCGGTCCGGGTGTAGATGCGGGTCAGATGTACGGCCATGGGCCAACCGTACCGTCCGCGCTCACTACACTGGCGCGGGTGAGCGAGGTGTTCGTGGTTACCGGCGGTGCGCGGCTGGCCGGTGAGGTGGCGGTGGGCGGCGCCAAGAACAGTGTGCTGAAGCTGATGGCCGCCGCGCTGCTGGCCGAGGGCACCACCACCACCAGCAACTGTCCGGACATCCTCGACGTCCCGCTG
>WBZQ01001492.1_pt1 | contig 16196 bp, 14 predicted proteins | sample 5204251 | NCBI WGS metagenome assembly WBZQ01 (sample SAMN12412402, study PRJNA552823) | activated sludge metagenome | isolation source: activated sludge from nitrification reactor of wastewater treatment plant... | place: USA: Virginia | collected 2017-09 | reverse complement strand
AACGATTTCCACCAATGAATTCGGCCTGGTGAACCTGGTAGTCGGCCAGGGCAGTCCGCTCCAGGGCTCTTTTGGCGCCATCAACTGGGGTGGCGGCTCCAAATACCTGTCCGTCGCCCTGGAAACGGCCCCCAACGTGTTCGACGAACTCGGCACCTCCCAACTCATGAGCGTGCCCTACGCCCTCTACGCCCAGAACGGCGGCGGTAGCGGCGGCAACGATAACTGGGGTACCCAGACCGCAGCTGTCGGCAACGCCCTGACCGGCAATGGCACCGCCGCCAACCCCCTTAACATCGCCCAGCAGGGCGCCAGCACCGGGCAGGTACTCAAGTGGGATGGCTCGAAGTGGATACCCCAGGACGACATCGCCAACTCCGGTTCGGGCGGCGGCACGGTAACCCAGGTGAATACCGGCGCCGGCCTCACCGGCGGCCCCATCACCACTTCCGGCACGGTTAGCCTGAGCAATACCGGTGTTGCGCCGGGTATCTATGGCAGCGCCACCGAAATCCCGGTCATCACCGTCGATGCCCAGGGCCGTGTGACCGACGTATTCAAAACCATCGTTCAGCCCGGCACGGTCGGCATCACCGGCGGCCCCGGAATCGATGTCCAGCAAAACGGCTTTAACTTCGTCATCAACAACACCGGCGACCCCAACGCCGCCGACGACCTGACCAGTGCCAGCACCGCCGACGGCGACGTCAGCGGCCCCTTCAGCAACCTCCAGATCAAAGCCAATGCGGTGGGGTCCAACGAAATCGCCAACAACGCCGTCACGGAAGCCAAAATCGCCAACAGTGCCGTTACCGGCGCCAAACTGGACGATATGAATGCCACCAGCGGCCAGGTACTCAAGTGGAACGGCGTCCTGTGGGCCCCGGCCGCCGACGCCGGCATCAGCACGGTGGGCCTTACCGCAGGAACAGGGATCTCCGTCACCGGCAACTCGCCCAACTTTACCATCGCCAACACCGGCGACCCCAACGCCGCCGACGACCTGACGACCGGCAGCACCGCCAACGGCGACGTCAGTGGCCCCTTCAGCAACCTCCAGATCAAGGCCGACGTGGTAACATCCGGCGAACTGGCCGACAACGCCGTAGAAACCGCCAACATCGCCAACCAGGCCGTCACCGGCGCCAAGATCGACAAAATGAACGCCACCACCGGCCAGGTACTCAAGTGGAACGGTACCGTGTGGACACCGCAGGCCGACGCCACCGGCACCACCACCGTATTGCCCGGCCCCGGCATCGACGTGGTGCCCAGCGGCAATACTTTTACGGTAGTCAACATCGGCGACCTCGACCCCTTCGACGACCTGACCGGCACCTCGCAGGCCGGCGGCGACCTGAGCGGTACTTTTTCCAGTCTGCAACTCAAGCCGCTGGTGGTGACCAACGTTGAACTGGCCAATAACTCCGTCGGTACGACCAACATCATCAACGGCTCCATCACCGGCAACAAACTGAATAACATGAGCGCCGGAACAGGGCAGGTACTGAAGTGGAACGGTACCGCCTGGGCCCCCGCCAACGACAATAGCGGCGCAGACAACTGGGGCAGCCAGGTCGCGCTTACCGACGCTACGCTCTCCGGCGACGGCACCAACGCCAATCCGCTCAAGATCGCCGCCCAGAACGCCACCAACGGACAGGTGCTGCGTTTCAACGGCACCAACTGGGCCCCGGCCACGGTCAACCTGAGCGGTGACAACTGGGGCAGCCAGACCGCGGTGACCGGGGCAGCCCTGACCGGCAACGGCACCAATGCCAGCCCGCTCAACCTGGCCGGACAAGGCGCCGCCAACGGACAGGTGTTGCAGTGGAACGGCACCGCCTGGGTGCCGGCTACCATTGCCGGCGACAACTGGGGCAGCCAAACCGTCGTGACCTCGACAGTCCTGGCCGGAAGCGGCACCAACGCCAGCCCGCTGACCCTGGCCGCACAGGGGGCGGTCGCCGGTAAGGTGTTAAAATTTAACGGCACAGGCTGGGTGCCGGGCAACGACGAAGGCGACAACTGGGGCAGCCAGGCCGTATGGACGGCTCCCGCCCTCACCGGCAACGGCACCTTCGCCGATCCGATCGACCTGGACCCGCAGGGCGCCACCGCCGGGCAGGTACTCAAGTTCAACGGTACCTCCTGGATACCCGGCAACGACGCGTCCGGCGGCACCGGCGATACCTACAACGCCGGCACCGGCATCAGCATCGCCGGCGCGGCCCCCAACTTCATCATCAACAATACCGGCGACCTCAGCAATACCAACGAGATCCAGACCCTTAGCCTGGTCGGCAGCCAGTTGTCGCTGTCCTCGGGCGGCGGTTCCGTGAACCTGCCCGCAGTCAACAACTACGCCGCCGGTACCGGCATCAGCATCACCGGCGCGGCCCCCAATTTCACCATCAACAACACCGGCGACGCGGACAGCAACCCGGCCAATGAACTGCAAACCATCAGCATCGCCGGCAACCAGGTGACCCTGTCGCAGGGCGGCGGCACCATCGACCTGCCCGCCGCTAACAACTACACCGCCGGCGCCGGCATCAGCATCAGCGGCTCGGCCCCCAATTTTACCATCAACAACACCGGCGACACGGACAACGACCCGGCCAATGAACTGCAAAATCTGTCCCTCAACGGCGCCGTGCTCACCATTTCGGGCACCAACAGTTCCGTCGACCTGAGCAGCATCGCTTCCGGCGGCGCCGACAACTGGAAACTGGACAACAACCAGATCTACAATACCAACCCGGAGAATGTGCTGATTGGTACCAACGTCAGCGCCTCGGGCAAACTGCAGGTAGTGGCCGCGGGAACCGAGCCGGCGATCGTAGGCCAAAACGGCGGCGCCGGCGCCGGCGCGCTCTTTACGTCCAACAGCGGCCCGGCCCTGATCACCAAGGAAGGCAACGTGGGCATCCACGTCAATTCCCCGTCCTATCGCCTCGACGTGGACGGCGACGGCCATTTTGTATCGGCCCTTCCGACCCCGCAACTCACCGTCGAACAGGCCGGCACCGACTACGCCCGGATCCTGTTGAAAAACAGCGGTGTCGGCGGCTGGGCAGTAGCCGGACGCGGCGGCGCTTCGCCCCTGTTCACGATCGACTTCAGTGTCTCGGCGATCAACCCGGTATTCAGCGCCACCAGCACCGGTTTTGTCGGCATCAACGGCGTCAACGGTGGAAGTGCCGCGCTGAAGATATTCCAGAAAGATCAGGGTTTGAACATTCAAAACCCCGCCAATGGCCACAACTGGGGCTTCGCCGTGAACGACGCCGGCAATCTGGTGCTGTTCAACAACCAGCTCGGCGTGATCCCGGCCGGCACCTTCAACGCTGCTTCCGGCTTCTATACCCCGTCCGACCGACGCCTGAAAAAAGAGATCGCCGCCATTCCCATGGGCGTGCTGCAAAAGTTCATGCAACTGCAACCGGTTTCTTATCTCTACAAGGCGGAAAAGGAATCGGCCACCCGCTCGCTGGGTTTCCTGGCCCAGGACGTGCAGCAATTGTTCCCCGAACTGGTCGGCACCAGCCCGACCAGCACCGGAGAAACCTATCTGTCGCTCAACTATGCCGGCTTCGGTATCCTGGCTGTAAAGGCAATCCAGGAACAGCAACAGCAGATCGAGACGCTCCGGGAGGAAAACGAAAGCCTCCGGAAACGGCTGGATGCGATCGAGGCGCGCCTGAAAAATTGACGTTAGGTGGATGTTAGGTGGACGTTAGGTGGACGTTAGGTGGACGTTGTGGACGTTAGGTGGACGTTGTGGACGTTAGGTGGACGTTGTGGACGTTAGGTGGACGTTATCGGCTGGTATGCAAATGGCCCGAATTACTTTGGATCTGAAATCTACAACGTCCACCTAACGTCTACAACGTCCGCCTAACGTCTACAACGTCTACAACGTCCACCTAACGTCCACAACGTCCAGACTGAGCCACAGAATCGGAAATGGGTTCTGTGGCTTCATTTTTTACTGTAACCGAGAAAATACAGCGATGCCTTTTATGATATACCTACGTTCGGCAGCAACCGTTCTTCTGGTGGCGGCGCTTCAGGCTGCGCAGGCAGCCGAGACAGCCCCGCCGGATACCGCGTATTACTACTACCGCGACACCTTTTGCTCCAATCAAACCCTGTTGATCGTCAATCAGTTCTTCGATGCTTCCAATCCTGCCGGAACCGTCGTTCTGCCGGGTGCGGCGGCCGACGGCGGAGACAGCGTCATCGTGGTAGAACTGGTTTTCCGCCAGCCGGTGGAAATTGACCTGAGTCCGACTATTTGTGTCGGCGATACGGTCTGGGTGAACGGAACGGCCTATCACGCGCGGTTTTACCTGGGCGAAGAAACCGTGGAAGGCGGGGCCGCCAACGGATGCGACAGCATTATTCACGTCAGTCTGAACTTTTACCCCAATGTGCTGGAATACCAGCCGGTGGTCTGTGAAGGCGATACGGTTTTCATCAACGGTACTGCTTACCATACTTTTCATCCGAGCGGTGAAGAAACCCTTCCGGGTGCAGGATCCTCCGGGTGCGACAGTGTCATCCGGGTCAATTTGCAGATACGCACGCCGCCTTATCACTACATCACCGATACCCTGTGCCCCGACGGCTTCCTGACGGTGAACGGACACCGGTACGACAAGGATAACCGGGCCGGGCTCGAGATACTGGAAGGTGCGGCCGCCAGCGGCTGCGATTCGCTGGTTTACCTGAGCCTGAGTTTCCGCGAACTCTGGTTGTACCTGGGTGAAGACCGCGAAGTCATCCAGGGAGATACGGTTTGTGTCACTCCGCTGTTTGGCCTGGTGCCGCAGGATCTCGTCTGGACCCCTGCCCCACCCTGCGCCGATTCGCTTTGCTCCGACCCTTGTATCCAGCCGCTGAGCAACATTACTTACCGCCTCACGGCTACCGATACCAGTGGGTGCGTGATAACCGACGACCTGAGGCTCGTAATTTCCGACAAGAACCGCGTTTATGCGCCCACAGTGTTCAATCCGGACGCGGAGGAGCCCAACAACCGTTTTTTCCTGAGCGCCGACCACGGCGTAACCCTTATCCGGCGGCTGCTCGTGACCGACCGTTGGGGAGGGATTGTTTTCGACGGGGAGGACCTGACGCCCGGCGAAATGACCGCAGGCTGGGACGGCACCTGGCGCGGCAAGGTCGCGCCGGTAGGCGTATATACTTTTTCGGCAGAGCTGGAAAGACTGGATCAGACGCGCTTCCGGAAATCGGGAACGGTTACCCTGATACGGTAACGACAGACCTGGATGGGTGAACAACCCCCGTTCTTTCCGAAAATAGCCTACGGGATCGCACCAATAAAAAAGCCCCTCACCGCGAGCCTATCCGGAGGGGCAACCATGAGATTATAATAAAACAAACTATGGAACGGCTGGGTTGCCTGCCGCATGGACAGACTACTCCGAACCACAATAAGCAAAGTACGGAAAAAGAGGAAAAGCGATTAAAGTTGCTTGAAAAATCGGGAGAAAAACTCGGTTGGGAGAGAAATAGCGGGCATATAAGCCCCGGAGTAAAAGAAAAGGAAGTGTGGCAAATATACGCCCGCTTTGCTACGCGGCAAGCATCCAACAAAATATTTTGCCGGAGCCAGCCTTTCAGCCTGGCCCCGGCAGGGGATAGAGTCGGGTATAAGAAATTGGCTGCCAATTACTTCCCGACCAACGACAATTATTCTTGTGGAGTTATCCGGCGGTCTTTGAAGTCGAGCCGGAGCGAGAAAATGTGGGAATAGTTCACCTGCGACACATCGCCGATGTCGGTCAGCGCGTAGTCCAGTTGCACCCGGCCCAGGCGCAGGCCCACTCCGAAATTGGGCTGTACGGTCAGCACTTCCTTGTCCGGGTTGAAATCATCCTTTACCTTTTGAAAGTTGGCTACTCCCAGGCGCAGTTGGACGAAGCCGTTGTAGTCGGTTTCCAGGCCAAAGCGCGGATCCACGTTGACCGAACTGGAACTGAGCAGCACATTGCGCTGACCGTCGGTGGTACACTCCAGGTCGAGGGCGGGCAGCAGGGCGACTTTTTCCCCCAGCCGGAATTTATAGGCCGCTCCGAGCAGAAAGCGCGGCTTGGTGATCTCGGTATTGCTGACCGGTATCTCATTGCCGGTGGCGGTAAAAACCTCTTTTTCGCGTTCGTTCAGGGTAAAAGACCAGGCGTTGAAGGTAGTGGTCAGGTCCCGGCCCTGCAGGCCAAGCATCAGCGCGCCTTTCCGGTACTGCACGCCAAGGTCGGCGCCAAACCCCCAGGAATTGCCGATGCTGCCGATGACCCGGCGCACTACTTTGACCGTGCCGCCGATGGAAAACGCCGGGTTGCGCAGTTTGCGGGCATAAGACCCCAGCAGGGCGTAATCGGCTGCCGAAAATTCGGTGACATTGTCGTAGTTGATGGTGCCGTCGCTGTTGACGAGATTTATCGTATAAGGAATGTTATCGATGCCCAGGCGGATCAGCGAAAAAGCCAGGAAAGAGCGGTGATCGCGGTTGAGGGACTTGCCGAAAGCCAGGTAGTCGTACTGCCCCACCCCGGCAAACCATTCGGCGTGCATGGCTCCGATCTGGAACGGCGCTTCTATCTCGGTCAGGCCGGCCGGATTCCAGTAGGCTGCGGTGAGGTCGCCGGTAAGCGCCGTTTGTGCGCCGGACATGCCGTGGGCCCGGGCTCCCACCCCGATGGCCAGGAATTCGTTGCTGTATTTCTGGGAAAAAGCCTTTACGCTGCACAAAAAGAGCAAAAGACCGATAAAAGGGAGTTGTTTTTTCATATTGCCTTACTTTCGTCCGGTCAAAGGGCGACGAGGCCCTGACGTGTTGGTATCCGGTCCGGTTGCCTGCGGCAGCAAAATTAACGGGTCGATGGGCCATTTTTACAAAACCCGGTTTTTTCTGAATGCTATGAAGCGTTTTTTCCTGTTTGCACTTTGTGTTTTTTCCATCCGTCTTCTTTCCGCCCAGGATTCCCTGAATATGACGCGCCTGGCCCGTTGGGACGACCCGACCCTTTATACCGACTCCTGGCTGGGTCTGCAGTACAGCGGTTGCTGGGGACTGGCGACCGGCGGCCGGGTACCATCATTGCCAGTGATATGCAGAACGGCCTGCAGCTGCTGAAAATGACCGGATCGGTCGGCACCGGCGCCCCTGCCAGTCCGCTGGCCGCAGAGGTATTCCCCAATCCGGCCCGGGAAGCGCTCACCGTCAACCTGCCCGACCCGGCCGGCGGATGGTCGTACCGGCTTACGGGCCTGACCGGACAAATTATGCTAAACGGTTATTCCCGGCAGACCCGGCAAACCTTATCGCTGAAAAACTGTTCTGCGGGCCTGTATTTTCTGGAAATACAAGCCGCCGACGGCCGGAAAACGGTAAGAAAAATCGCGGTGGAGTAAGATTGCCTATCTTGCGCCCCGTTCCCGGCTTTTACCAAGATTATGGAGACCCTCCTGACCGGCAGTGCCCTGCTGAGTCTTTTTCACGCCCTTATTCCGAGCCACTGGCTGCCGGTACTGGCGGTTGGCCGGCAGGCCGGCTGGCCGGCCCGGCGCATCCTGTGGGTCACTTTTCTGTCAGGTTTTGCCCATGTGTTGAGCACCGTTTTGGTGGGGACCGCCCTGGCCGCCGCCGGGCAGGCCCTTTCCGCCTGGGCCGAGGCTTTCGCCCGCTGGCTCCCGCCCGCTCTGCTGGCGGCATTGGGTATCTTCTACGTCTGGCGCCACTACTACCACCACCACTTCCACCTGCATACCCAGGGCATGCGCTGGGGAGTGGTACTCTCCCTGACGGTGGCCATGTTCTTTTCACCCTGTCTGGAGATCGAGGGATATTTCCTGGCGGCCGGACAGTACGGATGGTCCTTCGTAGCCCTGCTGGCGGCTTTGTACGGCACGGTGACGATCCTGGGTATGCTGTTGTGGGTATGGCTCGTCCTGCACGGATTGCAGCGCCTCAACTGGCACAGATGGGAACACAATGCCGGCCTGATCACCGGTTTTACGCTGATCGCGTCGGGCGTTTTGTTGTTCTTCTTCGAATAATGCGAATCAAGGGTTTCGATTCCTGCTTCAAATGTTGAAGATTCAGCGATTCTACCCAATGATTACCTCGAAAACCCCGGCGAACGTGTCATGCAGAGCCTTCAGGCGTGGCATCCGACGGCGTAGCCGGAGGATGTTTTTTCTTTCTTCGGCCTTCGGCCTCAGATGCCACGCCTGAAGGCTCTGCATGACACACGCCGGGCTTTCTCTGTGTTTCAAAGAGTATTGATATTCAACTTATTATCGATCGGGGCTTGAGCCATTCAACCCTTGATTCGCATGAATAACAGATCTGCCGTCGGGAAAGAACCTATCCAGGACATTCGGAACCGGCGCCCATACCCCCGGCAAGGTCCAGGCTCATCATTTCCAATTTCCAATTTCCAATTCCTACCCCGCCTTTATCCGGTACATTCCGCTTTCCAGCCTTTTTTGGGCAAAATGAAAATATTCGGGTACGATCTCGAAGCCTACGTACCGGCGTTTTTCCAGGTGGCTGACCACCGCCACCTGCCCGGAGCCGAGGAAAGGGTCGAGCACCAGGTCGCCGGGCTGGCTGCTGTAGGCCAGGATTTTACGGATCAGTTCCGCCGGCAGTTTGGTGGGGGTCTTTACATCGCCGTTCCAGTATTCGCGGGGGATGTTCCAGACGTCTTCCTTGTCGAGGTAGTGGGCGCTGCCGCCACCGGGGTGGCGTTCTTCCTTGGCGTAGCGGGCATAGGGGAAAAACTTGCGTTGCTTTTCATCCAGGCCGGCAAAAAGGACGTGGTAATGGGAGGTGACGTATTTGCGGGTGGTGACCAGGCCGAACTGGTATTTCCAGACCAGGTGGTTGACCAGGGTGAAGTCGTGTTCGTCGAGGGCGATCAGCAGGTCTTTCAGGTAGTTCCAGCCGGAAAAAATATACAGGCTGCCGGAAGGTTTCAGCACCCGGCGTACCTGGGCCAGCCAGCGGCGGGTAAAATCGAGGTAGTCGGCCCCTTTGATTTCGCTGTATCCCTGCAGAACGCGTTCGCCTTTGCGGTTGTAATTGGCCTTTTTTGCCTGAAAATCGATGCCGAACGGCGGGTCCGTGATTACCAGATCCACCGATTGATCGGGCAGGCGTTTGGCCATGCCGGCAATACAGTCTTCGTTGAAAATTTGATTCGTCATGTTTCCCAAGGTTTTCGGGATCGCAGCAGGTTTATGGTAGTCGGGCCCGCTTGGGCGGCTTAAAATTGCGGATGAACCCGGGAAACAAGAAAGAAAAGGCGCCGGAAAAAGTTACCAACACTGCCGGACGCCTCAGTCGGATTTTCCTTGAAAAAATTGACAGAAGTCGCTTTTTTACCAAAAGGCTAAAAAAACCCCGGAAAGACGGGGCCGGGGCACGGATTTTTTAGGTAGTCGGCTTATAACTAAACCGACGTGTTATGAAACAAATTCTTCCTATCTGCGCAAAGGCGCTCCTGCTGTGCTTTTGCTTCACTTCTCTCCAACTTTCCATTTCTGCCCAGGGTGATCCGGGAACCAACGACGATGATTTTATCGTGCGCATCGTTTCGCCGGCCAGTATTGCCCGCGACATCAAATACGGCTTCCAGAACTGCGGCTGGATCGGCACTGCGGATTTCGGTCCCAGTGTTACCTCCGACCTTTGCGGTGAACTCGTCTGGGCCCAGCCCGATTCCCTGGGCTGCACTCCCCTGCCCGCCGGTAGCCTCGACGGCAAATTCGCCTTCATCCGCCGCGGCACCTGCAACTTCAGCCTGAAAATTTACCATGCCCAGCAAGCCGGCGCCAAAGCCGTGGTCATCGCCAACCACTACACCAATGCCCTCGATGAACCCTGATACGCTGCTGCTGTTCCCGACCTATACGCCGCCGGCGATCACCGGCGAGTTCAACGTGGTGTTCTCCAACAGCCAGTATACCGAACCCCGGGATACCCTGACCCGCAAATTCGTCCAGACCGACTACACCTGGGCGACCGACAACCTGAATCTGCTGCTCGACGGCGGCGCAGCCCTCAACTCCGAATTTGCCACCGACCTGATCTACCAGGTGGGCGCCCTGACCCTGACCGGAGAAAACGGCGGCACGGCGCAGTACGGCACTTTCGGCATCGCCAACATCGACTCCATATACAACCCCACCAACCCGGCTGCCAACCTGATCTCCTTCATCCTGTATGACGCCGATTCGGACGGGAACGGGGACCTGAACCTCCTTTCGGATTTCCAGGCCGACCTGCAAAGCGACGTCGTCGGCGTCGGCACCTACGAAATGACCGGTAATGAGCAGGAAACCGGCCTGCTGGACGTACTGCTGATCGACAACAACGGCGATACGGGCGTAGCGCTGATCCCCAACCATCCGTACTACACCACCATTCTGTATGACGGCAATGAGAATGGAACCGGGCAAATGCCAGCGTTCACCAATACCGCTTACGTGGATTACCTGTTCTACTCCAATGAAAGCGGGGATTTCGTACCCTCCACGCCCATCATGCTCGGAGGGCAACTGAGTTACTGGAGCGACCGTACGATCGTAAACCGCCTGCAACTGGAAGGCTACGTCACCAGCACCAAACAAACCGGCAAGGTGCTGGACAAATCCAAATATTCCGTAACGCCCAACCCGGCCGGCGACAACGTACGGGTAAATCTCGAACTGGCCGAACGAAGCGACTGGGTGAACGTGGCCATCATGTCGCCCGCCGGCAAACTGCTGCGTTCGCAAAACCTGAGCGCCTTCCAAAGCGGGCAGATCAACCTGCCGGCCCGCGATATTCCGGCCGGCAACTACCTGCTGTGGATCCGGACACCGGAAGGCCAGGCCGTAACGAAGCTGGCCATCGCACACTAAGGCAACGTCCTCCGGCCCCTAAAAAAGGCCGTTCCGGATTGCTCCGGGACGGCCTTTTTTATATTGAAAAACCAAACGGAGGCCATATTTCTTTCCAATTCCGCCTAAAAACCCGCCCGGGAACAGCAAAAACTTTCTACAAACGTCAAAATTTAACCGATTTGCGGGAAAATTGCTTGTCTGTTTTCCGAAGACTCTATATTTGCCCGACAATTGCTTTAATAATTTCAAACTTTCTGTTGTTATGAAAATTAATTTTACCAACATCGCCAGGACGGCGATGGCCATGCTTTTGCTGTGCATCAGCATTTCCACCTTTGCACAAACAGATGGTTCCGGCCTCGTTCTTCGTCTCACCATCGACGGCATCAATTACGATCTCAATGAGGGTACCTGCGGTTTCAGCACCACTTCCGGCTGGGGTGGTTCCGTACCCGAAGAATTCTGTGCTCCGGTAGCCTGGGGGTACGACATCACGCCCGACTCGGTCGGTTGCGACTCCATTCCGGCCGGCCAGTTGGCCGGCAAGATCGCCATGATCCGCCGCGGCGTTTGCGAATTCGGTGCGAAGTGCCTGAACGCTCAAAAAGCCGGCGCCATCGCCGTCATGATCGTGAACGGCACCGCCGCTACCCATGGCGACGACTGCAACGCTCCGGGCATGGGCCCCGGCGCTGTGGGCGCCCAGGTAACGATCCCGGCCATCCTCATTGCCCGGGTGGTTGCCAACCAGATCGACGCGGCTATAAAGGCCGGCAAAACAGTAACGGCTTGCTTCCTGCTGCCGCGCACCGCTTCGCCGTACGCCGAATACCACTACGGCACGCCGGTCTCGCAGATCTCTACGCTGGCTAACATCGGAATGAACGTATACAACCGCGAAACCACCACGCTCAGCGGATGGGTTCTGAAAGCCGAGATCACCGAACCGAGCGGCAACGTCAGCACCCTCGAACTGCCCTTGCCGGATCTGGCTCCGGGCGCCGACACGCTGGTATTCTTCCCGGCTTATGACCCGCCGGCTGAAACGGGCAAATTCACCGTGAAGTACACCAACAACAAATACAACGAGTCCCGCGACACGCTGTACCGCGAGTTCGAGCAGACCGACTACACCTTCGCCATGGACAAACTAAGCGTTCAGGCTGACGGTGGCGCTCGTCGCGACGACCTCTTCGCTCCGACCCTGAAGTACCAGATCGGCGGCCTGATCGCTACCGGTCCGGACGGCGGCGTAGGTCGCTACTGCACCTTCGGCATCACCGACGCCGACACCATCTATGTGGCCGACAACCCGGCTGCCAACATCATCAACGTGCTGGTGTACGACGCCGACCTCGACAACGACGGTCTGATCGACCTCATCAATGACTTCGAAGCCGACCTGACTTCCAACGTCGTCGGCCTGGGCTCCTACGAGATAACCGGCGAAGAGACCGAAACCAACCTGCTCGACGTGATCGTTACCGACTTCAACACCGGTGACACCGGCATCACGATGCTGCCCAACCACCCGTACTACGTTACGGTGCTCTATGACGGTACTGCCAACGGCAGCGGTAAAAACTGCTCCTTCAGCAACTCGGCTTATGTGGACTACCTGGCCTTCACCAACGAAAGCAGCCAGGCTCTGCCCAGCACGCCGATGAAGATCGGCACTTCTTTCAGCTACTGGGGCGACCGTACGGTCATCACCCGCCTGCAGATGGAAGGTTACGAGTCCAGCACGAAGCAGACCGGCAAGAACCTCGACAAGTCGCAGTTCACCCTGACGCCCAACCCGGCCAACGACCTGGTGACCCTGAACCTGGACCTGAAAGCGAAAAGCAACACCGTGAACGTGTCCATCCTCAGCGGCCTGGGCAACACCATGCGCTCGCAGACGCTGAAAGACTTCCAGAACGGTCAGATCAACTTCAACGTGACCGATGTTCCGTCCGGCACCTACCTGATGTGGATCCGTACCGCCGAAGGCCAGGCAATGACGAAAGTGACCATCTGCCACTAAGCGATACCTGTCGCACGACAAACGGCTTTCCGGAGTTTTCCGGAAAGCCGTTTTTTATTAGCGCCGCCTGAAGGCGCATTTTGCAAACGTTGGGGGATATTTTCATATTATTTGCAAGCCGTCACTTTTACCCTCGTTTTATTCTCCGGAACTTTGCCGTTGAATAATGCAATTCGAACTTTCCGATGAAAAAAACACTCGCACTCCTTCCCCTTCTGCTGGCACTTTTTGCCTTCAAACCGGCCTCCGGCCCCGCTTCACCTCCTGAAATTCCGGCTGATGTACAGGCCCTGCTGGACAAGTACGGTTGCGCAGCCTGTCATGCCATGAACCGCAAACTGGTGGGACCGAAGTGGACCGACATTGCGGCCAAGAAATATTCCGCCAAACGCATCAGCCAACTGGTGGCCAAGCCCGAGCCGGCCAACTGGCCGGGCTATGTACCCATGGCGCCGCAAACCGTACCGAAAGGCGACCTGAACAAAATCGCCGGCTGGCTGTCCAAACTGCAATAAAAAAGGCCCCCGAATAAATCCGGAAGCCATTTCATAGGTTGTATTGTTTCGTTATGTACGTCTTTATACGGCAAAATGTTGTTAGGTCACAAAAAATTTAACTGATGCCGTACAGCCGAACTGAACAGGAGATACACCTTGCGCTTGTCCGATAGCCGGAAGCGCTCCTGAGCCACTCGTTGCGCAGGGGCGCTTCTTATTTTGGCGAACAGGTGGGTGTAGTATTTGTAGGCCAGGTACACCCCGAACTGCGTGCCTTTCGGCAACCGGCGAATGCCCTCCAGAGCCGCGTCGAAGTCGGCCTCAATGTCGGCCTCGATCCGCTTTTTGTCGTCATTGGTAAAACGCCGGAAATCAACCCCCGGGAAATACACCCGGCCCCGTTCGTCGAAGTCGCTCTTGATATCGCGCAAAAAGTTGATTTTCTGGAAGGCCGCACCCAGCCGGCGGGCGGGCTCCTTCAGGCGCTGGTACTGGGCGTCGTCCCCTTCGCAGAACACCCGCAGGCACATCAGCCCCACCACTTCCGCCGAGCCGTAAATGTATTCCTCGTACCGGCCGGGGTCGTAAGCGGTTTCGGTCAGGTCCATCTCCATGCTGTATAAAAAGGCCTCGATCAGTTCCTTTTCAATGCCGTAATGATGCACCACCTGCTGGAACGAATGCAGCACCGGGTTCAGGCTGATCCGGTCCGCGATGGCTTTCCAGGTATCTTGCCGGAAGCGATCCAGCAGTTCGCGTTTCGGGTGGTCGTGGAAGGTGTCCACGATCTCGTCGGCAAAACGGACGAAACCGTAGATGCCGTAGATCGGCGCCCGGAACCGCGAATGGAACAAGCGGATGCCCATCGAAAAGGAGGTGGAATAGCGGCGCGTGATCAGCCGGCTGCACTCGGAGCAAACGTTGTGAAATAATTGAAGGTGGTTCATGCGTAATTAGAAAGTTGCGGGTTAACGGGTTGCGGGTTAACGGGTCAGGGGGTGTGCTTTTACGATTTCACGGGCGGCAACCTCGCCGCTGATGAGGGCGGGCGGAACGCCCGGCCCCGGCACGGTCAACTGGCCGGTATAGTACAGGTTGGCGACCCGGCGGCTTCGCAGCGCGGGTTTGAGAAAAGCCGTTTGCATCAGGGTGTTGGCGAGTCCGTAAGCGTTGCCTTTAAAGGCGTGGTAGTCGGCCACAAAGTCGGCATGGGCATAGGTCCGGCGGTATACCACATGGTCGCGAATGGATTGGCCGGTAAGTTTTTCCAGCCGGTCCATGGTCAGGTGGTAATACCGTTCCCGTACTTCCGGCGTGTCGTGCAGCCCCGGCGCCACTGGAATGAGCAGGAACAGGTTCTCGCAGCCCGGAGGCGCCACGGAGGGGTCGGTTTTGGAGGGTGCGCTGAGATAGAACAGCGGCTTTTGGGGCCATTGCGGTTCCTCGTAGATCTCGCGGGCATGCAGACCGAAATCTTCGTCAAAAAAAAGATTGTGGTGTTCCAGCCGGTCGAGGCGCTTGTTTACGCCGAGGTAGTACAGCAGGCAGGAAGGCGCCATGGTCCGGCTCTCCCAGTATTTTTCGGAGTAGTTGCGTTGCGGGCGTTCCAGCAACTGCGATTCGATGTGGTGGTAATCGGCGCCGCCCACCACCACATCGGCCGGATATTCCTGCCCCTGCCGGGTTAGCACCCTGGTGGCGTGTCCGTTGGGGACGTAAATCTGCACGACTTCCCGACCCGTCTCGACCCGCACGCCCAGTTCTTCGGCCAGCCGCAACATACCCTCCACGATTTGGTACATCCCGCCCATCGGGTACCAGGTTCCGAGCGCCATGTCCGCGTAGTTCATCAGGCTGTACATAGCCGGCGTTTTTTCCGGGGTAGCGCCGAGGAACAGCACCGGGAATTCCAGCAGTTTCCGCAGTTTGGGATGGCGGAACAGGCTCCGGACGTGCCGGGAAAAGGAGGTGAACATCTGGAGCCGAAACAGGCTGGACACCACGCGCCGGTCGGCAAACTCGCCGATGCTGTGGCCGGGTTTGTACACGAATTCGTTCATGCCGACCCGGTATTTGTAGGCCGCCTCCCGCAGGAACTTGCGCAGATTGACGGCACTGCCGGGCTCGAGGCGCTCAAACATAGCCTCCAGGGCCTCCATATCCGCCGGGACATCCATCCGGTCGCCCGGACCATACCACACTACGTACGAGGGATCGAGGCGTTTCAGTTCGTAGTAGTCCGAAACTTTTTTGCCGAAGTGCCCAAAGAACTGTTCGAACACGTCGGGCATCCAGTACCAGGAAGGCCCCATGTCGAACACGAAACCGTCCGCTTCGAACTGGCGCGCCCGGCCCCCCGGCGTTTCGTTTTTTTCCAATACCGTTACTTCGAAACCGGCGGCAGCCAGGTGGCAGGCGGCGGATAAACCGGCGAAACCGGAACCGATAACAATCACTTTTTTCGACATGGGCGTAACTGCGGTTGCAGACAGGCAAAGGAACACGCTTTATTTCGTTTTGTTTAGCCCAATAAAGCAAAAAGTTAAACAAAATTATCTCCGATAGGCTTCCGACGGTGCTTTTTCCGGAAATCGGCCGCTTTGTGAGATGCTAAATTTTAGCGGCGAACGTTTTTATTCAGCCCGGAAAAGGGGTGGACCCGACCGTTCACTTTGTTATCCTTCCGTCTACTTATAACCTCCTTGCCCCGTAAGTATCGTACCTTCGCCCATCTATCAGGCAAAATGGAC
>WBZQ01000795.1_pt2 | contig 16206 bp, 20 predicted proteins | sample 5204251 | NCBI WGS metagenome assembly WBZQ01 (sample SAMN12412402, study PRJNA552823) | activated sludge metagenome | isolation source: activated sludge from nitrification reactor of wastewater treatment plant... | place: USA: Virginia | collected 2017-09 | reverse complement strand
CCCTGCCGGCCCTGCAAGCGAAGCTGGACGCGGAAACGCGGGAGGCGCCGCAAGCCGCCTTCGTCCCGGGTGCCGGCGACCTGCCACCGCGCAACGCCGCCGATATCGCCTGGTCGGAATACAACCATCATTGGGCCGGGCTGTTCGTCGTCGCGGTCGGGTTGCTCGCCCTGATCAACCGGGCCGGGTTTGGTCCCGCCCGCCACTGGCCGCTGGTATTCCTGGGTCTCGGCGTCTTCCTGTTCATCCGATCCGACCCCGAGGCCTGGCCGCTCGGCCATATCGGCTTCTGGGAAAGCCTGCGCGATGTGGAGGTATTGCAGCACCGGTCCTACGTCGTGCTGATCGCCGCCTTCGCCTGGTTCGAGTGGCGGGTGCGCACCGGTCGGGCGGCCGGTAAGGCGGCATTGGTATTCCCGCTGCTCTGCGCCACCGGCGGGGTGCTGCTGCTGACCCATACCCACGCCATCGCCAATATCCGCGAGCAATTGCTGATCGAGATCACGCACACCCCATTGGCCCTGGCCGGGATCGCCGCGGGCTGGGCGCGCTGGTTGGAAATCCGGCTGGACGCGGCGGCGCATCCACTGGCGGTACGTATCGCCGGCTGGGTCTGGCCGGCCTGCATCCTGCTCGCCGGCCTGGTTCTGCTGGTCTATCGGGAGGCGTGAAACCCGTCTCGCAAATCTGGCGCGAGGACTGGTATGATCCCCCGAATGACGGTTGCAGGAGACAAGGATGGCGGAGGAAGTCGCGACCCTGGGCGGCGGATGTTTCTGGTGCCTGGAAGCGGTCTACAAGGAATTGCGTGGGGTGAACTGGGTGATGTCCGGCTATGCCGCCGGCCATGTGACCAATCCCAGCTACAAGGCCGTGTGCAGCGGCACCACGGGCCATGCCGAGGTCGTACAGGTCAAGTTCGACCCGGATGAGTTGTCCTACGCCGACCTGCTGCGCGTGTTCTTCAGCATCCATGACCCGACGACGCTGAACCGCCAGGGCAATGATATCGGCACCCAGTACCGCTCGATCATCCTGACCCATTCGGACGCGCAGAAGGCGACGGCGGAGGCGGTGATGAAGGAAATCACCGATGCCGGTATCTGGCGCAACAAGCTGGTGACCCAGGTCGAACCCTTCACCATCTTCTACCAGGCCGAGGAAGAGCATCACGACTACTTCGCCCAGAATCCCTGGACCGGCTACTGCCAGGTGGTCGTGGCGCCGAAAGTGTCGAAGTTCCGCAAGCAGTTCACCGATCGCCTGAAGAAGCGGGCATAGCGGGGTACGTCAGATGGACCTGAGTTTCACCGAGGAAGAGCGCGCCTTCCGCGCCGAGATGCGCCAGTTCTTCCGCACCAAGATCCCCGAGAGCATCCGCGCCAAGGTGGCGGAGGGCGAGGGGATGACCAAGGACGACCTGCAGACCTCGCAGCGGATCATGCATGACCACGGCCTGGCCACGGTGAACTGGCCGGTCGCCTGGGGCGGCAAGGACTGGACGCCCGTTCAGGTCTATCTCTACCAGGACGAGATGCAGCAGGCGCACGCGCCGACGCCGATCGCCTTCAACGTCTCCATGGTCGGCCCCGTCATCGCGCAGTTCGGGTCCGAGGAAATGAAGGCCCGTTTCCTGCCCAAGACCGCCAGCGCGGAAATCTTCTGGTGCCAGGGCTTCTCGGAGCCCGGATCGGGGTCCGACCTCGCGTCGTTGCGCACCCGCGCCGAACGCAAGGGCGACACCTACGTCATCAACGGCCAGAAGATCTGGACCACGCTGGGCCATTACGGCGACTGGATCTTCTGCCTGTGCCGAACGGACACCAATGCCAAGGCGCAGGAAGGCATCTCCTTCATCCTGGTCGACATGGCGACCCCCGGCATCACCGTCCGCCCGATCTACCTGATCGATGGCGGGCGGGAAGTGAACGAGGTGTTCTTCGACAATGTCGTCGTGCCCGCCGAGAACCTCGTCGGCCAGGAAAACAAGGGCTGGGACTATGCCAAGTTCCTGCTCGGCAACGAACGCACCGGCATCGCCCGCGTCGGCGCCTCCAAGGCCAAGGTGCAGCGGATCAAGGAACTCGCCGCGTTGGAAATGTCCGGCGGGCAGCCCTTGATCCACGACGAACGCTTCCGGGAAAAGCTCGCCGCGGTCGAGGTCGAGTTGAAGGCGCTGGAAATGACCCAGCTTCGCGTCGTCGCCGATGAACGCAAGCTGGAAAAGGGCAAGCAGAACCCGGCGTCATCGATCCTGAAGCTGAAAGGCTCCGTCATCCAGCAGCAACTGACGGAACTGCTGATGGAGGTCGTCGGTCCCTACGCCATGCCCTATCAGCGCGACTTCGACGGGCGGAACGAACCGGTCGTCGGGCCCGAGTACGCGACGGAAGCGGCGCCGATGTATTTCAACTACCGCAAGGTCTCGATCTACGGCGGCTCGAACGAGATTCAGCGGAACATCATTTCGAAGGCGATTCTGGGGTTGTAGGATGGCCAATGGGCATGGGGAACAGCATGAAGGCAGCCATCAAGTTACTGTTACTTCTTCTGCTGACTGCGTGTGCCGTTGCGGGTGATCGCGTGAGTACTGGCGGGCAGGAGGTTGCGCCGCCGGCGGTTGTCACCGCGGTGGCGCGGTCCCTGCCGAATTTCGCGACGGCGACCCCAGTCGACGACGCTCTACGCGCGCAGTACGATCGCTGCGACCGCGAAGATCGTTTCGACGATCTTGCATTTCCCATCAAGAACGCGAACGGCTCCACGCGATGGTTTGGTTGTCGTTCCGACCCGAGCCGCTTGGAGCGGCTCGTTACGATGCCCGCGAAGGGTGATGCCCGCCAGAGCGTTGTTTGGACATCCAAGCTCGCACTGGACCTCGACGGATCCTGGATCGCATGCAATCGCGCGGGCATCACTGACCAATGTGGCACCAGCCTGATGCTACCGGCAACGGCGACGAAACCGTGTGTCGTCCCCGACGAGCCAACCAGCCGCTGCGTTCCTGTCGATTCTGATCGCGTGCCCTATGTTGTCATGCCGCGCTCAGGACCGCCCGGATCGAGGAGCAGCGTCTTTCAGGACCGAACCGGGATTGGTGTTGGAGACTTCGGGGTCGTGATTGTCGATGGGCGACCGCCGGTGCCGGTGATCGTTGCCGACACCGGTCCATTCTACAAAGTCGGCGAAGGCTCCCTCGCCCTGCACCGTGCACTTGGCCACGACGTCTGCACTGCACACAACTCGACAGGGGAATGTTCGGCGACCAGCCAGTCGGGAATAGGTCGCGGTGTCACCACAATCATCTTCCCCGGCACACGCAGGCAGGGCCTGACGCCTGACAACATCGGCGACGTCGTCGCAGCCACCGGCGCGGCACTGCACGCCGCGCTGTTGAAAGCCTACCCGAACTGAGCTCACCACAAGCTCAGTCTCTCCAGCTTGCCACATCTGTCCCAGGATGAACTTTAATGGACTTCGATCTTTCCGACGACCAGCGCCTGCTGAAGGACAGCGTCGATCGCCTGATCCTCGACAAATACCAGTTCGCCCAACGCAAGGCCTACATGGCCGAACCCGCCGGCCATTCCGCCGCGATCTGGTCCGCCATCGCCGAGCTTGGTCTTTTGGGCCTGCCGTTTCCGGAGGCGCTGGGCGGATTCGGCGGTGGGCCGACCGAGACCATGATCGTCATGGAATCCTTCGGCCGCGGCTTGGTGCTGGAACCCTATTTCGCCACCGTCATCCTGGGCGGCGGGCTGCTGCGACGCGCCGGCACGGACTCGCTGAAGGCCGCGCTCGCCCCCGACATCATCGCCGGCAACCTCAAGCTGGCCTTCGCGCATATCGAGCGCCAGTCGCGCTATGACCTGCACGACGTCACGACGACCGCGACGCGTGACGGCTCCGCCTGGCTGCTGAACGGGGCCAAGAGCGTCGTGCTGTCCGGCGATTCCGCCCAACGCATCTTCGTCACAGCCCGCACCCATGGCGCCCAGCGCGATCGCGACGGCGTCGGGCTGTTCCTGATCGACGCCTCCGCCCCCGGCGTCACCCGCCGCGGATACCCGACACAGGACGGGCTGCGGGCCGCCGAGGTCACACTGCACAATGTCCGGGTCGAAGGCCATGACGTCCTCGCCACCTCCGCCCTGCCCGTCATCGAACACGTGATCGATGAGGCAATCGCCGCCCTGTGCGCGGAAGCGGTAGGCGCGATGCAGGTCATGAACGAGATGACCCTGGACTATCTGAAAACCCGCAAGCAGTTCGGCCGCACCATCGGATCGTTCCAGGTCCTGCAGCACCGCGCGGTCGACATGCTGACCGAACTGGAACAGGCCCGCGGCATGGCGATGTACGCGACCGTGATGGCCGCCGAGACCGACCCGATCGAGCGCCGGCGTGCGATCTCCGCCGCCAAGGTGCAGATCGGCAAGTCCGGCAGGCATATCGGCCAGGAAGCGGTGCAGCTTCACGGCGGTATCGGCATGACGGCGGAATACGCGGTCGGGCACTACTTCAAGCGTATGACCATGATCGACCAACTCTACGGCGACGCCGACACCCATCTGCGTGGCCTGGCACGCCTGGGCGGGCTGTTCGGCCACGCGGCATGACACGGACCGTCCTGCTCGACCTGGACGGCACGCTGTCGGACTCGAAGGCCGGGATCGAGGGTTGCTTCCGCCACACCCTGGCCGAACTTGGCCACGATCCGGCAGCGGCCGGGGATCTGTCCTGGGCGGTGGGACCGCCGATCGCGACCTCAATCGGTCGGCTGCTTACCCAGTATGGCGATGACCGCGTTGACCAGGGGCTGGGCATCTACCGCGCCCACTACTCGGCCAGCGCGATCTATGACTGCACTGTGTTCCCGGGTGTCGTGCCGATGCTGGACGGGCTGCGTGACGCCGGCCTCGCGATGTTCATCGCGACCTCGAAGCGGCGGGACTTCGCCGAACGCGTGATGGAGCATCTGGGCCTGACGGGCTATGTCCGCCGCATCTACGGCGCTGAACCCGGCGGTGCACTGGATGAGAAGCACGACCTGCTGGCCCATATCCTGCGCGAACAGACGCTCGATCCCACGCGCACGATCATGGTCGGGGATCGGCTACACGATATCCACGCGGCGAAGGCCAACGCCCTGCGCTCGATCGGGGTCCTGTGGGGCTATGGTGGCGCCGCGGAATTGACCCAGGCCGGCGCCAATCACATCGTCGATGCCCCGGCGCAGGTCGTGGCTCTGGCGCAAGGCGGCTGACCCACCGGCTTGCGCCGTCCGGTCGCCCCTGTTGCTATGCGTCCGTCATAACGGAGGGAACAGGCCATGGGTCAGGTCGAGGGCAAGGTCGCGCTGGTCACCGGCGCCGCGTCGGGCATCGGCGCGGCAACCGCACGCACCCTGGCGCGAGAAGGCGCCAAGGTCGTCATCACCGACCTTGATGACACCGCGGGCTCGGCCATCGCGTCGGAAATCGGCGGTCACTTTATTCATCACGACGTGACGGATGAGGACGGCTGGAAATCCGTCGCCGCCGACACCGAAAAGCGCTTCGGGCGCCTGGATATCGTCGTCGCCAATGCCGGCATCGGCATCATGGGCCCCGCGATCGACATGAGCCTGGCCGACTGGCGCCGGCAGATGGCGATCAATGTCGACGGCGTATTCCTGACGGTCAAATACACGATCCCGCTGATGCGCAAATCAGGACAAGGCGGCTCGATCGTCATGCTGTCATCCGTCGCGGGTCTGCGCGGATCGGCTGGGTTGGCCGGCTATTCGGCGTCCAAGGGTGCGGTGCGCCTGTTCGCCAAGTCGATGGCGCTGGAATGCGCCCAGGCGCGCGACGGCATCCGTGTCAACTCGGTGCATCCCGGCATCATCGCGACGCCGATCTGGACCAAGCTGCCGAAAGGCGCCAACGCACCGCTGAACCCGCACGCCATCGCCGCCGCGACCGTGCCAATTGGCGTCGCCTCGGAACCAACCGAGATCGCGAACGGCATCCTGTTCCTGGCCTCGGATGCGTCGCGCCACATCACCGGGTCGGAGCTGGTGATCGATGGCGGCATGACCGCGGGGCGCGTGACGCGGCTGGAAGGGTAGCTCCTTCGCTTCGTCAGCCAGCATGGACGGGGCTCCCCTGAAACCAGGGGCCTACCGCCCGACCGCATGATGGACCGGCTGATACGGCGCGGGTTCGGCGCTCCCTCCGCGCGCCGCCAGCCGCCGTTCGCAGGCCGCCCGCCGGCGTTGCAGCAAAGCCCAGCCGATCCGCGCCGAGGCAACCGACAGCCGCCCCCGTGGCGGTAGTCCGACCGATTTCAGGATCATACCGGTCCCGCGCTCGACATGGTGAAACCGATAGACGCGCACCGCCCTGGCCAGATAGGCGGCGGCGCAGCGGTCATGGTCATAGGCCAGCGAATCCGGCTCGTTGCCGCAGTGATAGGCATAAGCCAGCTCGTCGTCCTCGGATTCGCCGATGCGACCCAGGGCGATGCGCAGGCGATGCAGCAGCCCGATCCGCTCCCGCGTCAGGTAGCGCTTCATGTGGTCGTAGAACAGCTTGAAATGCCGGTACTCGTCAGCGGCGATCAGCTTGCAGATCTGTCGCAGAACCGGTTCCCGTGCCGCTTCGGACAGCGCGGTGTAGTAGCTGGAGGTCCCAGTCTCCACCATGCAGCGGGCGATCAGTTCTCCCGTGCGGGACCCGCGCACTGATGCCATGGCGTCAAGCGGCAGGCTGTAGCCGGCGCGATAGCGCGTGAAAGCGGCCTCATAGTCCCAGGCCGGATCGGCCAGGCACGCCCACCGCCCTAAGGCGTCGCCGTGCTGGATTTCCTCGACCGCCCATCGATCGGCGGCGTCGCGAAACGCCGGATCGTCGGCGAAGACGCGGTTCAGATAGATCGCATAGTCGCCGCCATTGCGTTCCACCATGGCCGCGGCCTTGATCAGCGGCACCAGGTCGGCATCGACCTGGGCCGGGTCGAAGCTGGACCAGTCGACATCCTCGAGTCGCCAATGCTTCATGCCGTGCTCCCCAACGGCGGGAGCATACAGCCTTCATCTGAAAGCGGAAAAGGTCATCCGCGCGCGTACCAGGATTTCGATGCCATCACGATCCGCACAACCGACAGCATCACCGGCACTTCCACCAGGACACCCACGACCGTGGCCAGGGCGGCGCCCGACTCGAACCCGAACAGGCTGATCGCCGCGGCCACCGCCAGTTCGAAGAAGTTGGAGGCACCGATCAGGGCCGACGGCGCGGCCACGCTGTGGGCCGATCCACAGGCGCGATTGCCCCAATAGGCGAGGCCCGCGTTCAGGTAGACCTGGATGACGATCGGCACGGCCAGCAACAGGATGACCAGCGGTTGGGCCAGAATCTGCTCCCCCTGGAAGCCGAACAGCAGCACCAACGTGGCCAGCAGCGACACCAACGACACGGGTTGCAGCGCCTTCAGCGTCCGCTCCAGTCCGTTGGACCGCAGCAGGGCGGCTCGCCAGACCTGGGCGGCGATGACCGGGACAACGATATACAGCATGACGGACAGGAACAGTGTGTCCCAGGGCACCGTGATGGCCGACAGGCCGAGCAGCAGGCCGACGATGGGGGCAAAGGCGACGATCATGATGGCGTCGTTCACCGCGACCTGGGTCAGGGTGAAATTGGCGTCGCCATCTGACAGGTTCGACCACACGAATACCATCGCCGTGCAGGGGGCGGCGGCGAGCAGGATCAGGCCGGCGATGTAGCTGTCGATCTGATCGGCCGGCAGCCAGGGCCGGAACAGCCAGCCGATGAAAATCCAGCCGAGCACGGCCATCGAGAAGGGCTTGACCAGCCAGTTGATGCCCAGGGTCACCGCGATGCCGCGCCAATGCTTGGCGACGGCCCCGATCGCGGTGAAATCGACCCGCAGCAGCATGGGGATGATCATCAGCCAGATCAGCACCGCGACCGGCATGTTGACCTTGGCGATCGCCATGCCCCCCAGCGCCTGGAACGGCGCGGGCGCCACGCTACCCAGGGCAATGCCGGCGACGATGCACAACCCGACCCACAGCGTCAGGTAGCGTTCAAACAAGGACATGGGTGGGCGGGCTTTCAGGTTGGCGGAGGTCGCGTCGGTCGTCGGTGAGGCATAGAAAAAAGCATCATTTGGTGATATCGATGTGCCGGTGATAGGAAATCCATGCCATGCGCACAACCATCGCACTCGACGATGACCTGGTCGCCCGCGCCCAGGCCTTCACCGGGCTGACCGAGCGATCGGCCTTGATCCGGGAGGCGTTGAAGGCGTTGATCGCCCGGGAAAGCGCGCGTCGACTGGCCAATCTGGGGGGAACCGACCCCCTGGCCGAATCAGCGCCGCAGCGGAGACCCGATGAGGCGTGATCCTGGTCGATACCTCGGTTTGGATCGATCATTTTCGACACGGCGATCCGGTGCTGGCGGGGTTGCTGCGACGCGACCGGATCCTGGTGCATGAATTCGTGATCGGTGAACTGGCACTCGGCCACCTGCAGCGGCGCGAGATGATTCTTGAACTGCTGACCTCTCTGCCAGAAGCGGCGGTTGCCAACCCAGCCGAGGTGCTGCACGCGATCGATCGCCTGGGTCTGTCGGGACTTGGCGTCGGATATGTTGATGTCCATCTGCTGGCGTCGACGTTGCTGACCCCGGGCACGGTCCTTTGGACCCGCAACCGGCCGCTGCATGCGGTGGCAAGGCGCTTATCCCTGGCAATGCCCGAGCCGGCCTGACGCGCCGCCATGATCCTGGACCGTGATCCGTTCCTCTTCGCGTGCCCACGAGAGCGGCGAGCATCCAGACATCACGCGCCGTGACCGTCTTGCGGGGCGTCCAGCGCGTCGTCATCCCGCAATACCTCGTCCGTGCCCAGCCGTTGCAGCAAGGCCTTGGCGCGGGTCGGCGTCGTGCGTGACCCACGGGTCCGGAAATAGCGTTCGGCCTCGGCTCCCGCGCCAACCCTGGCGGCGAGCGTGGTGGCGATGAACAGGTTCATGCTGACACCCGATGCCTCCGCCTGGCGCAGCGCGGCGTCGCGCAGGCTTTCCGGCAGGCGAAGCTGGATTTTCACGTGGCTCATCCCCTGATCCTCCGGACAAGTGGGCCTGGTCGCTGGGCTTCGAACCCGAAGCGGCGACCCGCGTCCCGCATGTGCTTCACGTTGAAGGTCGCGATCACATCGGCGTGACCATTGATCGCGGTTTCCATCACCAACTCATCGTCATCATGCGCGCCGGTCGGGCGCCAGCGATAGTCGAACACGACCGGAGTAGAGATACCCGCAACGGCGTCGAGAACCTCCTGGACCTCGGCCCGCGTCGCCCCTGCCCGCGTGAGGTGGGCTGACCGGACCATGACCGACTCGTATTCCAGCAGCAGCGCGGTCGAGAGCAGCAGCGTGAACCGACCATCCAAAGCGTCCAGAAGCAACTGTCGCGACGCACCGCCAGACGACAGAAACGCGGCCACCAGGACGTCGGTATCAACGACCACCTGCAACATGACGCCATCGTATCTGGTGGCATCATGCTACGTCAACGACGGAGCCTGTCCTCTACTCCCCCGCCGCCACCCTCTCCTCCGCATCCACCCGCCCGCTCGGCAGCCACAAGGTCACGCCCAGGCAGATCGCCAGCATCGCGGCAGATCCCCACATGCAGGCTTCCAGCCCGCCCATCTGCGTCAACACGCCCGACACCACGATACCGGTCAGCCGGCCGGCGGCATTGGCTGCGTAGTAGAATCCTACATCCTCGGCCGCCTTCTTCGATCCTGCATAGGCCAGGATCAGGAAGGAATGCAGGGAGGAAATGACGGCGAACACGAAGCCGAACACGCACAGGCCCATGGTCACGATCAGATCGACCCGGCCGACATGGCCGCTGCCCACCGCCAGGGCCAGTAGCACCGGAATGGCGATCAGCGCCACGCCCCACAGCCGAGCCTCCGGCACTTCCCGCGACAGCCCGTCAGAGGAACGGCGGATGACGAAGGGCGCGATCGCCTGCACGCCGCCGTAGCCGATCGTCCAGACGGCCAGGAACCCGGCGACCGCGGTAAAGGCCCAGCCCTGCGCATACAGGAACACCGGCAGCCCGACCACGAACCACACATCCCGCGCGCCGAACAGGAACAGCCGAGCCCCCGCCATCAGGTTGATCGCCGGGGTCTTCGAGAACAGTTCGCGGAATGATTTCGACGCCTTGGCCTTGCCGAGTTCCCGCGGCAGGCTGGCAGCCACGCCCAGCAGGACCAGGCTCAGCACGGCCGCCATCGCCCACAAGGCACCCTGGAACCCGATGGCCTGCAACAGCAGCCCGCCCAGGAAAAAGCCCACACCCTTCATGGCGTTCTTCGAGCCGGTGAACCATGCGACCCAACGGAACAACTGGCCCGAGCCGCCTTCCGAGGTCGCCTTGATCGCGGTCTTGGACGCGGTCTTGGTGACGTCCTTGGCAACGCCCGAAATACCCTGCGCGGCCACGACCCAGGCGACCGACGCTGCGGCGCTCCAGGTCGGATCGAGGCCCGACAACATGACCAACCCGGCGATCTGCAACACCAGGCCGGTCATCAGCATGCGCGGAATACCGAACCGCGTCGCCAGCCAGCCGCCGCCCAGATTGGCGAAGATGCCGGCGGCCTCATACAGCAGGAACAGCGTGGCCAGGGTGAACGGCGTATAGCCCAGGGCATGGAAGTGCAGCAGGACCAGGGTGCGCAGGGCACCGTCGGTCAGCGTAAAGCTCCAATAGCTGGCGGTAACGACCGCGTAGTTCCGGATCCCGGACATCACGCCCCCTTGGCGATGACGATACTGGCCAGATCGACCATTCGGCACGCGTAACCGACCTCATTGTCGTACCACGCATAGACCTTCACCATCGTCCCGTCCGTAACGATCGTGCTCAGCGCATCCACGATGGCGCTGCGGGAGTCGGTGCGATAGTCGACCGAAACCAAGGGCCGCGTCTCATAGCCCAGAATGCCCGCCAGCGGCCCGGCGGCGGCCTCGGCGAACAGCGTGTTCACCGCCTCGGCCGTGACGGGACGAGCGAGTTCGAACACGCAATCGGTCAGGCTGGCATTCAGCACCGGAATGCGCACGGCGTGGCCGTTCAGCTTGCCTTTCAGGTCGGGGTAGATCAGCGCGATCGCGGTGGCGCTGCCCGTCGTCGTGGGCGCCATCGACACGACGGCCGATCGCGCCCGCCGCAGATCCTTGTGTGGGGCGTCGATCACGACATTGGTGTTGGTCGGGTCATGAATCGTGGTGATCTGGCCGTGGCGGATGCCGATCGCCTCGTGCAACACCTTCACCACCGGGGCAAGGCAGTTGGTCGTGCAGGACGCCGCGGTCAGCAGCCGGTTGCGGGCCGGGTCGTAGAGATGATCGTTGACGCCCACGACGATGTTCAGCGCCTCGGCCTGCTTGACCGGGGCGGCGACGATGACCTTCTTCACCCCGCGCGCGAAATAGCCATCCAGCGTGTCGGTGGTCAGGAACTTCCCCGTGCATTCCAGCACGATGTCGCAGCCCTGATCGCCCCAGGGCACGTCCGCGGGCGTCGGTTCGGCCGAGTAGCCGACGCGGTGATTGCCGATCAGGATCGACCGGTCGTCGGGGGCCGAGATCGCCTCCCGCCAGCGGCCATGCAGGCTGTCGAATTCCAGCAGATGCGCGGCCGTGGCGGCGCCGCCCTTGGTTTCGTTCACATGCACGATGTCCAGGCGGTTGCCTCCGCGCGGGTCCTCGGGCGCGCGATAAATGCCTCCCATGGCCGAGCGGAACGCCAGTCGGCCGATCCGACCCATCCCATTGATGCCGACACGCATGGTCAACGTCCTCCCGCCGGGGCCAATACGTCCCCGATCTCGTCCAGCCGCCTCTTCATGGCCATCCGGTCCAGTGACGAGAAGGGCAGCGCGGCGAAGATCTCCAGCCGCCGACGCAGGCTGGCGTAGAGCTCGTTCAGCATCGTGGTTTCCTCGGCGATGGAGCCGTGGAACTTCGCCGGGTCGGGCAGCGGCCAGGCGGCGGTGACGGCCAGGCCGCCGAAATCGGGGCAATGCTGGCCGGTCAGCGTGTCACACAGGGTGATCACGAAATCCATGCGCGGCGCGTTGGGGCCGGTGAAGGCGTGCCAGGACTTGCTGTGCAGCCCGTCGGTGTCGTGGCCAAGGGCGAGCAGTTTCTCCAGCACCGCGGCCATCGGCGCCGATGCCGGGTCCGACCCGGCGGAGTAGGCGGCGAACCGGTCCCCACCCACACGGCGCAGGATCGCCTCGGCCATGATCGACCGCGCGGCGTTGTGGGTGCACAGGAACAGGACGTTGAAGGCGGGCGTCATCGGACTCTCCTCGGCGCGCACCGGCAGCAGGCGCGCGATGTCACCAAGAAGTTCAGGCCGGTCGGGTTGGCAGGCTTCGGTCAGGAACATCACCAGGTCGCGCAGACCGACATAGCGCGCGGCGTGAATGATCTGCCGCCCCCGACGGGTGGGATGCGTCAGGCCGGCGCGTTCCAGCGCGGACAGGTGGAAGGACAGGGTCGAGGCCGGCACGCCGAGGCGTGCCGCGAGTTCCCCGGCCGGAACGCCGTTCGGGCCTTCGGCAAGCAGCAGGCGCAGCAGGTCGAGCCTGGTTTCCTGCGACAGGGCAGCGAGGATGGGGGCGGCGTCTCTCGATTCCATGCTTCCATGATAATGGAAATCATGGCTCCGTGTGTGATCCTTTTGTGACCGGCGAACCGCGTCAGCCGGTCAGTTCGCGCCGTACGATCGCCGCGCCATCAGCCAGGGCCTTGAGCTTACCGAAGGCGGTGGCACGCGGCAGGTATTTCATGCCGCAATCTGGTGCCGGCACCAGCTTGGCCGCCGGCATGAACCGCAAACCGGCGCGAATGCGGTCGGCCACGGTTTCGGCGGTCTCCACGCCGGCATCGCCCAAATCCAGCACGCCCAGCATCACGGTCTTGGGCGCAAGATCGCGCAGAACGCCCAGATCGAGCCGTGGCTGCGCCGCCTCGATCGAGATCTGATCGGCCACCGTGTCCGCAAGCTGCGGCAGGAAGCTGTAACCGGAGGGCTTGTTGGCAACCACGGCGGCATAGCCGAAGCACAGATGCACGATGGTCGGGCCCTCGATCCCCTCCAGCGCGCGGTTGATCGCCTTGATGCCATAGCGCGCGGCCTTTTCCGGCGACTGGCGCACCCAAGGCTCGTCGAGCTGCACGACATCGACGCCGGTCGCCTTCAGGGCGCGCAGTTCCTGGTTCACCGCGATGGCGTAGTCCATCACGAGCTCTTCCTCGTCCTTGTAGAACTCGTTCTTCGCCTGCTGTGACAGGGTGAAGGGGCCGGGCAAGGTGATCTTGGTCGCGCGCGCCGCATGCTGGCGCAGGAACAACGCGTCGCGGGTTTCGACGTCGCGGGCGCGACGGATGCGGCCGACGACGCGCGGCACCGGCGTCACGCGCCCGGTCTGGGACGTGACCTGGCCGGGGGTGGCCGCATCGATCCCCTCCAGCGCCAGGGCGAAGCGATTGGAGTAGCTCTCCCGCCGGATTTCGCCGTCGGTGACGATGTCGATCCCGGCGCGTTCCAATTCCTGGATCGCCAGGATGGTCGCGTCGTCCTGCGCCTGTTCCAGCCAGGCGTCCTCCACGCGCCACATGTCATGCGCGTGCACGCGGGGGACGCCGTGCTGGTGCAGTGTGGCGCGGTCCACCAGCCAGTCCGGCTGCGGATAGCTGCCAACGACGGTCGTAGGCAGCAGATGCGTGGGATAGGTCATGCGGCCCGCTCCTGTGGGGTGTGGTTCAGTATCGTCCGCGACCGCCCAGCGCGTCGCGGATTTTCCGATCGGTGTGGAACTGGCTGACCGAATAGGCGGCCCAGATCGCGGCCGGAATCCAGCTAACCAGCGTGATCTGCAGGATCAGGCACAGCAGCCCGGCAAACGGCCGCCCGACGGTGAAGAAGGCAAGGAACGGCAGGATGATCGCGATCAGCAGGCGCATGCGGCGGGGTCCATTGTGGTCAGCCGCACGGCGGAGCACCGCCGCCGGATGACGGGATCAGGAGAAATAACCACGGAACCGCGCATCCTCGGGACGAACCGCCGCGGCCGCGAACAGGACGTCCCGCTCGGCCGTATCCAGGACCAGGCCGAAGGCGCCTTCCAGCACGCGGCCCAGTTCGTTCGAATCGGACAGATGCGAGACCGCCACCCCATTGCCGGTCCGGCGGGCATGGCGCGTGTTGAACAGCGTGTGGCGCCCATCCGCGACCGGACGGGCGACAACGAGGTTGCCGGTGAAGGGGCTGGCGGGATGGGTGGCGGTGAACCAGTTCGCGACCTCCAGATCTGCTTGCGCCGGGCGGTCCGGACCCAGCCGATACAGCGACTGCCAGTCACCGCCCATGTCGGCTCGCACCACCCACTCGCCGTCACGAGGGACCAGCCGGAACCGCTCATGCGGCGTCGTTTGCGGCGCGTCGGTCGCGAAAGCCAGCGGCGCGGTTGGCGTTAGGTTGCCGAAGCCGACATCCACCAGGAACGCGCCGTCCGCCAGCTCAACACAAAGCATGACATGGGTGCGCGGCGTCATCGCGTCATCGGGCTGGCCGCGAATCACCCGTGCCAGGCGCGATTCGGCCCGGAAGCCCAAGGCGCGCAGGGCGGCCAGCAGCAGCAGGTTCTGCTCGAAGCAATAGCCGCCGCGCCGCCGCCGGATCAGTTTGTCGGTCAGCGTCCCCAGGTCGATGCGCACACCGCGCCCCAGGAACGGATCGATGCTCTCGAACGGGATCGCGACGGCGTGGTGGCGGATGATCGCGCCCAGGGTGGCAAAGTTGGGGGCGGCGGGACGCGTCAACCCGATGCGGGCCAGATAGGCGTCGAGCGGGAAGTCATCCTCTTGCAACTGGCCTGCTCCCGGACCCAGGGTTACAGCATGCGCGACACCGCGACCGCGCGGACGCGATCCAACGCACGGGAGATGACTCGATGCCGGACATCAAGCAACCCGCCACCTACCACTCCATGACCGACCCCCAGGCTCGGCCTCGTTACACTGGCGTAGCAACATTCTTCCGGGTGCCGTTCACGCAGGACCTGACGGAGGCCGAGATCGGTTTGATCGGCGTTCCGTATGATGGCGGGGTGACCAACCGGACCGGCGCGCGTCATGGCCCTCGGGCGGTGCGGGACCAGTCGTCGCTGCTGCGCCGGATCAACGCCGCGACCGGCGTCGCGCCATTCGATACCTGTCGCGTGCGCGACCTTGGCGACTGCTGGATCGAGAAACCCTACGAACTGGTGGGCGCGCTGGAGGAGATCGCGGCCTTCTACCGCACGGTGGTTGCGGCGGGGGTCACGCCGCTTTCGGTGGGTGGCGACCATTCGATCAGCCTGCCGATCCTGCGCGCCGTCGCCGCCAGCGGGCCGATCGGGATGATCCATGTGGACGCGCATTGTGACACGGGCGACGATTATCTGGGATCACGCTTCCACCACGGCGCGCCGTTCCGGCGAGCGGTCGACGAAGGGTTGTTGGACCCCGCCCGGGTGGTTCAGATCGGCATCCGCGGAACGGTCAACGATCCCGATCACTGGGGGTTCAGCCAGCGCAGCGGCATGCGCGTGCTGCTGATGGAGGAATTCCAGGACAAGGGCTGGCGCTTCGCCGCCGAGGAAGCCCGCCGCGTTGTCGGGTCCGGCCCCGTCTATCTGAGTTTCGACATCGACAGCCTGGACCCGTCGCAAGCGCCCGGGACCGGAACGCCAGAAGCCGGCGGGCTGATGATGACCGAGGCCCTGCGGCTGCTGCGCGCATTGCGGGGACTGGATGTCATCGGCGGCGACGTGGTGGAGGTTGCCCCGCCCTTCGATGTGGGATCGCTGACCGCGTTCAACGGGGCCTCGGTACTGTTCGAGATCCTGTGCCTGCTGGCCGAGGCCCGCGAAAGACGGAGTGCGGCGGGCTGATGGCAGTAGGGGACGAACGACGTGACCTGGGTGCTGATAGACGGGACAATCAGCTCCGAAACTACCATCCCCCATCGGGCGAATGATCGAGCGGGGAGCGCAACTGCTCGGCCGGCTGCAAGGCGTGCCGAACGTCGGCCGGGGAGTCGTCGCCCGCCGTCTCCAG
>WBZQ01001489.1_pt1 | contig 16223 bp, 24 predicted proteins | sample 5204251 | NCBI WGS metagenome assembly WBZQ01 (sample SAMN12412402, study PRJNA552823) | activated sludge metagenome | isolation source: activated sludge from nitrification reactor of wastewater treatment plant... | place: USA: Virginia | collected 2017-09 | reverse complement strand
CGCAGGATGTGATGCGGCATGCGTTTGGAGATGCCGGCCGCCTTGGCCAACGACAGGATCGCCGTCAGGAGATTGCCGATGTGCGTCGTGGGTTCGCCGCAGTGCTGACACGTATAGGTCCGCTTATCGCCGCGGGGGAGGAGCCGCGGGCGTTCGGGTTCTGGTGTTTCAAGGTCAGTAAGACGGTGCGGATCGGCTCGGCGAGGGGAATGTCTCGATCCTCTTAGTCCTTGAGACTCCACCCCTTCTTCAACCCGAATGCGCAACGCGCTCTCCCCTTCATCGACATCGGACGTTCCAGGTGCCGCGCCTCATCGATACGGAGTCCGTCTTGATAAATGGTCAAGAAGGATGGGTAGTAGTAGGGTGTGAGCCGGCTTGCGGCGTCCAAGAAGGCCTTGATCTCCTCGGCCGTGGGAATCTGTTTTTTCCGCTTTGGCACAGTCGGCTTTTCGATGTCGGCCACGGGATTCTGAGTCGTACAGCGGTACACTTTGCGCCCGCCGCGAAAGACGGCCGACAGGCAATGCAGTTCCTTCAAAACCATTGTGCGCTCGACTTCGCCGAGCCGTCGCTGTTTCCAGTTCTCAATTTGCTCCAGTTTCAGGTCATCGAAGCGATATCGTCCGAAGTGCGGGAGGATTTGGTTTTTCAGAATGTCCCGATGTCGATTCCGTGTGTTGCCCGCACGATTGGCGGCCCAAAATGTTCGCAGAATAGATCAGTGCACCTATCCGTGGCGGGCACCCGAGCGGAATGAGTATGGACTGCACCTGCCCACCGAATACATCGATCACACCCGCGCGAAGGCGCGGCATCTTCAGACCAACGGAATTTGCGCAGGCACCCGGCTACTTGGATGCTGCGGGCAGTGATTGGATGACGATAGCTTCTGCGTCAAGCCAGTCTTCCATGTCATGGCCGTGGCGGCATCCCCCTTCCTCCCACAGCTCATAGGCCTTCGCTGCGATTCGCTCGTGCGGGTCTTCGGGCCACACCTTGAACTTCTGAGCAGACTCCCTACTCGATGGAGAGGGTCCGCCTTTCCCTCCCGTTCTCGCTCCGGCCGGCGGCGGGACCACTCGTGCGGTTGCTGACTCCTTCGATTTTGACGACGATATCATTGGGGTCACCTCCCTCTTGGTCTCATCACGGGGACAGTCATTCTCTCGCCAGGAAACAGCCTATGGCCTCCCTTGCTTCATCGCTTCAGCCTTCGTGCGACACGCCACGTGCCCAAGCCATATCAATGGATGAGACGTCACCCATTGATCACTTCCACCTCCACGATACTCAACACAATGGTGGCCGCGAGAAAGACGAGCAGGTGTCGGCGCGGCATGGCGAATACCTCACACAGGAAGCTCTGACCCATGTATGCGGTTCGTCCGTCATGGACGGTCTCCTCCGTTTTTCCCCGCTTTGGCGGTTTCCGCCGAGGCCAAATGTCGCAGGATCGAGAAACTGCCGGCGAAACTCCCACTGCGCGTGTGCGCGCTCCTCCTCAAGTCTCCGAGAGCACTCAGCAACCCGCGTGCATTGTCCCGAGGTAGGCCGACTCCGATTTCCGACGCTGCGCCAGGATCACCGGGTCAATGCGCTCTCCGCACAGAATACAACGCCGCCCACTGAAATCCTCGTAGATTTCCGCGACCATGAGGCCACCGCAGCGCTCGCACCGAGTATCCTGAGGATGCCACTCTGGAGCGGCCAGAGGGACCGGATCGTCCTGCGATCTCTGTGCGCAGGACAGCCTATCGGTGGGCAACTCTACGACATAGCGACCGGGGCCGGTCAGCATTAATCGCAGAAGACCCGCTCGACTCAACCGGTCCACTTCCAGGAAGATCTGGTTCCAGGTGAGCGTGGGACAGACCGCCACCACCTCGTCTAAGCTACAGCCTGGACGGTGCGTGATAGTCTCCACGATCAAGTCGGCTAGTGTGGCGCTCTGGGCCATGGCATCCCCCTTTGCATGGCCTCCGAACGATCATGGATACCCATGGCGAGCATATTGGATGCCATCGCGCGAGCAACGCGCCTATCACGATCATTGCGGCCTATATTCATGAACAATTACCGAGGCACCCAAGATGATGTGGACGGTGGAATTGTCCTGGGACGCCTCTCTGGGGAAAACAAGGACACTCCCTCACGCGTCTCTGTTGCGAAATGCGCCACAGAAACACCGATCGGCACGTGTTCTCCGCTGACCAGCGCTCTCATGAGTTGGAGGGGGAGGATGGCGCAGATTCGTGATCGGCAATGAGGTCCCGCAGCCGCTCGACCGGCACTCCGAAACTGACGGCGCCAAATCTGGTCATCGTCGCAGAGTGGATCGCGACGAGGGCACCCCTCCGGTCAAAGACCGGGCTCCCGCTGCCTCCACCCGTCGTTTGCGCATCGTAGAGGATGCGGTTCGGCACCACGTCGGCAATGTGCCCTTGTGTGGCCAGCGGCCAGATTCGTCCCTCGTGCGCGATCAGCCGGGCTAAGAGTCCCAGATCGTTCCGAGCCTGTTGAATCAATCCGACGGCACCCGCATCATCCATCCTAGCCAGAAGGCCTTCGATCCCGGTGGGGTAGCCGAGCACCATGACCGGTTCGCCGGCGGTTGGCGGAGCGGACGGCCGCGCGAGGGCAATGGTCGGCATCGCGGTGGGCGGAGGAGACAGTCGGCCGATTGCGAGGTCCACCTGATCGGACGTGCGGACAACGGAGACTGCGAAGGGCGCCGCCTGGCCGGGGCAATGAGCGAACAGGGTCACCAGCTTCGGCTGCAGTCCGGCGGCGATCATCTCGGCGTTGTTCTTATCCATGGACCACGGCTCCATGAGGTGGCGGTTGGTGACCAGATAGCCCGAGGCCTCAACCAGGAACCCGGTCCCCATATAATCCGACAACACGGCGGGCGTTGCATCACGCGCGGCGCCGTGTTCTAGGAATCCATAGGTCCCATAGAGCATACACACGGCGGGCCCATATTGCTTGATCAAGGACTCCGCGCGGGTCCGCTCGGTCTCAAGGGCCTGGAGCCGCTGGGTCAGCGCCTGTATCTCCTGTGGCGAGGCTCCGGCGGTGCGCTGCTCGTTGCGCAGGGCCAGCAACCGACGCACCTCGACTTCATGAGCCGTGAGGTGCTCTGCGACCCGTGCCCGCTCCGTCGCAGTCGCTTGTTCGAGGGCGACTTGCTGCTGCCGCGCCGATTCCAGCGTCTTTGCCAGGATGGTTTGCTGTCGCTCATAGGCTCGCTGGGTGACAGCGGTGTAGTAGGCCAGCGTGCCGATGACCCCGCACAGCCCAACGAACACGGTGACGATCACGAATCGGGCCGTGCGGCTCGCATGCGTCCGGAGGTCATACGCCAGTTGCGCGACGAAACTCCCGACACGGCCCACGCGACCCAGATCACTCTCTGCGGCGATCTCTCTCGCATCCTGCATGATCTCGCGCACGAGTTTACAGGCGGCATATTCCTCGGGACGGATGCGAATCCGTAACTTGGGCCCCTGCGATCCCAATTGGATGAGATCGTTGTCGTGCAGCACGGTCTCATTGATCGGCTGGTGATTGACCAGGGTGAGCGCCTCCGTAGCCCGATTCCGCACATGGAGTTCGCAGCGCTCCTCATAGAGCTCCGCGTGCAGCGGTGCCACCGGCCCTCGACCGTCGGACGGGAATGGCACGTCGCTCTTCGCATCTGCCCCCAGCGTGAGCCAGGTTCTATCGAAGTAGTGGGTCTCGCCGCGATGACAGCCGGAGAGATGAACCAACGAAAATTTCATGTGGCAGGGTCCTCCCCTTCCATACCGGCCACGCGATTCACGCGGTGCCATATTGTGGGGCTTGGAGGCGCTGGCTCGGTTCCGGACTTCGTTGGGGGAGGATCCTATACGAACGCCGATCGAGCGGCAACAGTCTGCGTCGGCGATCCACCGTGGCGACCGGGTCCTGAGGCGGACGGCACCCGGCTCGTCGCTTGACGGAGCCACTCACGTAGGTGTGGGTGAAGAAGGAAACGGGTGGAGAGGGCGCGATGACAGAGGATGCTGTGGTTTGCAGGCGGCTGGCACAGTATGGGAGGATATTTGTGACTCACCTCGGAGCCACGTGATGGAACGTTCCGTTGCGACGATGCTCGAACGGACCGCCGACGGCGCGATGTTGGCCGACGAGCAGGGTACTGTCGTCTTGTGGAACAAAGCGGCAGAACGATTATTGGGGTTGCGAGCTGCGGAGGTTCTCGGGCGTCCCTGTCACGAGGTGATGCGCGGTGTGACTTTCTCCGGCCATCCGTTCTGCTCGCCGTCATGCGCCGTTGGCCATCAGCTCGGCTGCGGCAATGGGGTGCGCAACTTCGATATCCAGACTCGCACGAAGGCCGGGAAGATGATCTGGCTGAATGTCAGCTCGCTTCCCGTCCCCTCACGAAAGAAAGATCGGTTTCTGTTTGCCCATTTGTTCAGGGACATCGGTAGACAGGCAAAAGCCCGGCATCTCGTACAGGAGCTGCACTCCGTGTTGTCCGCTCCCGACGAGCGACGTGCTCCTCACGCGCAGCACACCCTGTCTTCAGCTTTTTGCTCAGACGCAGTGCCCGATATTCTCTTCCCTCTTCCGCTGAGCACACGAGAGCGAGAGATGTTAGAGCACCTGGCCTTGGGCGAGCGGACCGCGCGCATTGCCGATACCCTCTGCATCAGCACCGCCACGGTTCGCAACCATATCCAACACATCTTTAAAAAACTCGGGACGCACAGCCGTCTTGAGGTCCTCGCGGTCGCTTTCCATCACAAAACGCTATCTTCCTAGATCGTCCTGTCTGAGCTCATCCGTCTTGGGTCACGTAGTCTCACACCATTCTCGTCGTAGTGCATTTGCATCACCCCCAAAATGACGCAGCCAGCTCATTGTTCACAGGGTCACCGCTGATTACATTATAGGCGTCGAATCAGATTGTCAGATGAGGGTATCGGCTGTGATGAGTACGCTGGGGTTTCGGAATAAGGATGGGAGAAACGGAAGGTCGGAGGTGCACCATATGGGGCATCGAGCACATCAGAGGGACAGCGGCCCCGTTCGTGGCCTTGACCGGTCTGCTGGGGGTGGCACTTGGAGGGTTGGTATGGGTACATGCGGCGGAAAACGACTGGCTTGATGGGATGATGCGGGCCGTGGTGGCCGAGCAAGCGAAGGAGGGGCCGGTGTGGGGAACATTTGCCCCATATGTCGCGCAGCTCGAGATCATGCGCGGCCGTGTGCTGAACAACGATACCGCTGCTGTCTATGCAGCGATGAATCAGTTGATGGACATGCTCGAACAGCGCGGGAACGGCATTCCGCCGGAGGTGGCGGACTGGCTGTTCGATTATTGCTATCTCATGACGCCGGCGAAGTATCACGATGTCTCCCGTCATGTCGAGAATTTCCGGAGGCATCAATTCGAGTGACGGTTCGATGAGGACGATGGGTTAACGCGGACGGTCTCGTCGATGAGACGTCACGTACGGTGATGCAGACCCACAGGCCGAAGGTGGAGGCGGGTCATGACACGGTCGCGAAGGGAGTGGTTGACAGGCGTGCTGGTGGGGGTTGTGCTGTGGGGTATGAGTGCCCCGGGACTGGCCATCATCCATCAGACCGATGACGACTGGATCGATGCCGTTACAAACGCCGTGATGATCGAACGGCGGGGTGGCGGCGGTCACCCCGGCGTGAGGTGGGAACCATATCTGGGACAGTTGCAAGTGGCTCGGACCCAGTATGAGCGAGGGGATGTGGAGGCCACGTACAAGGCCATGAACCGGTTTATGGCCATGCTGGAATCCAGAGAGAATGGTGTGCCGGAAGCAACGGCGGATTGGCTCTTCGACTTTTGTTATGTCGTGGTGCCCGCTCAGTACCATGACATCTCACGCCACATTGAGAAATTCAAACGAGACCAGTTCGGGACCTCCGACGGTCTCTTCCGGCGGTTTGTTCTGACCGCCGTAAGGAGGGAGGTGTGTCGTGAGAACCATCAGACGCGTTCTGTTGACAGCGCGGTTTGTTTAACGGCGCTGGCGCTGGGGGGCTACAAAGCGTGGGACCGGCTGTTAGCGACGCGGCCGCGGCAGGGAAGGAACTTCCTGAACTGACCATACCAGGTGACCATCAAGAAGATGGAGTTCCATGTGTCCGGCTATGGTCAAGAGGGGAATCCAACCGTCGTCGTGGTCCGCAACGAAGATGGGGTGACGCATGGATTTTACTCGCCCTTGTTCAAGGACACGCCTGTCCGTCTGGAAGGCGATGGATATCGGGTCGAGGGGAAAGACGGTCCAGCTTTCCGCGTGGATCCGGGCAAGACGATGACCCTCCATTTCACAAGGGGATCAGCGACCGCCCCACTCACGATGATGAGCCCGCTCATGCGTCATGTCATCTGGTGCGACATGCACCCGGATGTGAAGGGAGAATTGTTCATCATCGAGCGTCGGGGTGGGTAATCGGGTGAGACAATCAGCGGAAAGGAGGTGACGGTTGTGACCCAGTGGTGAGGGACATGCAGTGCAGTGCGGATTCGACAAGATGGCAGTTCGCATATTGAGCCGAGGAGGTTCATCATGAAAATCAGAGGACACACAATCAGAGTAGTGGCGGTTCCTCTCGCCGTCACGGCGGTGATGCTGCTCGGTACGGGAGCGGGTAGCGTATATGCGCAGGCCAAGGGGATGTGGGCACCACCGTCGAAGGTGGAGATCACCATTAAAGATCGGCAGCATGGGTACGAGACCGTGGGATTCACCATGCCGTCACTTGAGACGACGATCGTGGTGCGCAACGAGGATACCGTCACCCACGGGTTCGCCTCGAAGCTGTTCAAGGATATCCCGGTGAAGAGGGAAGGTGGGCTGGAGGTCCAGGGGAAGAACTTCAAGTCCTTCCATATTGAGCCGGGGCAGGTCATGACGCTCCACTTCGCGACTGTACCCTCAAAGTTCGATCCCGCCACGGGGATTGCCGAGAGTCAGCGGCATGCGCTCTGGTGCGATATTCACCCCGAGGTGAAGGGTGAATTGTATGTGATCGAAACCAGGGGTGAGATTGGCGGCGGCTGAGTGCACCGTTCGCCTCAAGCCAGAAGGACTCATACCATGAGGAGAAGGATGAGGCCATCCCATCTGGTGAGTCGCCTGGCGACCGCAGCTCTGGTCGGCGCTCTGGGTCTCTGGAACCCGGCTGGGGCGGCGGAGTTTCACTTTGTCGTGCAAGACCTCGGGGAGAAGCGGGCCCTGTGGGTGCCGCAGGAGGTGGTGATTCACAAGAGCACGGAGATGCAAGACGGCCTGGTGTTCGTGCTGGAGAACCCGACGGATCGGACCCACGCCTTTGCCGCTTTTGGGCTGTTTGAAGAGATCATGGGTGCGGGTGGGGAACTCACCAGGAAACCGTTGCGGGTGAATGTGACGACGGAAGACACGGTGCGTATCCAGATCAGTACGGCGCAATTTGAGAGACGCACGGATGACGCGAGCGAAGAGTTTCCGTTTTTCTGTCCCCTGCACAAGGGGGATGCCCATCTGGGCGGGACGATTCCCGTGGTGCCGTAGGCTCGGTCCGGACAGGGGCCGGAGGAACGAGGACTCAAGAGAGGAACAGCATGAATCGCGCTCACCACCGATTAACGGGATTAGCGCTTGGCCTCCTCCTGCTGAGCGCGGCGAGTGGTGCCAGGCCTTCCACGGGTTTCGGCGGAGAGTTCCATTTTGTCATCCATGATCTGGAAGGCGAGGCGGCCGCCTGGTCTCCACGCGAGGTGGTCATTCACAGGCGCACCGATCTCGACGGGGGACTGTTCTTCGTCCTGGAGAACCCGACGCCCCGCACCCACGTGTTTGAAGCGCCAGGCCTGTTCGAGCAGATTGTGGAGGGGCCGGAAGCTCCGACCGTGAAGCCGTTACGGGTTTATGTGACGCCAGGGGAGACCGTGCGGGTCCAGGTCAGCATAGAACAGTTACACCGTGAACCAGAACCGGATGCGTCAGGGGCGCAAACCTGTCCGTTCTTCTGCCCGTTGCACGGGGCCGATGAGGACTTGCGGAGTACGATCCGAGTGGTGCCCTGACGACAGGTAGCAGGAGGACGTGAGACGGCTGTCGGCCTGCGACAACTGTTTCGGGTCAACCACAAGCCGAAAAAGGGGGGAATCATGAAACAGGTGATCATCTCACGACAGGCGATCGTCCTCCTGCTGTGCATGCTCTTCGTGGCTCTGATCCCATGGGCCGCCATCGCCAGGTATACCGGCTCGGAGAGGGGGGTGGAGCGGCATGGTGATGTCACATGGAGGGTCAATACGCTGGTGGCTATGTACGCCGGCTCCGAAGGCTGGGAGCAGCAATTGACCGGGTTCGTCATCGTGCAAGACGGGATGGCCTCGGCCAAAAGCGAGCCGGGATCGTTCGATCCCTATCTCGGCCAGGTCGTCTTGGTACGTAGCCTCTACGACCGCGGCGACTGGAAGGGTACTTACCTGGCGATGAATCGCTTCATGGACATGCTGGAAGCCCGCGACGGAGCCATTAGCGCCAATGCCGCCGATGCGATCTGGGACTTCTGCTATGAGGTCACCCCGCCCGCGTTGCACGATGTGAAACGGCATAAGCAGTGGTGGAATAAGACCGTGGATTGGGAAAAGTTCTTCTGGGAAGAGTGAGGAAAAATTGGATGGGGCATGAATGAAGACAGCAAGAGGTGCCGTCATGAAACAACTGCTCAAACACATGAGAGACGTGGCAGGCGTGGTCACGATGGTGTGCGTCGTGCTGTTCGTCTCAATGGCGGGGCCGACGGGGGCCGCGACCATCCATCATCCCTATTGGATCGACGACATTCAAGGCGCCATCGCGTTCTACAAGGGGGGCGGGTATTACAAGAAGACATACCCGGGCGCTCAATGGGATCTCTATATCGAGCAGATGCAGGTCGTGCGTTCGGCGTATGAAGAAGGGGATACCGGCGCCACTTATGTGGCCATGAACCGATTCATGGACATGCTGGAGGCTCGTGAAGGGGGTATTCCTGTTCAGCCAGCCAATGAATTATTCAACCTGTGTAACTTTGTGACGCCGCCGGAGTTCCACGATGTGACACGCCATGCCGGGGCGCCACGAATTGAGCAGCCGCGAAGGCCAGACGGGGCGCAATGGCCCGGCTAGAGGAAGGAGAAACGACAAGAAGGCGTCGGTCACGACGTGTAGACGGAATTGATAGTGAGAGGAGGTGTCGCGATGAAATGCTTAGATCACATCGATATGGCAGTGATGGCTGGGGCAGTCGCCACGGTGGCGAGCGCTCTTTTCCTCTTTGCCTACCTCGGCGTGGAACGGGGGGTGCTGGCGTCGCCGGAGCCGATCACCTCGGCAATGATTCTCCAACAGGAGATGGAGAAGGCGATCAACGAGGCGGTGGGGACTCCAGCTCGCGTGATGGACGAACAGGGGCGCACACAAGCCGCGTTAGGCCGTGCCATTGTCACGCTGGGGGCGGCCAAGGAAAGGGTTGTCGCGTACAGGCTCAATCCGGAGACGATGCCGACCCCGCATGCCCTGACTCAGGCGGGCCTGGGCCGACTGATCGTGGCCGGCAGTCAGGCTCAAGAAGCAGCGCTTCGGCACGCGGAAGCTCGCTATGGTCTTGCGGTGAGGGACGCGGCGTTGGCCGACCGACGAGCGGTCGGCGAACCGGCGGCATCACGCGCCACCATGGTTGTGGCAGCCCAGGTGCTGGCGGACTTGGCGAAGCGGGTCGCGCCGGCTCCGGCGGCTGAGATCACGCGCGATCCTCGCTGGGGATTCGGCTCCATCGGAGACGGCATGTGGCTGCCGATCATCGTGCTGGCCGCAGGAGCTGTGCTGCTCGGGGCTGCGGGAGCCGGGATGATGACGGAACGAGGTCCTTCCACGCACACCATTGCCGAGCACTGCGATGTTCACGACAAGGACGTGCTGGTTGAGCTGCTCCTCAGCGATGACACTCCGTATGAGGTCGTGCATTGCTCAGCGTTCAATGGTGGACCGGTGGCCTGTGATAGGCGTTGCCTGCATCGATCAAGCATGCTGATGGCGCAGGCGGCGTGAGGCGCACGTAGCGAGTCGCCGAATCAGGCTGTGGGTTATTCGCTGCGGGCTGTTCACGGACAACAACCATGAAGCAGCTCACTGCCATGCTGGAACGGACGGCCGATGGCGCGATGGTCGTGGACCAAGAGGGCAAGATCATGTTCTGGAACCGAGCAGCCGAACATGTCTTGGGGTTTCAAGCTACAGACGTGCTGGGCCGCTTCTGCCGTGATGTGTTGCGCGGCGAAACCCTGAGCGGCCGTCCATTGTGCTCGCCATCCTGCCCGATCGGTGCCAGCGTCGCGCGGGGCGAGGGCGTCCGTCAATTCGACATGCAGACCCACACCAAGGACGGGTGCCTGGTGTGGCTGAACGTGAGTTCGTTGCCCGTGCCGTCTCGCAAACCCGGCACGTTCTGGGTCGCTCATCTGTTTCGGGATATCACCAAGCACGCAAAGGTTTCGCAGTTGGTTCAGGAGCTTCATGCCGCGGCCTGTCCGATTCAGGTGCGCCCGCCAGAGGTTTGCGTTGCATCGATGCCGGACATCCCTGCGGCGCGTCCGCTCAGTCAACGGGAACGCGAGATCCTTCGCCGGCTTGCGACTGGCGAGCGCACCACAGATATGGCCGTGGCGCTCGGCATCAAACCCAAGACCGTGCGGAACCACATCCAGCGTCTTCTTCAAAAGCTCGGCGCCCACAGCCGCCTACAGGCCATCGCGATCGCCTTTCCGCCAGGTACTCATTCATCTGCCTCGTCGCCTCGCTGAGCAACGGTCAGCCTCACTGTCCGAAACGGAGTCCCAACTCCTCATCCCTTACTCCTCACGTCCACCGATTGAGGCCGTTGCCCCAAGCACAGAATGAAGCGCCCGGCTCATTGTGCGCGATTGTGCAAGGCCATATGTTCAAGTTGTGAGACACGACCCGGCTGGTCTTGGACGGGAGGCACAGGAAAGGGGGTGAGCCTTCGAAGACAGTGGCGCCGTGAACGGTCACCCAATCAAGAATGTCGATGTGAGATGAATGAGATCCAGCGAGAAAGGAGGATGGGCCATGAGGAGATGGAAAGACATCGGCTATGCGGCAGGGCTTGCTGCTGTGTTCGTCGCCGACTTATTCGCCGGCGAGGCGGCGAATTCCGGTGGGTGGCGTCGGAGATGATGCCTCCGAGGTGGGCCATCTGGCAACCCAACCAAGTGATGATGGATGACGAGGCCTTGAAGGACGGACTGACGTTTATTTTGGAGAACCCCACAAAAGAGGAGCATGCCTTCACCGTGCGAGGCATGTTCGAGATGATCGCGGGAAAAAGCGCGGAGACCGTCGGCCCTGGCGAAGAACCCGGTATGGTGTACCACCTGAAACCGATACGCGTCACGATGCCTGCGGGTGAGACCAAGCGGATCACCGTGAGCACGGCGCAGTTCGAGGGAGCCCGTGTGAGCGGGCCGGGGCAGCTCTTCCGGGTCTGGTGTCCGCTGCATAAGGATCGGCATCTGAGAGGGCACATTTACTTTGTTGGATTGCGGTGATGAGTGAAGAGGCAGGGGCGGGGTGCGGGGTTGTTCAGAGGCTAGCCCCGGCCTCGCGGCGCGGAACACGGATCTTGGCCTCCTCCACGTTTCGCGCCCGTCTTGCTGACTAACCCCTATCTATGACGGTACGTTGATGCAGGAGACCGACAAGATACAGAGGGAGAAACATGAAACCGACGTTCAACCGTAAGGTGTGGTTGGCAGGCCTGGTGATCGCGATCCTGCTCACGCCGGTGAGCGGCCAACCCGAGTCAGTGCCGTTACGGAATGGATGGCTTGAGCAGTTGAGAGGGTTCGTGTTGGTCCAGCAGGGCACCGCGCTCGTCAAGGGAGAATCTGCGAGGCTCGATGTGTATCTTGACCAACTGAACCTGGTGCGACGCTCTTACGAGGATCGTGATCAAGAGAGGACGTATACGGCCATGAACCGCTTCATGGACATGATGGAAACGAGAGAAGGTGGATCAGCGCCAAGGCCGCGGATACGATCTGGGATTACTGCTATCAGGTCACACCGCCGGCCTTGCACGATGTGAAGTGGCACAAACAGTGGTGGGACAAAACCGTGAACTGGGAGAAGTTTTTCTGGGAGGAATGAACGAATGGCAGCAGCCGGCTTTCGTAGAACTGTGCAGCGTAGAAATGGGGGCGAAGCAACCTTGGTTTTTTATTCTTGAGTCAGAAATGCTGGCCGCAGCTTCTGTTGGTCAGCGGTTCTCCGTGGTATTGTGGGGCAGCTTCATCGAGTCTCCTGCCCCTTTCTGCGACAGCAGAAATCGATCTCGTCTTCGCAACTCCCTCTCTTGTCACAGAAACCAAGCTGAATCCATCGCGTCTCTTCCTGCGCACTGTTTTGATGGATCGGCATTGCCCTTGCCTACATCAGTGGGTGTCGTAGGGTGGTCGGAGGTCAGGACACAGAAGCAGAATGGTGGCCGGGGAAAGGAGGCGTGATGAGAAAGGCAGCGTATTTCACGAGGACCCGTGATCCGCAGACCTTGATCGTCCGGCAAGTGATGGAAGACGCGGTCTTCACGGTCAGCCCGCAGGCGAAGGGATCCGTCATCGCCGACCTCTTGGCTGGGCGGAACTTCGGAAGCGTTCCTGTCGTGGAAGAAGATCGGACGCTTGTCGGCCTGGTCAGTGAATTCGATCTGTTGCGGGTGATGGATGAGGGCAAAGACCTCGGTCAACTGACCGCGACAGACATTATGACGCGCGATGTCGTCACCGTCACCGAAGAGATGCCGGTCAAGGAGGTGATCCATCTGCTTCAGGAGCGGCATCTGCTCCGAGTGCCGGTCCTGAAGGGCAAGGTCCTCGTTGGCGTGGTGGCCCGACGGGATATCGTCTTCGGGTACGTGAGAGCCACGGCCAACTACTGGCCATGACACAGGAGCTGATAGCGAATGGTAAATAGCACAGGTGTAAGATCCAGAGCCAATGGCCTGTGACACATGCTGATGGTTCAGGCCATCAGCATTGAACCATACGCTGGTGAGGTTCTCCGCTCTCAGTGACTTGCGATGTGCTCCCGCCATGCGGCAAGGAAGTCGCCATGACAATCCTACGAAGGCTCCAGGAGTATCTTGATCGTCGTCACGTGCACTATGAAGTGCTGGGTCACGAGGCGGCCTATACCGCGCCTGAGATCGCTCACGCGCTGCACGTGTCGGAGAAGATGTTGGCGAAGGTGGTGATCGTCAAGGCTGATGGCCGATTCGTCATGGTGGCCCTTCCATCGAACTGGCAGATCGATTTCAAGCGTGCCATGTCGGCTTGGCGACCGAAGCCGAATTCGAGAAATTGTTCCCAGACTGTGAAATCGGGACGATGCCGCCCTTCGGAAATCTCTGCGGCGTGGACGTCTATGTGGACCAGTCCCTCACGGAAGATGAAGCAATCGTCTTTCAGGCGGGCACTCACGTCGGCACGATCAAGCTCAGATACGAAGACTTTGCCAACCTGGTTCACCCGAAGGTTGCTGAGTTTCATCAGACAACGACCAAGATGGCCGGTTAGCGCGGCTGATCCTGACCCAGCCCGTCGAGGGCAGTCGCATGACATGAAGGTGACCTGACCACGAGAGGTTCCGCCATGCGCGAATTGTCGCCTGGATTGGCCGGTGTGCCGGCCGCCAAGTCCTCCATCAGCTTTGTGAATGGCCAGACTGGTCTGCTTGAATATCGAGGGATCGGAATCGAAGATCTGGCTGCACATAGTTCCTTTCTCGAAACCACATTCTTGCTCCTGTACGGTGAGTTGCCGACGCAAGGGAAGCTCGCTCAGTTCGTCGGCGATGTCAGGCTGCATCGGCGTATCAAATATCGGATCACAGATCTTATCAAGTGTCTCCCCGAGCACGGGCACCCGATGGACGCCTTACAAGCCGCAGTCGCAGCCCTCGGGATGTTCTATCCGGCCAGACATGTGGTAGATCGCCAAGTGCAATATTGGTCGACCATCCGACTGATCGCGAAGGTCCCGACAATCGTGGCCGCATACTCCCGGATTCGACGCGGCGATGAGCAGATTCAGCCCCGCGATGACTTGGACCATGCCAGCAACTTTCTGTACATGCTGACAGAGACAGTGCCGGACCCGTTGATCGCGAAGGTCCTGGACACCTGCCTCATTCTCCATGCCGAGCACACGATGAATGCGTCCACCTTCAGTGGCCTGGTGACGGCCTCCACGCTCGCCGATCCTTATACGGTCGTCTCATCAGCGATCGGGACCCTGAAAGGACCGCTCCATGGCGGAGCGACCCAGGAAACCGTAGAAATGTTGGAGGAGATCGGATCGGTGGACAATGTTCGGCCCTACATCGAGCAGAGGCTCGCCGCGAAGCAGAAGCTCATGGGATTCGGGCATCGCATCTACAAGGTGAAGGATCCGAGGGCCGTTATTCTCCAACAGTTGGCCCAGCAGCTCTTTGCGCAGTACGGGCGTTCGCCACTCTACAACCTGGCTGAGGAGGTCGAGCGCGTGGGTGAAGCATTGCTGGCCGGCAAGGGGATCCATGCCAACGTGGATTTCTACTCCGGGGTGCTCTACAAAACGATGGGCCTTGATGGAGACTTCTTCCCGACCATTTTCGCGATGGCGCGGGTGAGCGGCTGGCTCGCTCACTGGCTGGAACAGCTCAAGGACAATAAGCTTTTCCGTCCGGATCAGATCTACGACGGGCAGCACGGTCGAGCTTATGTTCCCATCGATCGTCGTCTGGGAGGAGTATAACGAGCTTGCCTACCCGTAAACGATCGCGTCGAAAACGGTCACGCCGACCGGAATGTTCGACGGTCGCTCGGGCGATGACGCGATGGGATTCAGAGAACGAACGATGGGGACTGGTCTCCACAATTCAGCGAGGCGCACCATGAGAATCCATCTCTCCTTCCTTGGTGCGGCTGCCGGCATCATGGCGTTGCTCTGTACGGACGTGGCACCGAGCCTGAAAGAGGCTCGAGCCCAGAGCCAGGTCCAAGGAAGCCAGGAGCAGCGGATTGAGATCGTCATTGAGGATCGGACCTTCTTTCTGGCGAAGGGTGGCCCCATCCCGGTAGGGACATCTGTCGAGATCGTCTTGGAGAATCGCGACCAGGTCCGTCACGGATTTACTTCCTCGATGCTGATCGGGCTTCTCGTCTCCGGGGAAGACGATCAGATTGCGACGTATGGGAAAGGTGTGGAAGGATTCTACGTGAATCCCGGGAAGACCCTGGTGATCCGGTTCAGGACCGAAAGGCCCGGGAGCTTTCCTTTCCACTGCGATCTCCATGAGCGTATGAAGGGGGAGCTCTATGTGCTGGAAATCCCGACTGTTTAGAACGGAGGTCCCGCGATGACGATCGCGCCAAAAATCGTGCAGTGGATCGCCACCATCGATGAGAACACATCCGTTCTCGACGCGACGAAACGTATGACTGAGGCATTCATTAGGTCGGTGGTTGTCAGCAATTCTTCCGGGATTAGAGGTTACACGAAAGACGGTGGACTTGACCTTGCCGACCTGGTTACCGGCGTGAAGAGGAGGACAATGGATGGGCGGGTCGGCTGGTGCCGCGACAGCCAGCACGTCGTCAGCTTCTATGAACGCAGACAAGAGGGAGGCCACCATGATGAAGGCAGAGGACAAAATAGAAGTGCCATCCGAAGAAAAGATCGAGGAGAAACCACCGTACGAAAAGTCGAGTCATTGCCTGATCTGCGGACAAGGGGGACCAGCTCTGTTGTATGGCCACTGGATTTGCGACCATTGCCAGAACGTGGTACAGGCGGAGGCTGTCGCCCAGAAGCGCAAGATTGTAAAAGAAGGCGGAGGGCCAACCTAGAGAAAGGGCGGCTCGTGACGAACCGGCATATTACGGAGCCCTGGCCCATGGATGCGGGCGGGCACCAGCGACATGGTGAAGGCTGGCCTACAACCCAAGCTGGTGAAGCTGCTTACATCTTTTTCGAGTCGTCCTGAACCCTATGAGGTCTCCTAGCCCGGAAAATTCACGACTGGGGCCATAAAAAATGCCATCGAGGCTCCACACTGTGCTATAGGAGCAGCGACCAAGCAGCTTCTACGTACAGC
>WBZQ01001061.1_pt1 | contig 16245 bp, 12 predicted proteins | sample 5204251 | NCBI WGS metagenome assembly WBZQ01 (sample SAMN12412402, study PRJNA552823) | activated sludge metagenome | isolation source: activated sludge from nitrification reactor of wastewater treatment plant... | place: USA: Virginia | collected 2017-09 | reverse complement strand
GCAGGAACTCGCCTCCAAGGCCACCCGAGTCGCTGGCGCGGGGGCCCAAGGAGTGGCGGCTGTCGCGCCGACCTGGGTGTCGGCGGCGGGCCGGTCGGCCCAGAGAACAACCGGACGAGTCGCGAGAGCCGGGTTGACTCCCAAGCGGGTCGTGGCCAAGCACCGAAAGCGTGGCCACGACGTCTCGAATCTTCGTGATCTCCGCGGTTTGGATCTCGAGCAGGTTGACGCTGTCCGTGGGCGCATGGCGAGCTGGACGTACCCCAGCGCGGCTGCGCTGTCTGGCGCCGGAGCGGGCTTGGCGATCTCAGGCGGAGAACTCGCGACCGCCGTCTCTGCCGGTGCCGCTGCCGCTCCCTCGGGAGGCGTCATCGCCGGTGCCTTCGTGGGCGACGCGGCCACCGTCCTGGCGCTCGGCTCCCGTGCCGTTGGCCGCTCGGCACTGATGTACGGCTACGACCCCGAGTCACCCGCAGAGAAGCTGTTCATCATCTCGGTCGTCAACGCCGGGACCGCCGTTTCGGCGGGCGCGAAGTCAGCCGCCTTTGCCGACATCTCGAAGCTCACGCAGGCCCTGGTTCGCGACAAGACCTGGAAGGTATTGAACGAGACCGTCGTCGCCAGGGTGGCCGGAGAATTCGCCAAGAGGTTCAGCTTCCGTCTCACCAAACAGGGCCTCGGCAGGGTCGTTCCCATCGCTGGGATTGGTCTAGGGGCTGCGCTGAACTGGGCGACCCTTGAAGGCATTGTCGACGCAGCCGACATCGCCTACCGCCGCCGATTCCTGTTGGAGAAGTACCCGCACCTCGCCGAGTCGGACACGTTCGGGGTAGGTGATGAAGCCGGCGACGATCCGCAGGAGGGAGACGAGCGGATCAGCGTGATCGACGAGATCGCCCAAGCGGGTGGCCCTGACCTTGCGTGACAAGGCGATGCGACGCACCGACTCAGGAGGGACCCTGGGATGGCCGTGACCTGGGGGCTGGACGTCTCAACGAACAAGGCCAAGACCGCCGCCGTGGCAATCGATTGGTCGACGGAAGGCACGGCGATGGTCGTCGACGTCGTCCACCCCCTAATGGCCAGCGACGTCGCTCCCCTCATCGCCGAGCATCACGGGAGCAGGTGGGCTGTCGACGTACCCTTCGGCTGGCCAGATCGCTTCGTCGCCCTGATGGCAAGCAGGCACAACCAGCCGTTGCCGGTCGAGGCGCGACCCGCCGACGCCGACTGGGAGACCTGGCGCACGCGACAAGTCGCGCAGCGACTGACCGATGCCTTCCTCACCGACGACGAACGGATCAAGACTCGACCGCTGCCGGCCTCATTCCAACTGCTCGGCGCCACCGCGGCGATGTGGGTCCTCATCGAGGCTCAGCTCACCGACCTTGGAGTCCCCATCGATCGCGCCGGCATCGACGGGAACGTCTGCGAGACCTACCCGTCTGCGGCCCTGTCCGCGTGGCACCTCGGCAAGGCCAAGCAAACGTGGCCAGAGCTGCAACAGAACTTCTCGTTTCTGAAGGCCGACCAACGCCTGGTAGATCGATTCTCCAGCGACGATGTTTGCGACGCCGTCGTCTGTGCGCTCATCGCCCGAGCCCGCGACTTGAACCTGACAATCCTCCCTGCGGAAGGTGCCGTGGCCGCGGCTCGGCGCGAAGGGTGGATCCACGTCAGTTGCGAATCCAAGGACGAGTTGGTGGCCGCGGTTCCGTGAGCTGGCGGGCTTCGCGGGCCAAATCGTCGAGGGTCAGCCCACCCCGCGCCGTTCAGGGCCTGCGGCAGAACGCGTTGACATCCGGCGTCGCGTAGATACTGTCGGCGCATGGGCGCTGACAGGAGCTGCAACGGCGAGCGAGACTGCCCCGCACAGGTTCACATTCACAACTGCGAAGAAGACACGGACAGCACCGACTGCAACCAGCCGTGGGAACACCCAAACAGGGACACCGACGGCAGCCGGGACTGGGCTAGGTGTACTGACCGGGCACGTTGATCAATCGTGAGAAGGGTGATTGGTTGCCGCACGCAGTGTGGGGTCGGTGCTGGTTGTAGTGGTGGAGCCAGTCGGCGAGGGCATCGCGACGTTCCTGCTCGGTGCGGTAGCAGCGGGCGTAGGCCCACCCGTCGGCCATGGTGCGGTGGAAGCGTTCTACCTTGCCGTTGGTCTGCGGCCGGTAAGGGCGCGTGAACTTGGGTCGAATCGATAAGGCTTCGCACGTGTCACGCCAGAGGTATGAACGGTATGCGCTGCCGTTGTCCGACAGGATCCGCTCGATCGTGACGCCGTGCTCGGCGAACCACTCCACGGCCCGGTGCAGGACCCCGACGGACGTCACTGCGGTCTCGTCGTCCTGGACCTCGGTGTACGCGACGCGGGAGTGATCGTCGATGACGGTGTGCACGAACGCGTACCCAAGCTTCGGGCCCCCGTGTTGATTGCGCGGCCTGTTAGGAGTGTTGGCGCGGTTCTTCTCACCTTGGCGGCGACCGACGTAGCGCCAGCCTCCGCCATCTGGGATGTTGCCGATCTTCTTCACGTCCACATGCACCAGGGAGCCGGGGTGGTCGTGCTCGTAGCGGCGGATTGGTTCACCGGTGGCGCGATCGAGGTGCGAGAGCCGGTTGAGGTGGACGCTGGTCAAGATGCGGTGGACCGTCGATGGGGCGATACCCAACCGGCGGGACAGTTGCACCGGTCCTTCCCGTAGACGTAGGCGCAGGCTGATGCAGCGCTTCGTGGCCTTCGATGTGGTCTTGTTCGGTGAGTGATGTGGCCGCGACGAGCGGTCTTGCATTGCTTCGCCGGCAAGGTATCGGTCAGCCCAGCGTTTGACGGTGGGCCACGAGACTTGGAAGCGGGCCGCGACCTCGCTGATCGGCCATCCATCGTCGACAACAAGCTGGGCGACTTTGAGGCGGTGGCGGACGGTCAAGGCGGAGTTGGCGTGCATCACTGTCCCTCCTCCTGAGCCGGGAGGGCGCTGGGGGTCCGAAGTTGCCCCAGGGCCGCAAGGACTGCGGCGGCGACAAGGGGCGCCAGACCTGCTGCGATGAACAGGCTGTGGGCGTCGATGTGGCGACTGAGAAGCCCGGTGAGCGCGATGGACAAAGGCATGAAGGCGATGGAGATGAAGAAGTCGAGGCTGGCGACCCGGCCGAGCATCTCCAAAGGGACGTGTTCCTGCAAGACGGTGCCCCAGATGACCATCCCGACGCCGATCAGGGCTCCGTAGAAGATCAGTCCCGTCCCGATGGCCCAAGGGCTCGTGGTGACCGCTGGGATGGATAGGGGCAGGCACCCGAGAGCCCAGGCACCGACCATGGCGGGTAGGAAGTGCGTCGGCGTTCGCCAGGACCCGGCGATCAGGGACCCTGTCAGTCCGCCGACGCCAAGGGCGGTGAGGACGGCTCCGTATAGCGCCGGACCGTTGTGGTGCGAGGAGCGCATGAGGGCGGGCAGGAGCACTTCGAGCGGCCCGGTGACGGCGAGGCCCATGAAGGCTGCGAACAGGACGCTGGTGCGGATCCAGCGAGTACGGGCGACGTAGCCGAAACCGTCGAGCAAGTCTCTGATCGGTGAGGTGGCTAAGCTGCCTGCTTGCGTCGCTGTCGGAGCAGGTTGGGGTAGCCGCAGCGCGGCGACGAGCGCGATGCCGAGCGCGGCGGCGATGACGTATCCGCCGGCGGCGGGCAGGGTTGCACCGATCACAGCTCCGACAACGGCGGGCGCCAGCGCTTGGCCGACGATGGGACGCGTGGCGCCCTCCAGCCCGTTGACGGCCATCAGGTCGTCAGCCGCGACGAGCACGGGCACGAGGGCTGTGTATGCGGGGAAGAAGAACGCGGTGGAGGCCCCGATGATGAAGGCCGAGAGCCCGAGCATCCAGAACCTGACTGTGCCAGTGGTGGCTGCGGTGGAGGTCACGGTCGCCACCGTCAGGTTCAGGGTGAGCACGCCCACCAAGATCGTCCTGTGGTGCAGCCGGTCGGCGACGACGCCGGCAGGCAAGGAACCAGCGAGCAGACCGATCCCGCTCCACGCGACCACGCTCGCCAGTGTTGCTGGCGTTGCACCTAGGTCCAGGGTCTGCATGGCCAGGTAGAGGGCCCACGCTCCTTGGGCAAAGATCGCTAGCACCATTGCTACGAAGAGGGAACGGTATGCAGGAATGGTCAACGGACGAAGCGGGTTCATGCCAGGTCCTCCGGGGCGAGGTGGAGCTGAGGCCAGTGGGCCAGGTCGGTGAGCATCTGCCGGTCGTGGGTGGCCACGACTACGGCGCAAGAGGTGCGTAGGAGCTCGGTGGTGATGTCGTCAACGAGGCTGGAGGACAAGTGGTTGGTCGGTTCGTCCAGCAGCAGCAGGTCCGGGTCCTCGGCCAGGCACATGGCCAGATGCAGCCGACGCTGCTGGCCCTGTGACATTCGCCCAACCGGGGTGCGGGTAGCGGAGGGTTCGAGCAGTCCGAGAGAGCCGAGGGAGGGTGCCTGTCCGCGTCGGCCGATCCGCGCCAGGTGCGTTTCGTAGGCGAGGTGCGCGGGCTGATCGTGGTCCCAGTCGGGGATCTCCTGGGACAACAGCGAGACCCGAGCCTTCGGGCTCACCCTCAGTTGCCCTGTGGTTGGCAGGAGTCGCCCGGCGAGTACCGCCAGCAGCGTTGACTTCCCGGTGCCGTTCGGCCCGGTGATCAGCGACCGGTCGCCTCCGCTGAGGTCCATCGAGACCGACGTGCACAGCCGACCTTCGACGGTGAGCATGGAGGCGTTGAGGATGGCCTGACCCGGGCGAGTCGACGATGCGGGCCACGACAGGCGCAGTGGTGGTTCAGGCACGGTGATCTCATGACGTTCGACGTCTTCGACCCGCCGGTTGAAGGCCTGGACCACTCCCGCGGCCCGGGTGGCCCGCTGATGCTTGCCGGTGCCCTTGTCTGGCCGCCAGCCGCCCTGCGACAGGCGGGAACGCGCCTCGGCCGCTGCGCGGGTCAGTTCTGCGTGCTGCGCGCGTTGGGCGGCATGTTCTTGTTCCCACGCTCGCCGCTCCCGCTGACGACCCTCGACCCAGTCCGGATAGCCGCCGGCATAGATCCGAGGCAAGCCGTCGCGAGTCGAGTCGAGATCGATGAAGCTCGTCGCCACGTCATGAAGGAGCGCCCGGTCGTGACTGACCAGGGCAATCCCACCGGCGTGAGCCCGCAGCTGCTCTGTGAGGAAGGACAGCCCGGCCGCGTCCAGGTGGTTTGTCGGCTCGTCGAGGAACAGGAGGTCAGGGTTTGATCCCAGCGCGACCGCCAGACGCACCCGGTACCGCTGGCCCACCGACAACGTCGCCAAGACCCGGTCGCGGTCACTGCAGGCATCAAGGCCGGCAAGTGCGATATCGACCCGACGCTCGGCATCCCAAGCGTCCAGGGCAGTGGCCGATTCCAACGCTTCCGAGTAGGCATCGGCGGCATCGTGACCAGTAGCCAGGGAACGGCTTGCCGAGTCCAGCGCGGATAGCGCCTCCCTTGCTTGAGAGGTCGCCTCGGCGACGAGATCGCCGACCGTTCGGCCACCATCGGTGGCCATGTCCTGCTTGACCAGGGCCAGGGAGCCAAGACGACTCACCACACCCGAGTCCGGCTTCTGGATGCCGGCCAGAACATGCAGCAGGGTGGTCTTCCCGCGGCCGTTCTCACCCACGATCGCCAGGCGTGACCCGGCGGACACGGTGACATCCACTCCAGTCAGGAGCGGTCGGTCCCCGAAGGTGACGTAGATCGATTCAGCGCGGACGTGTGCGGCAGGCCCGTGAGGTGTCCCGTCCCACACGCACGATGACAAAGGTTGTGAAGTGGGCATTGCGTACTCTCAGCTCGTCTTGGAGCCGGGCACCACAAGCGGGCCGCCCGGCAGATCGCCAGGACGGCAGACGAGAGATCAGAAGGGTCCCGCCGCCGTCAGCGGGCGGAACGCAGCTTCATCGAGGCAATGCCTGAGTACATAGCCCCGAGGCTACACAGCCGGGTAATCCTCTTCCGAATCAATTAACGTCCCCGGTCAGTACAGCTAGAGGCGGAGCTAGACCGCCTGATCGCCAAGACTTCCACGGACCGCCTGGTCATCTTCGATGACGAGAAGGAACAGGTCTGGCGGTGGCCAGTGCGGCGGGCCAAGGACGGTTCGGTGACCTCGCGGCTCACCACCCATCGGCACAAGAAGGGCGACGCCGATCCCAAGTTCGCTGCCCGGCTCGACATCATCCGTATGCCGTTCGACGTCGTCTTGGACGCGAACGCAGTGTTGGGGAAGGTTCGCGAGGCCTTCGACACCGAGGCCCAGAATGAGTCGAAACGGGCCTCGAAGCTCATGGCCAACATGTATGCCGCCGTCGAGAAGGCGTATCCGGCGAAAATCGATGCCAAGGTCCGCGACCACGAGATCTCGGTGACCCTTGCCCGGATCCTCTTCCTCATGTTCGGCGACGACACCGAGATGTGGCAGACCGATGCCTTTCGCAACGTCATCCAGTACGAAGTCTTGCCAGATGGCTCCAACCTCGCCCAGGTGCTGAACGACCTGTTCACCTTCCTCGACACCGCCAGCCCTGGGCAGGTTCCGACCGGCTTCGCCGGTTTCAGGTACGTCAACGGTGGCATCTTCGAAGAGAGGATCGACCTCCCGGCTCTCAACAAGGACTTCCGAACGGCGATCCTGGACGCCTGCGCCGTGGACTGGTCGGGGATCAGCCCAGCCATCTTCGGCTCCATGTTCCAGTCAGTTCGAGACGCCGAGACCCGACGTGCCCTCGGCGAGCACTACACCTCCGAGGAGAACATCCTCAAGACGCTCAACCCACTGTTCCTCGACGAGTTACGCGAGGAGTTCACTGCTGCCCTTGGCCGCGACACCGCGCGCAAGAAGGTCAACTCGCTCAACAGGCTGTGGGACCGGCTCGGGGACATCCGGTTCATGGACCCAGCCTGCGGCTGCGGCAACTTCATCATCGTCGCGTACCGCGAGCTCCGTGCAATCGAGCTCCAGGTGATGGAGGCCCTCTACGACCTGCGAGACAAGCACCAGTTGTCACTCGACGCCAAGGCGGACCTAAGAGTTACCCTCGACCACTTCCACGGCATCGAGATCGACGAGTGGCCGGCACGTATCGCCGAGACCGCGATGTTCATGATCGACCGACAGTGCGACCTCAAGCTCGAGGAGCGCTTCGGACACGCTCCCGAGCGCCTGCCGATCCAGCGAGAGGCAAAGATCGTCGTCGGCAACGCATTGCGGCTTGACTGGGAGCAGGTGATGCCCCCGGTTGGCGAGTTGATCGTTGCCGGAAACCCACCATTCCTTGGCCACGCGACCAGGTCGGATGCGCAGGGCCAGGACCTTCGCACCGTTTGGGGCAAGGACGACATCAGCCGCTTGGACTACGTCACCGGCTGGCATGCCAAGAGCCTCGGCTACCTGGCGCACAGCAACGATGCGCGCTTCGCGTACGTCTCAACCAACTCCATCACCCAAGGCGATCCGGTCCCACACCTCTTCGAGCCGCTCTTTGCTCAAGGGTGGCGTATCAGATTCGCTCACACCACTTTTCCTTGGGAGTCCGAGGCAACGGGTAAGGCCGCGGTCCACTGCGTCATTGTCGGCTTCGACCGCGCGCCGAGGGCGGACGCTGCGCTGTACGAGAGCGGTTCCGTCGCCGGGGGTGGGCCCCTGCGTGTGGATGAGATCAATGCCTACCTTGTCCCCGCTCCTGCCGTGTTCGTAACGAAGCGCAGTGCTCCCTTGGCCCAAGGCCTGCCGGAAGCCACGTTCGGCAACATGCCTCGTGACGACGGGCAACTGATCGTGACGTTGGACGAATATCCAAGCGTCATGGAAGATCCCGTGGCTCGCAAGTACGTCCGCCCGTTCCTGGGAGCGGAGGAGTTGCTGCATGGGAAGCAGCGATGGTGTCTCTGGCTGGTAGGGGCGGACCCAGCCGACCTCGTTCGAAGCCCGGTCCTGAAGGCACGGATATCCGCAGTCAGGCACTTTCGATTGGCCAGCAGCGCATCAAGCACGAGGCAGATGGCTGCCACGCCGCACCTCTTTGGCCAACGCCCGGCGCTCCACGTGCAGCCCTACCTGGTCATTCCTGGGGTTTCAAGCGAGCTTCGGGACTTCTACCCTGTCCGTCGGGTGGAACCGGAGGTGATCGCGAGCAACGCCACCTTCACGGCCAGCGACCCCACTGGCCTTCTGTTCGCTGTGATCTCCTCTTCGATGTTTATGGCCTGGCAGGCTTCTGTGGGCGGTCGGCTCAAGTCTGACCTGAGGTTCTCGAACACGATTGTCTGGAACAACCTGCCCCTGCCCCGGCTCACTGAGCAGCAGCGTGCGGGTTTGGTCGAAGCAGGGCGTTCACTCGAAGCGGCCCGGGCTGCGCACCCGGATCGCACTCTTGCAAGTCTGTACCAACGCGGAGCTATGCCCGCTGATCTCGCGGGGGCCCATGCTGATCTGGACCGCTTCGTCGATGAGTCATTCGACTTGACGGAAGGGGCGACAACGGCCCAGAGGCAACGCGTCCTGTTCACCCGATACGCAGAACTGTCCGCACTTGGGGGTCTGCTCTCGGCAGGATCGGTGGGGCGCATCCGTGGCCGACGCAAGTAGTCGTCTTCCCGTTCGTGTCGTCGAATTGGCGACCACGATGTTCGCGCGGGACACGGGCTTCAGCGGCCCAGACATGCACCGGCTGTTCGCGGAGTACACCGAGGGGCTCGGCGAGTATGCCGGCTGGGGCGGGGGAGCGGAGTCGCGCTGGCAGACATTCCAACGTGGGCTGAAACTGCTGCCCCGAGAGCAGCAGGTCCGCTTCCTGCTCGAACTATGCGAGTACGACGGCTACATCAAGCACGGGCGGCCCTCAGACGAGCAAATCGCCAAGCTACGGGGACTTCTGCTGGGCGAAAGCGCGCCGGGCTCGGATGTAGCCGCTGAACGACTCGCGACCTTGGAGGACTGGAAGTCCGTACAGAACTCGTGGCGCCAAGCCCTCGACAAGATCCACTCAGACCCGGAGGGAGCCATCACGGCCACGCGCACTCTGTTGGAAAGCACGTGTAAGCACATCTGCGACGAACGCGGGGTGGCCTACGAGAGCGCGTGGGATCTTAGCCGCCTCTACAAGGCGGCGTCGGGAGCCATGAACTTGGCTCCCGATCAGCACACCGAGCAGGTCTTCAAGCAGATCCTCTCCGGGGTATCCACGGTCGTCATAGGTCTTGGCGCGATGCGCAACAGCCTCAGTGACGCGCACGGTCGAGGGAAGAACGCGGTCCGTCCAGCCCCTCGCCACGCGAAGCTTGCCGTCAACGCTGGCTTCGCCATCGCAGGCTTCCTCATCGACACTCACGTGGAGCGTCCCGCCCAGTAGACGGGCAAGGAATCGACACCTTGCCCTCCCGCCGTCCCATAACACGACGTCCGCGACACGCCCGAGGTGCATAACGTCGTCTAATTCTTAGAATCAACTGCCGTTCTTACAAGATTGAGTGCATCTCGACACCCATAACGTCGGGGCAGGGAATGGCGTGGAGACATAACGCGACGTTTATGTTTCATACAAAGCGCGTTTGTGAAGTCTTCGCTGCATCTCGACAACAATACCTCAGAACTGTTGGGCCATGTTGGTGAAGCGGCTGTAGTGGCCCTGGAAGGCGACCACGATCGTGTCGGTGGGGCCGTTACGGTGCTTGGCCACGATCAGGTCGGCCTCCCCCGCTCGCTGAGTTTCCTTCTCGTAGGCCTCTTCCCGGTGCAACAGGATGACCATGTCGGCGTCCTGCTCGATCGAGTTGTGCACGGCGATCCCGTTGGCCACGAAGTTGTGCCCGCCCAGCACCGTCGCGTCGAAGACCTCCTCGACGCCGTCGGCCTCGATCGAGACGACCGGGTCCCAGAGGACGTCGTTGACGGCATACAGGTCCATGTCGGCCGAGTCGAGGACGGCGGCGACCTCGCGCAGCGGCTCGCCCGCCGCACGCCGCTCACCGGCAGCGCCAGCGCGCGCCCCGGCGACACCCATCCCCGAGCCGCCCACGCCCGGGCGCGGCGCCGCGGACACGCTCATCACCTGGCGCATCGCCTCGACGACCCGCGGCGGCACGGCCGCCGTCCCCGCGCCCGCCTCCTCGACCGCGCGAACGATCTCCAGCAGCCGCTTGGCCGCCTTGCGCGACTCCCCGTGCAGCCCGATCTCCTGCAGGAAGCGCCGCTGCGAGTCCTCGCCAGCCACCTCCAGCCGGTATGCCGCCCGCGCACCACCCGCACCGGCGGTCACGACCAGCCGGGTCGAGATCCCGAACCGCAGGAGCAGCCGCGACACGTCCTCGACGAGTCGGCGCGAGGCCGACTCCATCCGGATCCGGCCACGATCGCCGGACTTGGCGACACTCACCGACCCCGACAGCGACCACAGGTGCGACACGAACAGGGCGATCTGCGGCTTGCTCACGTGGAAGATCGCCTTGGGCACCCGCCGCTTGTGCGCCTTGACGGCCAACACCCCGAGCTCGTCGAGCCAGTCACCGACGACGTTCGCCCGCCCCCGATCGACGCTGTATGCCGGGTCGCCCAGCACGTGCGCCAGCAGGATGACCCGCGGGTCCTCCCACGGCTCGAAGAACGCCGGTGCCGGGACGTGCCGGGGAACCGCCACCCGCGTGCCGGTGCGCAGGTCGGCCAGCGGTGACCACCCGGCATACGTGAGGAAGGGGTGGTTGGCGGTGGCCCGCAGCGTCTTGCCCGACGCCAAGGTGAGTCGGAAGACCGGCCGCACCCCCGTCGGGAAGACGTGCGTCATCGGCCGCCGGACATAACGCAGCGTGTCATCCAACGCCCAGACCGGCACGTCGCGAGCGCCCGCGGCATACAGGGAGCCCAGGGTGGTCTCCGCACCGGTGTCGGCGCGCAGCACGCGGGTGTCCGCGGTGAGGCAGCCGGACTCCCGCAGATCGGACATCTGCGGGCGCTTGTCGGTGCGCTGTTCGGGTCCACGGTTGAGCTGGGAGATGGCGATGACGGGCACTTCGAGCTCCTTCGCAAGCAGCTTGAGTGCCCTGGAGAACTCGGACACCTCCTGTTGACGGCTCTCCACCCGCTTTCCTGACGTCATAAGTTGCAAATAATCGATAACGACGAGCTTGAGGTTGTGGCGCTGCTTGAGCCGACGGCACTTGGCCCGGATCTCCATGAGCGACATGTTGGGGCTGTCGTCGATGAACAGCGGCGCGTCGGACACCCGGCCCATCGTCTGGGCCAGTCGGGTCCAGTCGTCCTCGCGCATGGTGCCCTTGCGCATGTGCTGCAGCTGGATCTGGGCCTCGGCCGACAGCAGTCGCATGGTGATCTCGGTCTTGCTCATTTCCAGGCTGAACACGACCGAGGCCATCCCGTGCTTGATCGCCGCCGTCCGCGCGATGTCCAACCCGAGCGTCGACTTCCCCATGGCGGGGCGTGCGGCTAGGACGATCATCTGGCCGGGGTGCAGTCCGTTGGTGAGGGAGTCCAGGTCGGTGAAACCGGTCGGCACGCCGGTCATCTGGCCGGACCGGCCCGACGCCACCTCGATCTCGTCGACGGTGAGCTCGATGATGTCGCCGAGCTTGTGGTAGTCCTCCCCGCCCCGCTTCTCCGACACCCCGTAGACCTCGGCCTGGGCCGCGTTGACGATGTCTTCGACGTCGCCGCCGCCCTGGGCGTAGCCCAACTGGACGATCCGGGTGCCCGCCTCGACCAACCGGCGCAGCACCGCCCGCTCGGCGACGATGTGCGCGTAGTAGCCGGCGTTGGCCGCCGTCGGCACCGAGGAGATGAGCTGGTGCAGGAACGCCCCGCCACCGACCCGCGCCAGCTGCCCGCGCTTGGTCAGCTCGTCAGCCACCGTGACCGCGTCGGCGGGCTCACCGCGCCCATAGAGGTCGAGGATCGCCTCATAGATCGACTCGTGCGCCGGGCGATAGAAGTCGGCCCCGCGCAGCACCTCGACCGCGTCGGCGATCGCGTCCTTGCTCAACAGCATCGAGCCCAGCACCGACTGCTCGGCGTGGACATCTTGTGGAGGAAGCCGGTCGTCCCCAGGCCCGTCGAGGGCACCCGGGAACAACTCTTGGATCGACACCGCTCCCCTGACCCACCTTCCCTGGCTCGTCCTCGACCACCGGCTCTAGGACAGCACGCAGCACCGACAGGCCCTCTGACCTGCACAAATGCCTTTCGTATGCCGTCCGCCCCCGGTGGTTCTCCCACCCTAGGACTCCTGCCGCACACCCTCAACCGCACCCTGTGTATGCCGCGTGGACAGCCTGTGGAACACGCCGACACCCGTTGTGGACAACCCTGGGGATAACTGAGGCGGGCTGTGGATGGTGGGCGGACGGCATACGGCACAGGGGGGCATCTGAGCGCGAAACGCGAGGTGGCGCGCATCCACCGATGTGGAGAACAGAAACTTTCGGGCGTGTCTCGCGTCGTGGCGGCATACCCTCTGCGCATGTGCCGCAGCATCCGCCAACTCCACAACTACGAGCCGCCCGCGACCGACGACGAGGTGTATGCCGCCGCGCTGCAGTATGTCCGCAAGGTCGCCGGGTGCACCGTCCCCAGCCAGGCCAACCGGGAGGCGTTCGATGAGGCGGTCGCGGCGGTGGCGGCGGCGACCGCGCACCTGCTCGAGCACTTGACGACCTCGGCGCCGCCCAAGGATCGGGAGGTCGAAGCGGCCAAGGCGCGGGCCCGGGCCGCGGAGCGCTACGGCCGCCGGTGACGGGGACCACGCCTCGACTCGATGTCGTCGCCGCTGTCCGCGCCGCCCTCCTCCCGCACGCCGACCCGGTCCGGGCCGCCGGCCAGCAGGCCTACATGAAGTCGACCCTGCCCTACCTCGGGCTCACCTCCCCGGTGCTCAAGGCGACGCTGCGCCCGGTGCTGGGCGACCCGGCATACCGGATCAGCACCCGACCCGAGTGGGAGGCGACCGTCCGCGCGCTCTGGGACGAGGCGACCCACCGCGAACACTGGTATGCCGCGCTCACCCTCCTGCAGCACCGGCACTACCGGGTGTGGCGCGATCCCGACCTGCTGCCGCTGGTGCGGCACCTCGTCGTCACCGGCGCATGGTGGGACGTCGTCGACGAGATCGCCACGCATGTCGTGCGCGGGCTGCTGCTGGAGTGGCCCCAGACGATGGCGCCGACGCTGCGTGAGTGGGCGGTCGACGAGCACCTGTGGGTCCGGCGGGTCGCGATGCTCGCGCAGGTCGGCGCCGGACCGCGGACCGACCCGGTGTTGCTCGCCGACGTGCTGGTCCCCAACATCCCGTATGCCGGGGAGCAGGTCTTCTTCTCCCGCAAGGCGATCGGGTGGGCGCTGCGGGACTATGCCCGGACCGAGCCCGACTGGGTGCGGGCGTTCGTCGCCGCGCACCCCGACCTGTCCGGGCTGTCCCGTCGCGAGGCCCTCAAGCATCTTTAAGTCGGGCCGCTCGGCGCTCGGCGAGGCGACCGAGCGGGGTGCCGAACGCGCCGACGACACCCGGGCCGCCGGCGCTGCGGTCTCCAGCGCTAGGGTCGTCGGCGCTAGGGTCGTCGGCGCTAGGGTCGTCGGCGCTAGGGTCACCGGGTGAGCGCGGCATACGTCGACCGGCGGGAGATCATCGGGCTGGCCGTGCCCGCGTTCCTTGCCCTGGTCGCCGAGCCGATCTTCCTCGCAGCCGACTCGGCGATCGTCGGACACCTGGGCACTGTCCCTCTGGCCGGCCTCAGCGTCGCCGGATCGGTCCTGCTGGCGGCGGCTGGCGTCTTCGTCTTCCTCGCCTACGCCACCACGAGCGTTGTCGCCCGAGCCATGGGCGCCGGCTCACCGACCGCCGCCATCACCGCTGGCATGGACGGCCTCTGGCTCAGCCTCGCCCTCGGCGCCCTGGCCGCCGTCGGCATCGCCGCCGCCGCCGGTCCGCTCACCGCGGCCTTCGGCGCCTCGGCGGCGGCCCACGAGCAGGCCACCACCTACCTGCAGATCGGCGCCCTCGGCATCCCGGCGATGCTCGTCCTGCTGGCCGTCACCGGGACCCTGCGCGGCCTGCTCGACACGCGCACGCCGATGCTCGTGGCCATCGGCGGCTTCAGCGTCAACATCGCGCTCAACCTGGCCTTCGTCCACGGATTTCATTGGGGCATAGCCGGATCCGCATGGGGCACGGTCATCGCTCAGACCGGCATGGCCGCCGTCCTCACTGCCATCCTGCTCCGCCGGGCCCGCGCCACCCGCGCGCCGCTGCACCCCCATCCCGGCCGGATCCTCGCGGCAGCGCGCAACGGCATACCCCTTGTCGTGCGGACCATCGCGCTGCGGGGAGCGATCCTGCTCACCGTGTGGGCGGCGGCAGTCCTCGGGGACGCGCCGCTGGCCGCGCACCAGATCGCGGCGACGGTGTGGAGCTTCCTCGCGTTCGCGCTCGACGCGCTCGCGATCGCGGCGCAGGCGGTCGTCGGGCGTGACCTGGGCGCTGGGCGCGTCGACACAGCGCGCGCGGTCACCCGGACACTGCTGCGCTGGGGCCTCGGCTTCGGGCTCGCCGTCGGCGCGCTCACGGCTGCCGCGGCGGTGCTCGTCCCTGCCCTGTTCACCGCCGACCCCGCCGTCATCCGGTATGCCGTCCCCGCCCTGCTCGTCGTCGCCGCCGGTCAGGTCGTGGCCGGATATGTCTTCGTAGCTGACGGGGTGCTCATGGGAGCCGGGGACTTCCGCTACCTCGCGTGGGCCATGGTGGGTGCGCTCGCGGCATACGTCCCGGTGGTGCTGTTGGTGCGCGCGCTGGGCGTGTGGGGCGAGCCAGGCGGGGTGTTGGTGTGGCTGTGGGGCGGGTACGCGTGGTTCATGGTCGTGCGGGCGGTGACGCTCGGGCTGCGGTTGCGCGGTCCGGCGTGGTCGGCCAACTGATCGCTGGGTCGAGGTATTCGGCCATCCTCTGCTGACGGCCGAATACCTCGACCGGGCTGTGCGTGCGGGCCAGGCGGGTGGCCTGACCTGCGCGTTCGTGCCGTGGCAGGCGCGGGCCGCGGATAAGGTGACCGGGTGTCTGCGCTGACGTTGCTCGCCGCCCCGCTTGTGGTTGCAGGGGTGCTCGCCGTCAGTGGCGTGGCCAAGCTCGGAGATGTCAGCGAGGGAGTCCGCGGGCTGCGCGAGCTGCAGGTGCCTGACTGGCTGGTCCGCGACGGGGTGGCCCGGGCACACCCGATCGCCGAGATCGTCATCGGGCTGGGACTGGTGCTGCTGCCCACGCCGTGGCGGACGGTCGCGGCGGTTGCGGCATTGGGATTGCTCGCGGCATACACAGTGTTGGTGCTGGCCGCGCTCCGACGGGCGCGGGAGGTCCGCTGCAACTGTTTCGGGCGACGCAGCGAGGTGGTCAACCGGGCGACCGCCGTCCGTAACCTCGCCCTGCTTGCCCTCGCCCTCGCCGCGCTCGTGGACTGCCGGGAGGCGTCGGCGCCGGTGGTGCGGGTGTTCAGCGGGCTGGACCCGTTGGCGTGGACCGCGATCCTGGCCGTCACCGCCGGGGTGGGCTGGCTGATCGGCCGCGGGTATGCCGCTCCGGCACCTGCTGCTGCTGCGGCCGGCCCGGCGGCTGCGGCCGCGGGTCTTGGCGGGTCGTTCGACGGGAGGGCGGAGAGGGACGAGGCGGACGAGTGGGACGAGTGGGTCGAGGACGAAGGTCGGCTGCCGATCCCGGCCGAGACGTTGCGTTCCGCTGACGGGACGACCACCACGTTGGCTGAGTTGGTGACCGAGCGGGCTGCGGTCCTGTTGTTCCTCGAGCCCACCTGCGGGTCGTGCGCTCGGCTGCTTGACGACCTGAGCGCGTGGCGTCGGGTGATGCCCGAGATCCGCATCGTGACGGTCCGCACTGTGCCCGATCCCGCGGCTCACCTGGGCCATCGGCATGGGCCGCCGCCGACCGATGGGACGGGCGAGCCATTCCCGACCAGCCCGGGTGGGTATTGGGCGGAGGCTTCGATCACCGGCTCGTTCGGTACGAACGGTTTCACGCCCTGGGCGGTGCTGCTGGGTGCGGACGGTTTAGTGGCAGGTGGACCGGTCGCGGGCTCGGTGGCGGTGCGGGCGTTCTTGGCCGAAGTGCTCACGCACCTGGCCGGCAGCGCCTGACTCGGGTCCGCAGGATTTGGGTCAGACGCGGGT
>WBZQ01001485.1_pt1 | contig 16249 bp, 14 predicted proteins | sample 5204251 | NCBI WGS metagenome assembly WBZQ01 (sample SAMN12412402, study PRJNA552823) | activated sludge metagenome | isolation source: activated sludge from nitrification reactor of wastewater treatment plant... | place: USA: Virginia | collected 2017-09 | reverse complement strand
GCCAGATGGTCCGCCGGCAGCCACTCCTGCAAGGGCGGGGGCAGCAGATACGGCTGGTCCCGATCATAGGGCCGAAACGTCCGCGTCGTCATCAGTGGGCCTCCAGGCTCATGGATACGTGGTTATGTCTATACCTGAGTCGGACGCCTCGGACAAGAGATTGTTGCCATCCATGAGATTTTTGTCATCAATGTCGGACAGACTCCTAGGGGACGGAATTCCCGCTGGCCTTTGCCTTGGCCGTGCACGAAGCCGGTATCCGCTTGCGGCACATCCAGCCGCGTCGGCCCGAACAGAACGGCAAAGTCGAACGCAGTCATCGCATCGACGAGGAGGAATTTTGGAGTCGCGCAACCTTTGAGGAGTTCACAACAGCCGCTCAGGCCCTACGCGCCTGGGAGCATCGCTACAACTTCGACCGGTTTTCTATGGCGCTCCACGGCCTGACACCGGCGGAAAAATTGGCGACGTTTCTCTCGCCACTGACCCCATCATCACCGAACACGCCATGCACACATTCGGGGGCCGCTGCTTGACAAGTCATTTCAGTCAACTTCGGCTGATGATTGACATCGTGTATTTGTGTGCAGTGCTCGACTGGGCCAGTCGTCGGGTGTTGGCGTGGCGGCTCTCCAATACGCTGACCACGGATTTCTGTCTGGAGGCGGTGCACGAGGCGATCACCCGGTATGGCACACCGGAGATCTTCAACACCGACCACGTACTACATTCGGAAGTCAAGACAGCCGAGTCGGCACACCTCTTCTGTGCAGCCTTGGCAGCTGCAAACTGACGGGTTGCATTCCCTCCCAATGGTGCTTCCATCGTTGATGAGGTGCTGTTGACCATAGTGATACAAGGTCCCGCACGCGGGCCTTGACCGTACTCCACACAACAGGCAGCCCCAGTGGAAGCTCCGAGCATGATCTACGAGGTCAGGACCTGCCTCGATGGCCCGCACGAACGGAGTGCTCCACTGGGTGGGAGTGCCTCACGAAACGGTCGATAGTCGGTTCCGGTCTTGATTAAGCCATGCGCCACGCGCGCCACTTTGGCGGCGACGGCGCACAGGGCCCTCCGCTTGCGATCCGGATTCAGCGGATCGCACTTGACATACCGTGCATACTTTTCGCGAAACGTATTCTGTCGCATCCGGACCGCCCCATTCGCGGCCATCCAGAAGGCATAGCGCAGCCGCGCATTGCCGTGTTTCGAGAGCCGACTTGTGCCGCGGAATTGTCCCGATTGCTGCGTGCTGAGATCCAAGCCGCAGAACTTCAGGAACTGGCGGTGATGCGGGAAGCGACGCAAGTCGCCCGCTTCCGCCAAGATCGTGAGGGCGAGAATCGGTCCGACCCCGGGCAGCGTGCGGAGCCGCCGATAGTCCGGGTGGTCACACAGCGCCTGATCCGCCTGCTGTTCAATCGCCGCCCGTGTAGCACAGAGCTGTTGATGCTCGGCCAGAATCACGCGGAACATCTGGATCGCCTCAGACGCCTCCGACACTGGGAGCCCCACACTCTGACTCGCGGTGAGATAGAGATCGTGAAGAAACCCGCGCTTGTTGACCTTGCGCCCGACAATCGTCCACGCCTCCTGCTCAAACCTCTCACGGGAGTAGTAGGTGATGGCAGCCGGACAGGGAAAGCGGTGCAGGAGGCGCGTGAACCATTGTGCCCGGGAATTGGTGTAGTAGCGGTCGGCCTCCGGAAAATACAGCGGGAGATAGTGTGTCATGATGCTGTGTTGGACGCGGACCTTGCGCAAAGAGACCTGGTAATGCGTCTGCGCGAACTCTTGCAGACCATTCACCGCATGGACCAGCGGATCGTGATAGCGTTGAGTGACGCCCATCTTGAGTAAATGCAGCAAGACTTGGGTGTCCTTGGGGTCGTTCTTATCCCAGGAGTTATAGAGGGCATCACGGGTCCGGGCCACGGCCAGCGAGGAAATCAGGCGCAGTTCAAATCCGCAGTGATGGAGAAAATAGGCGAGTGGTCGATGATAGGTGCCGGTGGCTTCAAATCCGATACGGACCGGGGCCTGAAAGGCCTGCAGGCGCTGGCGTAGCAGGTCGAAATCCCGCTGACAGTTCACCATGCGCCACCGCTGGCGGCCTCCCGTTGGGGGCTCAATCAGCACCTCATGGATTTGTTTCGCCACGTCGATCGCCACGAAGAGGACTCCTGTCGCGGACTCGGCCTTGGGGATCATAGGCGGTTCCTCCTGCTAGAGTGAGTGGGTACCTGCATTCTAGAGGAGAGATGCACTGCGTATGGCTCTGCTTCCGCATATACTACGGCAAGGAGTTCGCCGGACACCGAGCCACTGCCCAGCGCCTATGTGCCAGGTCTTTTTTGGCCACGCCCTATCATGCATGGGAACGGGGCGTGAATGAGAACACGAACGGGCTCATCCGGGACTTCTTCCCCAACGGCACGGACTTCACGACAATCCATCCGGCGACGGTGGCAAAGGTGGCGCGCCTGCTCAATCGGAGACCCCGCAAATCGCTCGGCTTTCACACGCCCAACGAGGTCTTTCACACGTTGGCTAACCGGGGCTCGTGATGGACTGGGAAGTTGACTCTGCGTGATGAACAAAACGCGTGACATCGCAATTCTCACTGATCGCCTCCAGAATTTCTCGTCCGAGCTTCGAGCCCAGTCACCGGAGTGGGCTGATCGTCTTGAACAGGCCACGACGGAGCAAGATCTTCGCAATCTCGTGTGCGATCTGTTCAACCTCTCCCATGCCCTCCCGTCCGATAGAAAGTCTACCCGTGAGGCAAACACGCTGGCCGGACGCATCACCCGGTTCATCAACGAAACCCTCCATCGTGGACTGACACGCAAAGTCCTGGCAGATTTCCTCGGCTACCCGGCGAAATATTGTTCTGATCTGTTTTACCGCATCATGGGTGAATCGTTTTTCGGGCACATGAGACGCCATCGGGTCGAACGGGCTAAATCACTCCTCACCACAACCGCGCAGACGTTGGCAGAAGTTGCAGCAGCGGTGGGGTTCAGCGATCAATTTGCCTTCAGCCATTCTTTAAAACGCGCGACCGGGCGTTCTCCCATTGGGTTTCGGGCTCAGCAGAGTCGCCGGCCCCAGCGGCAACCCACATCTACGCCGCACAACCGTCCAACCCATGGCCGCAGAAACATTCCCTTCTCACCCCGCCTCACGCGGGATGCCGGGTGATAGCATAGTTGGCATGAGCAATCGCTCAAAGAGGCACGAAGGAGATACATCATGACGACCACTGATCGGCTCTTGCATTCTGTCTCCAGGACTGCCCCTGGAGAAAATGTTCATGGTGCAAACGCGATTGAGCGCAGCGGTAAAGAAGCGTGTACGAGCCTGGCGCATACGACTGACAGGCCAATGAGCCTACGGACGTTGTAACGGGCCTTAGGAGTGGCCCGCCAAACCCTATACAAACGGAAGGCGCTGCTCAATGAGGGCAGGGTCTATGCACAGCAATACAGGTCCGAGCGCGATCGGCCGGCCCGGCTTGATGCGGCGCAATTGGGATCGGTTTGAGCCGCCGTTTTGCAAAGCCCCACGAAGCATGGTTTGGGCACCGGATTGTGGTCCCTCAGACGTGTGAGTGCCGTCGTCAAGCGCCAGCACGGCGTGCGCTTGAGCAGACGCCGGTTCGGCGCATTCTGGGCAGCCTAGGACTCAGTCCGCAAAAGCCTGAGAACGATGCGATCGCGCAAGACGAAAAGGCGGCGGGGCATTGGACGCTTGGCACATGCCTGCGCGAAAAAAAGCTCCGAGAGAAGGCCGACGAATAGTCTTCATCGTACAAGTCGGGGATCAGCGAGCGCCGTACCTGAGGCCTCAAGGGCCAACCACCCCTTATCCAGTTTCATATCAACTGAAATCAAGTCTCGATCATTAACGCTCTTACGGCGCGCCTGACGCAGCCACTGCAGATCATCTGGGATGGGTTGCCAGCCCGCCCCAGTCATCTGGACGGACTACCTGAACGGCCTGGCCGGCCACATCCTCGCTAAACTGCAGGTCACCGCTTGCAACAAGCTCAAGAGCGCACAGAAGCGGCCCTCGATACTCGCCGCATGCTGGAAGCAGGCTACGTTGTGGTGATGTCCTGATTGGCGGAAAGCTCCGTAGGGAGCAGTAGAAATGTCGGACCCGACTGGGGCCGGCCCCAGCCAGCCACTCGCTATGAGTATGCTGGCTGGCTCTGATATGGATCAGTCGGCTAAAACGACTGATTATATCTGCTCGGCCAGATACGCCGCTAACCCGACCTGCTTGATCGTGCGCAACTGCGTCTCGAACCAATCGATATGCTCTTCGGTATCGATGATCATATGCTCCAGCAGATGTCTCGTCGTAAAATCTCCCACCTTCGAACAATGGGCGATTGCTTCGCGCAACAACTCCGCATCTTCAAGTTCAAAGCGAAGATCCGCCTCCAGCAAGTCCGCGACCGACCGGCCCCCCGCGACCGTATCCACCTGCTCAACCTGTGGGGCCCCCTCCAGATAGAGGATGTGATCGATCAAACCGGATGAATGCCCCACCTCCTCCTGCGCCAAGTGGCTAAAATGTTCGTGCAGGCGTTGATATCCCCAATTCTTACACATGGCCGCATGCAGCAAATACTGGTGAACCGCCGTGAGTTCAGCCGTGAGCACTTTCCCGACGTAGTCGAGCACCTTTTCTTTGGCTAACATCGCATCTCCATTACTCGACGTAAGTACCCGAAGCAGATCCGCTAACTGTCTTTCTTGATCTGTTCGGCCAGATAATTTTCCAATCCCACCTGTTTAATCGTCTCCATCTGCGTCTCAATCCAATCGATGTGCTGATCCACGTCTTTGACCATATCTTCGAACATGTGACGGGTCGTAAAGTCGCCCACCTTCGTGCAGTGCACCACCCCGTCGCTCAACAACGTGAGCATCTCCTGCTCAGCCTTGAGATCGAGCTTCAACTGTTCAGGAACAGTTTCTCCGACCTGTACTGTATTCATGCGCTGAACATTCGGCACTCCTTCCAGGTACAAAATGTGGCCGATCAGTTCGTCCGCGTCTTTCATCTCATCGATGCTACGCTCTCTGACTTTGTGGTGAAGCCGCTCATAGCCCCAGTTGTCGCACATCTTCGCATGCACGAAATATTGATTGATGGCGGTAAGATCCGCCGTCAACACTTTATTCAGCAACTCAATAACGCCTTGCTTTGCCTTCATATCCCCCTCCTCCGGCCATAACGGAACTCGGCCTATGGATTGTTACCTGGTTTAGTCGCTACGCGGTTCCTGCTTATCGATTATTGTACTCCTTACTTAGAGATTCTCGAAAGGCTTGTCAACCATTGATATACGTATTTATGAGGGCAGTTCTCAACATCGCCGAGAATGCTTCTCATTGCTCTGATCAGAAAATGCGTCCGAGGGGGGGCGAGAACGGAACTTCTGGTGAAGACTCGGTGGATCTGGACTAACGAGCAAGGTAGGCAAGAAGGAAATATGAGGGCAAAACCTGCGCTGCAATTATCCGGCTTCGCGGTAACCGCACGTATCTTCATTGCGGCACTGCACCGAACGACCGGCCTGCTTACTGACTTTCTCGATGAGAAACGGTGCCTGACACTTGGGACAGGGCTTATTAAGCGGTCGATCCCAGAGCGCAAATTCACACTCCGGATAGCGGCTGCACGAATAAAAGTTCCGTCCTTTTTTCGTGCGCTTTTGTATCAGATCCCCGCCGCATGCAGGTTGCGGGCATTTCACCCCCAAGGCAATGGCCTTGGTCGTTTTACATTCGGGATACGCAGAACAGGCCAAAAACTTTCCGAAGCGACCGGATTTGACCACCATGGGACTTGAACATTTCTCACATTTTTCGTCGGTCGTCTCCTCCAGCTTGGGCACGATCTTGATCGTCCCGTCGGGCAGTTTTTCAAAATTCTGAGTATTTTTGCAGGGAGGATCTTCCTTATATCCGGGGCAGGCCAAAAACTTTCCGTTTCGCCCCCACTTGATCTCCAACATGCGGCCGCACTTTTCACAAGGCAGGTTGGTCGGTGGCTCAACGATGTCTTTGGGTCCGGGAATACTTTGCGCCAGTTCCATTTCCTTGACAAAGGGGGCATAAAACTCCCTGACCGCCGAGACCCACGGCTTCGTCCCCTCTTCCACTTCATCCAGCTGCTCTTCCATATGGGAGGTAAACTCCGTGTCCAGCAGATCCGGAAACCCCTTCAGCAAAAAGTCGTTGACCGTCCGACCCGTTTCGGTTGGCAGAAAGCGGCCTTCAATTTTCTCGACATATTTCCGATCCTGAATCGTGGAAATAATGGCCGCGTAGGTGGATGGGCGACCGATGCCCTTTTCTTCCAGTTCACGGATCAACAGCGCCTCATTGTACCGGGGTGGCGGCTGAGTGAAATGCTGCTTCGAGGTCAAGCCCGGCAGGGTCTGCTTCTCCTGGTCGACAAGCTGCAGCGATTCTCCTTCACGAAGCACGGGAAGCTGCCGGTCCGATTCGTCCTCTGACTCCTGCTCACTCTTGGGTTTCTGTGACGGCAATTCCTTGTCGGTCCCCTCCAGGTAGACGGCCGTATGGCCAGGGAATTTGACGACGGTGCCGCTCGTGCGAAACACGTAGCGTTCAGGTATGCCAACGGGACTGGAATCGACCCGCGTCACATCCAGAATCGCCGGAACCATCTGTGACGCAATGAAGCGATTCCAGATCAGCTTATACAGATTGTATTGATCTTGCTCCAGAAATTGTCGGATGGATTCAGGATCGCGAGCCGCCATCGTCGGACGAATGGCTTCGTGCGCTTCCTGCGCCGTCTTTTGCGTCTTGTACACGTTGGGAGTGGCGGGCAAATACTCCTCGCCGAAACGCTCCCGAATCACCACCCTCGCATCCTCGGTGGCCTCTTGGGAGATTCTCGGCGAATCGGTTCTCATATACGTAATGAGGCCCATCGGACCTTCCGAACCGATTTCCACGCCTTCATACAGTTGCTGCGCCAACGTCATGGTCTTCTTGGGCGTGAAATGCAACTTTCTGGCAGCTTCCTGCTGAAGTCGGCTGGTGATGAAGGGCGCGACGGGGTTCCGTTTCTTTTCTTTGCGCTCTATCGATTGAACAACAAACGCCTTCCCCTGCACGGCATTGAGAACATGCTGGGCCTGCTCGCTCGTTCCAATGTCGGCATCCTGTCCGTTGACGGAATGTAACTTTGCCTCGAAGGCCGGCGGATTCTCTCCCCGCAACAGCGCGACAATGGACCAATATTCTTCGGCTCTGAACTTTTCGCGTTCCTGTTCCCGGTCGCAAATAAGCCGCACTGCGACGGACTGAACGCGTCCCATGCTGAGACCGCGTCGCACCTTTTTCCACAACAACTGACTGCCCTGGTATCCCACAATCCGGTCAAGCACTCGCCGCGCCTGCTGGGCCTGAACCAGCTTCATATCGATTTCGCCCGGAGACTTCAGCGCGCGCTTGATCGCCGACTCGGTGATTTCGTTAAAGAGGACACGATAGACCTTGCCGTCTTTCTTCTTCCCCTTGCCGTGCAGTTCCTGTGCGATATGCCAGGCAATCGCCTCCCCCTCACGATCAGGGTCCGGCGCTAAAAAGACCGTATCCACCTGCTGAGCTTTTTTCTTGATGTCTGCAAGGACTTTGGATTTGCCCTTGATTGTGACGTACTGGGGCTCAAAGTCATGCTCCAGATCGACGCCCAGTTTACTGGTCGGCAAATCTTTGACATGCCCGACGGAGGCCATGACGGAATACCCTCGACCAAGATACTTGGTGATGGTTCGCGCCTTGGTCGGCGATTCAACGATGATCAGCGATTTCGCCATGTGGCTCCACGTTCCTCAGTACCTGCGCCCAGACTACCACACCCACTATAACAAATATCGAGACCCTGTCAGCCTGAATCTCTGAATGAATGGCGATCAGGGACGCACATACTCGTTGCCGGGCAATTGACGAACACAATTTTTCAATTCCAAGGAGAGCAACAACGCGGCAACCTGCGCGGCCGGAAGCCCGCTGCGTCGAATGACATCATCGACCGATTGCGGCAACACCGATACGGCATCATACACTATCGCCTCTTCAGGCCCTAGTTGCATAGCCGGTCGCGCGACGTTCGCACCGTGGCCGAGCCGTTCTCGAAACGTGGCATCCAACTGAGGCAACAATTCATCCAGAACATCCTGCGCCGACTCGACCAGCCTCGCGCCGTCTTTCAGCAGGCTATTGGGGCCGCGACTATTTTCGGCTTTCACGAAACCCGGTACCGCAAATACTTCCCGCCCTTGCTCGCCGGCTAATCGTGCGGTAATGAGGGACCCGCTCTCAACCGCCGCTTCGGTCACCACCACGCCTAACGACAGCCCGCTGATAATGCGGTTCCGGCGAGGGAAGTGGTAGCTGTGGGGCGCGGATCCGAGCGGCAGCTCCGAAAGCACCGCTCCTTGCCGCTCGATCTGCGCCCGAAGCGGACCATGATCGGCTGGATACGTACGATCCAACCCGCACCCCATCACAGCAAGCGTCCGTCCCTTGCCGGCGAGAGCACCGCGGTGCGCGGCAGCATCAACTCCGCGGGCCAATCCGCTGACAATGGTAAAACCCATACCGGCCAACTCACTGGCCAATTCTTCGGCCAATACCCGGCCGGCGGAACTGACTTTCCTCGTTCCGACTATTGCCACGGCTTGTCGATCACACTCCAGGAACGTTCCCTGGAGGTAGAGCAGCGGTGGAGGATCCGGAATCGTCTTGAGAGCCGCAGGATACTGCGGATCGAGATACGTCAACAGGGTGATCTGACGCTGCTGCAACGCCGCCAGTTCCCGGTCAAGCTCTTTGACCGCGCTTGCATCAGGTCCCCGGCGAATGGCTTCGATCAACGGTGACCGGCACCCGAGGTCTTCCAACTCTGCCCGTGTCGCCGACAACACTGCATCCGGAGACCCAATCGCCTGCACCAGCTTGAGCAGAATGGCATCGCCCACACCGGGGATTGCACGGAGCATCAGCCAAGGGCGGAGGGATCGACTATTCACCATCGTCCGAGTTCATCAGGCATGGTCGGTCCGGCTCAGCGACCGTGGTGCTGGAAGGCGCTGGCAGAGACGGGACTGTCGCGTGGAGTCAGCGAGGCCGGCGCCTTGCGGCATTACATCACGACTAAATCGAACTGTTCGAGGTGCAGCCGATCATCCGGCGTCACGAGAATCTTCGCGCTATACCGCCGCTCAAGTTCTTCCACCCCCGGCTGTTCCTGTTCCTGCAACAGCAGGGCGACAGCGGGATGCGCACCGACGACGACACGTTGCTGCTCGATTTCGTGGCCGAGCCGCCGCACTTCCCGGAAAATTTCGTAGGCCACCGACATAGGGGATTTCGTATATCCGCGCCCATCGCAGTAGTGGCAGGGTTCGGAAAGAGAACGAAGCAGATCCTCTCGCACCCGTTCACGGGAAATTTCGATCAATCCCAGGTCAGAAACTCGGGAAATTCTGGTCCTCGCCTTGTCCGATGACATGGCATCCACCAAGGCGTGATACACCTTATCGCGGTTCTTCTCCCGCTCCATGTCGATGAAATCGACGATGATGATCCCGCCGATCCCCCGCAACTTGACCTGGTAGGCAATCTCCCGCGCCGCTTCCAGGTTGTTGCGCAGAATGGTTTCTTCCTGATCGCGTTTACCGACAAACCGGCCGGTATTCACATCGATCACCGTCATCGCTTCGGTGTGATCAATCACCAAGTACCCGCCGGACTTCAGCCACACTTTACGGCTCATCGCGCGCGCGATTTCCTGTTCGACCCCCAAGTAATCGAACAGACTTTCTTCCTTGTCATAGAAGTGAATACGCGAGGTCTGTTCGGGAGAAAACCGTTGCACGAACCCTTTGATCGCGTTGTATTCTTCGCGCGAATCAATCAATAACCGATCGACTCGGCGGCCGAAGAGATCCCGCACCACACGGAAGCTCAAGCTCAAATCGCTATGCAAGAGGCTCGGGGCAGGCTGTTGATCACGCTTGGTCAGGACGTCCTGCCAGAGGACATGCAGAAACTCGACGTCCGAGCGCAATTCTTCTTCCTTCACCCCTTCGCTCACCGTCCGCACGATGTAGCCGAACCCGGGGCGCCGCGCCCGTTTCATAATTTCTTTCAAGCGCGCGCGTTCCTCATCGCGAGGAATCCGGCGGGATACGCCGATATGCTCCACCGTCGGCATGAATACCAGATACCGGCCAGGCAACGACACATAGGTCGTCACTCGCGAGCCCTTCGTGCCGATCGGACCTTTGGAAATCTGCACCATGACTTCCTGTCCTTCGGACAACAACTCCTCGATCGGCTTCGAACTTTGCCGTTTGGGCTTGGGGACCTCGGAATCCTTATTGTCTTCGTCGTCGCCTTCGACTAAGGTGTCGCCCGACTCGATATCGATGGACAGATCGGAGACGTGCATGAACGCCGCCTTTTCCAGCCCGATATCGATGAAGGCGGCCTGCATACCTGGCAACACTTTCGCCACCCGCCCTTTATAAATGTTGCCGACGTAATCCTGATCCTTGGCGCGGTCTCCATAGAGATCCGTGACGACACCATTATCCAGGACGGCAACGCGGGTTTCTTCCCGCGCGATACTGATTGCGATCTCCACACCCATACACACTCCTTTAACCCCAGATCGATCGGATCGGCAGACGCACGCGGACGGATGTCCGGGTTCTCTCGTCTCGCCGGCAGTCCGGCACCTATCTGGTTCACATGGTTATTTCACAACAAGTCGGCCCCTGTCCAGGCATAGCCTAGTAAAACAGGGTCAACCGACGTCGCTTCACATTCAATAACAAACCCAAGGACGCCATCGTCATGATGGTCGCGCTGCCCCCATAACTCACCAGAGGAAGCGGAATCCCGACGATGGGAAACATCCCTGCGGTCATGCCGATATTGACCACCACGCAAAAACACAACATGGCAACAATACCTGCCGCGAGTAACGCCCCGAGCGTATCCTTCGCACGCGCGGCTATTTCCAATGACACCCATATCAGCGCGATAAACAGCGCCAGCAGGACCAGGACACCGACAAAGCCCCATTCCTCCGCATAGACGGCGAACACGAAATCGGTATGGCCCTCGGGCAGGAACTTCAGCTGACTTTGTGTGCCGCCGTACAGACCCTTCCCCGAGAGTTCTCCGGAACCGATGGCAATTCTCGATTGCAGCGCATGATACCCCTTGCCTCCCGGATCATAATCGGGATCCACGAAGGCCATGACGCGTTCGCGCTGATAATCGTGCAATGATGCCCAGACCACTTCCCACACAAACGGGAAGAGCATGACGGAGAGCAGCAAAATGATGCCCAACGCCTTTGACCGGACACCGACCATCAATAACATGGCCGCATAGACCGCCAAGAAGCTCAATCCACTGCCCAAATCCGGCTGCTTCAGGATCAACAACAAACCCGGCAATACAATGAGTCCCGGCAACACCACCCGGTGCAACCACCCCACACGCGAGGCACGGGAGTAATAGTTGGCCAGGACCAGAACCAGGACCAATTTCGCAAATTCAGACGGTTGAAACGCAAATGGCCCGATCGGAATCCATCGCTGCGCCCCGCGGCTCGATTTCCCCATGAACAACACGACCGCGAGCATGATCAAAATAACCGCGTAGGTCGGATAGGCCAGTCGCGCAATCTTGTGATAATCGGAGAGATACATCACCAGAAACGCGACGGTTCCCAGCACAATCCAGACCAGTTGTTTGAGATAAAAGGGGAAGGCGGTGTCCTGAGAATGCGTCACGCTGTAGATCGACAGCACCCCGACCGACAGGATGACGGCGATCAGCCCCATGAAACGAAGATCGAAACTATCCAACCCTCGACTGTCGATCACCCGATCAATCATCACGTCTTCGGCCGCGCATCGACCGGCACGGCAGGCGACTTTGCCCGCCCGTTGGCCGGAGCCCCCTGCAGCACATGGGGATAGGCTTTCACATAGGCTTCAATGACATCCTTCGCCAAGGGCGCGGCAGCCGACCCACCATGCCCCATGTGCTCGGCGAGGACGACGACGGCAATGCGCGGCGCCTCCACCGGAGCAAAGGCCACAAACCACGCGTGGTCGCGGAGTTTTTTGGGGATATCCTTCTCAGGCCCCGTGCGTAACGCCGCCGTCTGCGCGGTCCCGGTTTTCCCCCCGATCGTCACCAACGGGGACTTGGCGCGCGTCGCCGTTCCTTTGGTCACCACGTCGGCCAGCGCGGACTTGATGAGTGCAAGGGTCGCCGGCTTGACCGCCACTTTTCCCCGCACTGTGGGTGGAAACTCGGCCCGGTCTCCGGTCGTGCGGTTCATCACGGCCTGCACGAGGCGCGGCTTGATCGACAGGCCGTCGTTCGCCACCGTTCCGATCACACTGGCCATCTGCAAGGGCGTCACCGTGACATACCCCTGTCCGATTGCAGCGGAAATGGTTTCTCCGGGGTACCAGGGCTGATTGCGCGCCTTCTGTTTCCATGTGGTCGACGGCACGATTCCCACACGTTCTGACGGCAATTCGACGCCCGTCTCTTGGCCGAGCCCAAATTGCTTCGCATATTCGGCAATCGTGTCGATGCCCATGCGTTGGCCGACGGTATAAAAATACACGTCACAGGAGTGAATCAACGCTTCATTCATGTCCACGGATCCATGCCCGCCTTGTTTCCAGTCACGAAACAATCGATTGCCGAACTGATAGCCCCCATTGCACCGCACCATCGTCGAAGGCGTCACCGTGTTCGATTCGAGGGCGGCCGCCGCCATGACGACCTTGAATGTCGATCCGGGAGGATATTGACCTTGTGTTGCTCGATTATTCAGCGGCCGCCGTTCATTCTGAACGATCTCCACCCATTGTTTGTTCGTCAATTCTTTGGACAACACATTCGGGTCGAACCCAGGGCGACTGGCCATCGCCAGAATATCGCCGTTCGTCGGATCCAGGGCCACGATGGCGCCTGACTCCTCCCCCAAGAGGTCCTCAGCAATTTTTTGCAGCTTGGCATCAATGGTCAGATAGAGATCATCGCCCGCGAGGGGCTTATCGGACACAATGGCGCGTTTTTCATGGCCGAGCGCATCCACTTCGACACTCTTTTGCCCGGCGCGACCGCGTACCTGCCGGTCGAACCATTTTTCCACGCCGTACTGCCCGACGATGCTGCCCTGATGAAGATCTGCAAAATCCGGCTTTTCAAGTTGATCGGCTGACACTTCCCCGACATACCCCAACAAGTGCGCCGCCACATCCCCCGCGGGATAGTTCCGTTGCGATTCCACCTGAATCATCACGCCCGGCAAGTCCAACCGGTGGGACTCGATCAGGGTCGCCTCGCGCAACGTCAGCCGGTCCTTCACCTTGCGAGGCTGCAATTTGCCGCCCCTTCCGGTCGACAGTTTTTTCTGAATCACTTCAGGGTCGAGGGTCAGGAGCGAGGCCAGTTGCCCGACTAACGCCTGTCGATCCTTCACGTCTTCCAGCGTCACATACAAGGCAAAACTCGGCACATTGTTCGCCAGCAACACGCCGTTCCGGTCGAAAATCAGTCCACGCGCCGGTTCCAGCACCACGGAACGCGTCCGATTATTCTCGGACAAATCTCGATAATAGGGGCCTTCCCGAATCTGGAGATGCCACAAACGCAAGGCAAGCAACGCCACGACCAGCAGCAGCCCCACACGCAGGATGACCAGCCGCCGCTGAAGATCCAGGAGATCGGAATCGTTGAATCCTACCGTCGCCATCGCTGTTCTGCCGGTCCCTTCTTAGAGACCGTGTCTCCGTTAGAGGGCTCCCTCCGTCACCATACGATCATCAGACCAACGTTGACGAAACACCAGATACAGTCCCGCGCCGACGGCCGCGTCGAGCCCAGCCTGCACCAGCACGGTCGACCGCACGCCCAGCCATACCTCATCCAGACCAGCCGGATTCATGGAATACAGAAAGACCGCGCTCGACAGGCAGGAAATGATCGCGAGGCCGGCTGTCATGACGGCGGGAGTGATATGCGCCATATGCCGCCCCGCCAGACCGGCGAGAAACCCGCTTCCGCCCTTCGTCATCACATTGATCCACAAATCTCCCGCAGACAACATGTCTTGAAAACATCCAAGAATGAGGCCGAGAATCAAACCATCAAGCTCTCCACCGAGAAACCCGACAAGACACGCCGCGATAAGGCCCAGGTCCGGACGCACACCAAATAGGCTGGCGTAATGCAACAAAGTCGTTTGCAAGGGGACCACCACCAGCGCCAACAGCAGGTACAACAGAAACTTCATGGCTTCTTTCTGTCTCCATGAATGGCCTGAAGCAGCTTCTGCGCCGCATCGGCATCCTCATAGGGAGCGGTGATGATAAGCACTTCGTCCAGCTTCGAGAGATCGACCTCCGGTTCGATTTCGGCGGACTGAAAGAGATCCCCTTCCGACTTTTCGACCTGAATCAGGCTTCCGATAGCCAACCCTCGAGGAAACGCCCCGGTCAGACCCGAGGTCACCACACGATCGCCGGCCTGAACTCTCGATAACAGCGGAATGTACTTGAGTCGCGCGCGACCATGACTGGTACCTTCGACGATTCCCTCATCGCGAGTCCGCTGCACGACGCCGGCGATCGCATTGTTCGGGTCCGTGACTAATAACACCACCGACGAAGTCGAATTGGTTTTCACCACCCGACCGACAACACCCGCGGGAGTGATCACACCCATTTCAGTCCGCACCCCGTCACCCTCGCCTTTATTGAGGATCATCCCTCGATACCAGTTGGTGGCATCGCGCCCGATGACCTGCGCCGCCAGGGTCTGCGACGGTGATTGCTGTTTAAAGTTCAGCAAGGCCTCATAGCGTTGCACGGCCGTCACCGATTCGCGCAGCTGATTATTCTGCCCTTTGAGCAACTCGATGTCGCGATGCAGCTGCCGGTTTTCTTCGTGGACGCTCTGCAAGGCGACATAGCCGTTCCACATGTCGGCAAGGCCATGATCGACGGAGGAAAATGCGGCGAGCGGAAGACTGAGGACCTGCCCCAGTGGCCCGCCGACATACTGCAGCAACCTCTGGCTTTGACTAGGAAGAAGAAAGAGGGCGACGAGCAGGCAGGCGAACAAGACGATGGCGAGACGCCGGGTGCCGTATGTTGAGCGCGATATAGCCATCCACACTCGGGATGGAGGTCATCGAGAGGTACTGCACTGCGACATAACCGAAACCTTGCGAAGAAGGTCCAACTCATCGAGAATCTTCCCGACGCCCAAGACCACGGAGGTCAGCGGGTCATCGACCGTAATGATCGGAAGATTGGTTTCTTCACGAAACCGAGTGTCCATTCCCTTCAGCAAGGATCCGCCGCCAGTCAGTACGATACCGCGATCGATGATGTCTCCGGCCAATTCAGGCGGTGTGTTTTCGAGCGCCACCTTGATGGCATTGACGATGGTTCCAATGGGTTCCTGCAACGCTTCTCTGACTTCGGCATCATCCACCACCAGAGTCCGTGGAATGCCGGAGATCAAATCGCGCCCTTTGATCATCATGGTCTTCCGCTCTTCGAAGGGGTAGGCCGAGCCGATTTCGAACTTGATGCGTTCGGCCATATGCTCGCCGATGAGCAGATTATATTTCTTCTTAATGTAGTTCATGATGGCGTCATCCATCCGGTCGCCGGCCACTTTGACCGACTCGCTATAGACGATGCCACCCAACGAGATCACCGCGATGTCGGTCGTACCGCCGCCGATGTCCACCACCATATTTCCCGAGGGTTCGGTAATCGGCAAGCCCGCGCCGATGGCGGCCGCCACCGGTTCTTCGATCAAATACACTTCACGCGCTCCGGCGAGTTCGGCGGAATCCCGGACGGCTCGCTGCTCCACCTGCGTGATCCTGGAGGGCACGCCGATGATGATGCGAGGCCGCACGAATGCCGTTCGATTGTGCGCCTTCTGAATGAAGTGACTCAGCATCGCCTCGGCTTTTTCGAAATCGGCGATGACGCCTTCCTTCATGGGACGTACCGCAAGAATGTTCCCGGGAGTCCGTCCCAACATACGCTTGGCGTCGGCGCCGACCGCCATCACACGTTCAGTCTTTTTTTCTACAGCGACCACGGAAGGTTCGTTGAGGACGA
>WBZQ01001484.1_pt1 | contig 16254 bp, 13 predicted proteins | sample 5204251 | NCBI WGS metagenome assembly WBZQ01 (sample SAMN12412402, study PRJNA552823) | activated sludge metagenome | isolation source: activated sludge from nitrification reactor of wastewater treatment plant... | place: USA: Virginia | collected 2017-09 | reverse complement strand
GCCCGCCACCGCCTGCGCCTGGTCAGCGGCAGCCATGCCGGCGCAGAAGATATCGCCACACTGATTCGCTCCGTGCCGCTACTCTGATGCGCCTGACCAAGTGCTTCCAGCGCTGGCTGTTCCGGGCGTGCTCGTGTTGCACATCGACGGCGCCAGCCGTGGCAACCCGGGCGACGCATCCTTCGGGGTGTACGTGACCGACGAGGCGCGCCGACCCGTCGCCGAGCTGTTCGGCTTTCTGGGCCGCGCGACCAACAACGTCGCCGAGTACCAGGCGCTGCTGCACGCGCTCGAGTTCGCGTTGCGTCGTGGCGCGCCGCGCGTGCAGGTGTTCTCGGACTCGGAGCTGGTCGTGAAGCAGATCAACGGCCAGTATCGCGTGCGCCATGCCGACATGCTGCCGTTGTTCCAGCGCGCTCGTACGCTGTTGTCACGTTTCGAACGCGCCGAAGTGCGGCACGTGCGGCGCGAGCACAACAAAGACGCCGACCGCCTCGCGAATCAAGCCCTGGACGAGCGCCGCAGTCAGCTCGACTGACCTTCTACCTGGCGTCCTCGGGCCGCCGCTCGAGCGCGCGCCAGCCTACCCAACTGAGCATGCGGCCGGCCTGCGTCCCATCTCGGCGGTAGGACGGGTAGAGCTCCGCGTGGCAGCGCGTGCACTCGTCCAGGTGATGGATGTGCGTCGGCGCGAGCCCCGCGGCGACGAGTTGGTGTTGGTTGGCAGCGCGCACATCGAGATGCGCCTTGCCTCCTGGTCGCGTGTGGAAGAAGGCCTCGCTATCGGGGCCGAAGGCCGCGGCGAACGCCGGTCGCAACTCGTCACCCACCTCGTAGCAGCATGGCCCGATGGCCGGGCCGAGCGCAGCCTGGACGTGCTCGGGCTTCGTGCCCAGCGCCAGCAACGCGTCGAGCGCCGCGCGCGTGACCCCGGCCACGGTGCCACGCCAGCCGGCGTGTGCCGCGGCCACCCGGCGTCGCTCGGTGTCGATCAACAGCACGGGCAGGCAGTCCGCGGTCTCGATGCCCAGCAGCAGCCCTGACGTCTCGGCCAGGGCCGCGTCGCCGTCGGGAAAATCGCTCCAGGGTGCCAGGCGCACGGTGGCCCCGTGCACCTGGCGCAGCAGCAGCAACGTGCCCGTGCTCGCGAGCGCGGCACGCCAGCGTGCCCGGCTGTCGTCACGCGTCTCGGTCTGGCGTGCCGCGCCGTGCGCGCGCCGCTCGAAGCCATGCGCGAGGGTGCCGGACAGCCGACTCCAGGCGGCGATCTCGCCCGCGCGGAGGGACGGGCCGATGGCGTGATCGGCAGGGTCGGGCACGGGGCGCGCTTCAACGGGTTCTGACTCGGAGTGCAGCGCAGGGCTCCTGTTCTGGTGGCGCGCGATGATACACGCTGGACCACGGTGGCGTTTCTTGTGCGCTCACGCCGGAGATCAGCGCTGGGCAGGCTCCAGAAGCGCGACGGCTTCGAGATGATTGGCTGCGCGTGCCAGGTCGATGGGCTTCCGACCGTCGGCGCTACCGGCGTTCGGATCCGCGCCGTGGGCGAGCAGCATCGCGACGACGTCCACGTGACCATGGGCAGCCGCCTGATGGAGCGGGGTCCAACCGCCCGCTTGCGCCACGTTGACATCGGCACCGTGAGCGAGCAGCAGTTGGGCCAGCGCGCGCGCCGTCTCGGGATTCCCATGGGCGATCGCGCTGTGCAGCGGGGTCACCTGCATCGTGTTGCGCGCCGGCGCGCTCGGATCTGCGCCCGCGGCCAACAGCAGTTCGACGATGGCCAGGTGGCCGAAGAACGCGGCCAACCCGAGGGCGCTGAAGCCATCGGACGCGTGTCGTTGCGCGTGCTCTGGGGCGTCGGCAAGGTGCTGTCGCACCGCGGCCAAGTCGCCCACTGCGGCTGCCTCGAAGACATCCAGTTGGGGCGCGCGGGACAGCAACAAGGCCGTCATCTCGCTCTGGCGGTGATAGACGGACCACATGAGCGCGGAGATACCGTGCTCGTCGCGCGTGTTCAACAAGAGCGCGTCGTGCTCCAAGAGTGCCTGTACACGATCACGGTCGCCCTGCTTCACGGCGGTCAGGAAATCGCCCTGCATGCCCTGGCTCCTTCCGGGACGCGGCCCGTCGCGCGTCTGCCGACACGCGCTCCCGCGCTGGCCGACAGCCGGCCCCGAGTAGACTGCAAGTATGCGACGCCTGCGGCGGTTGGGCCTCGGAGTGCTTGTGGCAGCAGGCGTGTCTGGCCTGGTTGCCTGGTACCTGTGGTCGAACGTGCCGCCAGCGGACCGCGCGCCGCATCCGTTCAACCAGGAACGCAACGCCACCTGGCTCGAGCATCGCTGGCTCGAGCGCCCGCAGGGCGAAGCCGAGACCGAGCGGCTGCTTCAGGACCTGGCCGCGCGCGGCGTTCACTATGTCTTCCCGCACCTCATCCCCTTCGACGCCCAAGGACGCTTGCCCCCGCACGACCGCGAGCAGATGCGGCGTTTTCTCGCGGTGGCCCGTCGCGTGGCGCCCCAGATGAAGGTCTTGCCGTGGGTGGGCGGGTTGCGGGTCGGCTACAAGCGCGCGCGGATAGGGGCTCTCGATCTGGGCAACCTGGCCCAGCGACAGCGCATCGTTGCGGAGTGCCGTGGCCTGGTGGACGAAGGCTTCGATGGCGTGCATGTCAACGTGGAGCCGGTCAACAACGGCAACGTGGAGTTCCTCGCGCTGCTGCGTGCGCTCCGTACCGCGGTAGGCGAGCGCGCGCTGCTTTCGGTGTCGGCGATCAGGCCGGGGCCTATCGGCCTGCCGGTGGCGCCGAACTTCCTCTGGTCCCTCGACTACTACGTGCGGGTGGGTTTGCTGGTCGATCAGGTGGCGGTCATGGCCTACGATACGGCCCTGCCAACGCCCGCTCTCTACCGTCGCTACGTCTCGTACTCTGCGGCGGCCGTTACGAGCGCGCTGGCGGACGCCGGGGCACGCTCACGCGTGCTCATGGGCGTGCCGACCTACGACGAGACCGGGCTCATGCATCGTGCCGCGGTGGAGAGCCCGGAGAACGCTCTCTTGGGCGTTGTGGCGGGCCTGCGCGGCGTGGGCGGCGGCGGAACCTTCGAAGGTGTGGCGCTGTACGCCAGTTGGACGACCGACGCGCGTGAGTGGGCGGTGTACGACCGGGTCTGGCGCGGGAAGGTCGAGGTCGAACCCTGACCAGCGATGCCGCGCACGCGTGAAACGCGATCGTGCGGCACGTCACGACAACCTGTGTGACCCCCGCGTATCGGATCGGCAGTGACAAGCTTGGACGTAGAGACGTTCCGACGGGTCCGCGCAGACCCGCGGGGCACGGGTTAACAAAGGAGCAAGAATCAAGATGAGCAAGCGGATCCTGAGCATACTCGCGGCCGGTGTCCTGACGCTGGCGGGCGCGGCCTGTAGCGGAGGCGATGCGGGCAGCAAGGCCCCGGCGGCCCAGAGCACGTCGGCGGCTCCGAACACTCCCGTGCAGAGCGCCGCACCGGCCTCCACGAGCGGTTCCTCGTTTGGCGTGCCTGAGTGCGATGCCTACATGGAGAAGTACCTGGCTTGCGTCGAGAGCAAGGTGCCCGAGGCGGTGCGTGGCACCATGCGCACGCAGATCGAGCAGACCAAGAGCCAGTGGAAGCAGGCGGCTTCGACTCCCGAAGGGCGCGCGGGCCTGGCCGCCGCCTGCAAGCAGGCCAGCGAAGCTGCTGGCGCGGCCATGAAGGCTTACGGCTGTACCTGGTAGCTGGCCGCAGGACATCCGGCTGCCAGTCGGGTTGGCGCACGCCGATCCGGCTGGTGGCTGGCTGCGTTCAGCAGCAACGGTTGATCCGGTCGTAGCGTCGCCTGAGCGCGTCGAGCCAGAAATCGCTGGCCGACAAGGGGGCCTGCCCGGCCCGACGCGCGTGCGTGGCATACACCTCGTAGGCATCGTCGCCGCTCACCCGCCGCAGATAGCGCCAGAGCGTGGCAGCCTGCTGCCGGAGCACGGTCGAGGACCAACGTGGCGTCACGCCTGCACCCAACCCGTTCGTTGGTACGGCGTCTCGCGCAGGTCCGCGACGCGCCGCCCGGTCAGAATGCGCCACCAGCCCAGCAGGGCCTCGACGACCAACACCGAGATCAAGCCGACGAACAGCAGCGTGATGCCGGCGTCGAGGCGCGCGTTGAAAATCTGTCGCCGGGTGACCTCGAGCTTGTCGAGCGGGACTTGGTTGGCGGCGAGCCGGGCCTCCAGAGCCCGCGCCTGGGACAGGAAGCCGATACGCGGGTTGGCGTCGAAGACCTTCTGGTAGCTGGCGCTCATGGTCACGATGACCAGCCAGATCATGGGCAGCACGGTGACCCACACGAGCCGTCCGCGCCCCATCTTGATCAGCACGGTCGTGGCCACGACGAGCGCCACCGACGCCAGCAGTTGGTTGGCGATGCCGAACAAAGGCCAGAGCGAGTTGATCCCGCCTAGCGGATCGAGCACGCCCTGCCACAGGAAGTACCCCCAGGCGCCGACGATGAGCGCGCTCGAGAACAACACGCCGGGATACCATCCGGTGCGTCCGAGCGCCGGGTTCACGTGGCCCAGCAGTTCCTGGACCATGAAGCGGCCCACGCGCGTGCCGGCGTCCAGCACGGTCAGGATGAACAGCGCCTCGAACATGATGGCGAAGTGGTACCAGATCGAGAGCAGGCGCTCGCCACCCAGCGTGGTGCTGAAGATCTGGGCCATACCCACGGCCAACGAGGGCGCGCCACCCGTGCGGTTGAACAGCGTCTGCTCGCCCACGCTCTGGGCGAGGGCCTGCATCGTGGCGGCATCCACGGGGAAGCCCCAGCCACTGATCATGGCGGTGGCCTGCACGGGATCGCTGCCCACGATGCCGGCCGGGCTGTTGATCGCGAAGTACACGCCGGGTTGCAGCGCGCAGGCCGCAACCATGGCCATGATGCCCACGAACGATTCCATCAGCATCGAACCGTAGCCCACCAGGCGGGCGTGCCCTTCGCGCAGCAGCAGCTTGGGCGTCGTGCCCGAGGAGATCAGCGCGTGGAAGCCGCTGATCGCGCCGCAGGCGATGGTGATGAAGCAGAACGGGAAGATGCTGCCTGCGAAGACCGGGCCCGTGCCGTCCGCGAAACGTGTGAGCGCGGGCATGTGGACGTCGGGCCGCACGAGCAGGATGCCGCCCGCCAGGGCCAGCATGGCGCCGACCTTGACGAAGGCTGACAGGTAGTCGCGGGGCGCCAGCAGCAGCCAGACCGGCAGCGCCGACGCCGCGAAGCCGTACGCGATGATCGCCGCCGCCAGCGCCGGACCGGAGAGTGTGAAGAGCCGCGCCCATTCGGGCGCCTCGGCGACGTAGCGACCTGCCACCACGGCGGCCAGCACCAACGCGAAACCGAGCACGGACGCTTCGAGCACGCGGCCCGGGCGCCAGAAGCGCATGTACACGCCCATCAGCAGCGCGATGGGGATGGTCATCGCCAGCGTGAAGGTGCCCCAGGGCGACTCCTTCAGCGCGTTCACGACCACCAGCGCCACCACGGCCAGCAGGACGATCATGATGGCGAGCACGGCGACCAGCGCGATCAAGCCGCCGCGTCGTCCGACCTCCTCGCGCGCCATCTGTCCCAGCGACTTGCCATCGCGGCGCAGCGAGCAGAACAAGATCACGAAGTCCTGCACGCAGCCGCCCAGCACGGCGCCGACGATCAGCCAGAGCGTGCCGGGCAAGTAGCCGAACTGGGCGGCCAGCGTGGGGCCGACGAGCGGACCGGGTCCGGCGATGGCGGCGAAGTGGTGGCCGATGGTGACCCACTTGTTGGTGGGCACGAAGTCGCGCCCGTCTTCGAGGCGCTCGGCGGGCGTCGCGCGCGTGTCGTCGAGGCCCAGCACGCGCGCGGCCAGGAAGGCCGAATAGAAGCGGTAGGCCACCAGATACGACGCCACAGCAGCCACGACAAACCAGATCCCGTTGACAGGTTCCCCGCGCGACAGCGCGATGGCGCCGAGGGCTGCCGCGCCGACGACGGCCAGCAGCAGCCAAGGCAGGATCTTCAGCAGGCGAGTCGTCATGGCGGCTCCTGGGCTCGGGGTGGAACGGGCGGATCGTAGGGCATGTATCGACGCACGGCAACGCGTGCGGGCGCGCCGGCCGCAGGTGCGTTTCGCAGCGTCGATCGCCACCTGGGTGGTGGCGTCTCTTCAGGAATGGCTGCTCCGAATTCGAGACGGTTCGTGTCCAACCTGGCGGCATCACGACGCCAACCCTTGGGCCAGTCGGTTGCAACCATCACAGACACCGGCACCTTGCGAGCCCGAGCGCACCCCTCGAGGGGACTTCGAAGGCCCAAGGCACGGGAGTTGCTTCAGATCGCGCGACGACGCAGCCCAGTGAGCGATCCCGCCGCGGGCGTCTGAGCCAAGAATACGGAGGAACCGAATGTTCAAGAAGCTGCTGTTCATGGCCACGATGGGCCTGGCCTTGACGGCTGTGAAGGCCCCCACCGTCGCCGCCGAATCGGTGCTCGACTTCACGCTGGTCAACAAGACGGGCTACCCGATCAGTGCGGTCTACATCGGCCCGTCGAGTTCCAAGGAGTGGGGCGAGAACATTCTCGACGACGTGCTCGGCGACGGCGAGTCGGCGACGATCACCTTTCATCCCAAGGCCGGGGCGATCACCAAATGGGATCTGCGCGTGAGCTGGGAGGACGACAGCGATCCCGACGTGTACTGGCTCGGGTTCCAGCTCTCCAGCATCAACCAGATCACCCTGAAGTACGACCGCAAGACGAACACGACGAGCGCCACCACCGAGTAGCCCGCGTGCGTCGGGGGGCCTTGTAGGCGGCGCCCGAAGTGAATTCGGGCGCCTATCGACGGGGCGGGGCGATCGCCCCGCCCCCAACCCGAATGCGGTGACTTCAGGAGTCCTGCCCCGTGCGGGGCGCCTTCGCGGCGCGGCCCAGCCGAATGGCTTCATGCTTCCGGCTCGCGTGACCTGCGTCCTCTTCGATCGCGCCGATCACCAACCCGTTCCCCGCGTCCCGTGTCTTGAAAGCGTAGCAACCCCAGGCGTTGGCCGAGCGCCGTGCGCTGGCTACCATGCCTTCACGACACCCCGGACCTGCGGAGGACTGCCATGAGCACCCCCGACTCGGTCGACGAGTCTGCCTTCAACACGCTGTGCGGCCTGCTAGCCAGCACGTTGGCGCCGCCTCGCGAGCAGCGGCGTCCGTTCGTGCTGTTCCTGGGCAGTGCGCTCAATGCGTCCCTGCTCGACGACCTCGAGTTGCGCGTGCTCACGTCCGACGGCACGTCGGACGCCGAGGTGCTGGCGCTCGATAGGGACAGCCGCGCGGCGCGCTTCGCGGCCGTCTGGCAGCAACGCGACGTCGACGGGTGCAGGACCTGGTACCGCGCGTCCGAGCAGTGCATCCATCATGGCGGAGCCGGGAGCGCAGGCCGGGGTTCGGGGGCCGTCGAGGCGCAGTTCGCCGCCGCACTCCGGCGTGACGAGGGCTGGAGCCAGTTGGCACGCCTGATCGCCAAGGGCGTGTTCGAGGTGGTGCTGACCACCGACGTGGGTGCTTCGCTCGAGGACGTGCTCGCAGCCCGCCATCCCCCGCGTTCGGACGTGCAGGTCTGGGCCAGAAACGGCGTCGACCCGCGCCAAGCGCAGCCCGCATCCACACGGAGTTGGCCCTGGATCAAGATCCTCAAGCTCCATGGCGACCTGGCCGTGAACCCCCGCGACCTGCCCTCCGCCGAGCGTCACCCTTGGCACGACCTGCTGACGGAGTTGTTCAGTGGGCGCGTGCTGATGCTGGGTCTGGATCCGATCCGCGACCGCGACGTGGTGGCCGCGCTCGACGAGCGTCGCGACGGGGAGTTGTTCTATGTCGCGCCGCAGCGCCCCACGTTCGCGCCCGACGTCGGACGACGCCTGGCCGCACGCGGGATGTCCAGCTTCATCACTGGACCCCTGGCGCAGTTCGAGACCTTCGTGGCGCGCTTGGCCGAGCGCCTGGTGGGCGAGCGCGTGGGCGACTACGGGCTGACGGACGTGGTTGCCGTGCGCGCGCAACGTGGCGCATCGGTCTCGGAACAAGAGATCCACAGTTGGAGTCACACCGGCCGGCCCCTGGTGGAGTTGCTGCCCGAGGTGAGCGCGCCCGCCCGCAGCGACCTCGTCGAGCTGACCCGGCGGGCCACCGTGTATCTGCGCTATGACGATCGGCTGCGTTGCGTGTCCTTCCGCGTGGCAGGCGGCATGACCTATGACAGCACCAGTCGGCCCCTGGATCTCGACGTGGATGAACTCAACGAAATGATGCGCATCCTGGGCACGGACGTGCTGCTGTACCACCAGCGCGACGTCAAGTACCCCGGCCATATCGGGGACTGGCGCTCGCGCGCCAAGCGCGAGGGCTTGAGCCTCTACCGAGCGCTGTTCCAGGGGCACCCGGAGCTGATGGAGAACCTGGGACGTGCGCGCCTGGCGGTGGGCGATCGGCTCGAGGACCTGCTGCTGGCCTGCGAAGGCCCGGCGACGCATCTGGGCCTGCCTTACGAGCTGCTCCAGGCGACGTCAAACGCCGCGCCCTGGGTGGCCTCGAGCGCTCTCTATCGGCGCCTCTCGGACGTCAACGTCAGACGGCCGAGTGTGGCCGACCTGTTGACTCGCCTGCGGCGCGACCGTCGTCCGTTGCGCGTGCTCCTGGTCGTGCCCGAGCGTGGCGTGGACCAGGATGCCGACGACGAGGCGCGGCGCTTGAACGCGTGCTTCAAGGCCCAGCGCAAGCCGTCCGTGGTCGTGACCGAACTCGCCGGGCCGCAGGCCAGCAGCCTGGGCATTCGCGAGGCGTTGCGAGGCGAGCACCACGTGCTGCATTACTACGGCCATGGCGTGCACGCCCGTGACGGCGAGAGCAGCGGGCTCCTGTTGAATCGCAGCCCCCAGGACGTCCTGTGTACCTACCACCTGAGCGAGGCCGTGCGCACGTCCTCGGTGACGTTCGCGTTCCTCAACACGTGCGTGGGTGCCATGACGGCGCCCGCGACGGTGCTGCAGCGCCATGACCACCTGGGTACGCTCGAGGCCCTCGCGACCGCGGGCGTGCCGGCCGTGCTGGGCTATCGCTGGTGGGCGCGCACCTCCTCGGCACATCGCTTCGCCGAGGAATTCTATCGGGCGCTGTTCGTCACCGAGTCGGCCCCGCTCGCCACCCGACGTGCGCGCCGCGCGCTCTACGACGCGAACCCGAACGACGAGACCTGGTTGTCGCCCGTGCTCATCTCGCAACTCGATTGACGCACCGGCACGACGCACGACCGCGCACCGCGGCACGTCGTGCTGCTGGCAACAGGCGCAGCCGACGGCCAGCGTTGCGGGCTGCTGAACCGCGCGCCGGTGGCGATCCGCGGCCGAAGCGAGTCCCCGAGCGCGTCGCGAAGGCCTGGCCGCGGGAGCCCGATCGCGCTCAGGCGGCGTGGGCCTGGGTGCGATCCTCGGTGACCTGACCATCGCGAATCTGCACGACGCGCGAGGCCAGCCGTGCCACGGCCGCATCATGCGTGATCATCACGATGGTCTGGCCCGCGGCGTGCAGCTCTTCGAACAGGCCCACGATGCCACCGCCCGAGTTCGAGTCGAGATTGCCCGTGGGCTCGTCGGCCAGCACGATCGTCGGGGTGTTGATCAGCGCCCGCGCGATGGCCACGCGCTGCATCTGGCCGCCCGACAGCTCGGTCGGCTTGTGCTCCATGCGGTCGGCCAGGCCCACGCGCTCGAGCATGGCGCGAGCACGCTCGGCGCGCTGGCGCGCCGACACGCCGGCGAACAGCAACGGCAGCTCGACGTTCTCCTGCGCGCTGGCGTAGGGCAGCAGGTTGAAGTTCTGGAACACGAACCCGATGTGACGGTTGCGGATCTCGGCCAGGCGATTGCGATCCAGGCCGCCAACGGTCTCGCCCGACAGCAGGTAGCGTCCGGAGCTGGGCGTGTCGAGACAACCCAGGATGTTCATGAGCGTCGACTTGCCGGATCCCGACGGCCCTACGATGGCGACGTATTCGTTGCGACCGATGGTGAGGTCGACACCGCGCAGCGCCTCGACCTCGACCCGTCCGGTGGAATAGACCTTGCGGATGCCGCTCATCTCGATCATGGTCACTCGTACCTCAGTGATACGGCCGGCTCGATCATGGCCGCGCGACGCGCGGGGAAGTAGCCCGCCAGCGTGCCCACGCCACCCAGGATCAGCGAGGTGGCCAGGGCGATCATGGGCGAGAAGGTCGGGCGTCCCAGGAAGTCGAAGGCCTCGCCCTTCAGCGGCAGCACGCTGATGCCGAACATGAGCAGCAGCGAGACCGTGGTGCCGACCAGGCCGCCCAGCAGGGTCATCATCAGAGCCTCGAGCATGAAGGGGGCCATGACCTGGCGTAGCTTCGCGCCCAGCGCCATCTTCACGCCGATCTCGCGGGTGCGCTCCTTGACCACCGCGTACATGATGTTCGCCACGCCCATGCCGCCCACCAGCAAGGTCAACGCCCCGATGATCCCCAGGAAGATCTGGATGCCGAGCGCGATGTTGTCGGTGATGCGCTGGTTTTCGCGCGTGTCCCACACGCCCAGCGCGCGCTCGTCCTCGGGGTCGAAGTGGTACTTGCGTCCGAGCACGCGGTAGATCTCGGCCTTGGCCTGATCCCCCAGCTCGGCGCTGCGCGGCTTGTAGACCATGTTGCCCACGCCGGGCTTGGTGAACACGGCCCGGAACGCGCTCGCGGGGATCGCCGCCTGGTTCTTGTCCGGGCCGCTGTACATGCCCATCTGCACCTTGGCGCGCATCACGCCCACCACCAGGAAGCTCGACTGGTTGATGGTCACGTAGCGACCCAGCGGGCTTGCGTCCCCGAACAGATCGCGGGCCAGCTCGTCGCCCAGGAACACCGTGCGCCGCTTGAGCTTGACGTCGAGTTCGTCGATGAAGCGCCCGCCCGGTTCCGGGTAGTGATTGCGCAGGTCGCCGAAGGCCGGGTCCACTCCGCGCACACGCACGTTGACGGTCTTCTGGCCGTAGGTCACGCCCACCCGACGGGCGTACTCGCGGCTCAGGCTCGCGATCTCCGGGATGCGCGCGAGCAGCAACTCGGCGTCCTCGTCGCGCAGCGCGATCGGGCGTCCCGAGGGCAGACCATCGTAGGCCCGCGAGGTCGAGCCGGGCCACAGCACCCCGATGTTCTCGCCCATGCCGCGGGTGCTCTTGTGGAAAGCGCGGCGCATGCCCTCGCCGAACGACAGCAGCATGACGATCGACAACGTGCCCCAGGCGATGGCCGCCACCGTCAGCGCGATGCGCTTGCGCTGACGAGCCGCATCGTGACGGAACAGCTTCCAGATCATGAGCAGTTCGGCGCGCGAGAAAACCATGGCTCAGGCCAACTTGAGGGCCACGACCGGGTCGAGCTGCGACGCGCGTCGGGCGGGGAAGTAGCCGGCCACCAGGCCGATCAGACCCAGCAGCACGGCGGTGGTCACGATCACGACCGGCGAGGCCTGAGGGGTGCCCACGTATTCGTCGAGCGCGGCGGGGAAGACCGCGATCACGCCCAGCGTCAAAGCGAAGCCCAACACGCCCCCGACCGCGGTGAGCGCCAGCGTCTCGGCCAGGAACTGGCCCAGGATGTAGCGCGACCTGGCGCCCACGGCCAGCTTCACGCCAATCTCGCGGGTGCGCTCCTCGACCACCACGTACATGATGTTCGACACGCCGATGCCGCCCACCAGCAGCGTGAACGAGCCCACGATGCCGAGGAACGCCCGGAAGACCCCGAAGAACACGCGGAAGAACTTCTCGCCCTCCGTCGTGTCCCACATGCCCACGGCTTCCTTGTCGGCGGGGTCGAACTTGTGGCGTCGCGCCAGCACCTCGTACACGCGGCGGGTCACCGTCGGCGTGTCGATCGCTTGGTTGGCCTGGAAGATGAAGTTGTCCACGTAGCGCTCGCCGTACAGGCCGCGGTAGGTACTGTCGGGGATGAAGGCCTTGCCCTCGTCGCGCCCGTTGTAGCTGCTGTCCTGGGCCTTCTTCTCCATCACGCCGATCACCAGGAACGGCACGTTCTCGATCATCAACGTGCGACCCACCGGAGCGTCGTTGCCGAACAGCTCGCGGGCCAGCTTGTCCCCCAGGAACACCACGCGGCGGCGACGGTCCACGTCCACGTCGTTGATGTAGCGTCCGCCTTGCGCCGGGATCACGTTGCGCATGACCGCGAACAGCGGGTTGTTGGCCGAGACCTCGGGGGTCAGGCGCACGCGTTCGCGCCGCATCGCGCTGTTGTCGCGCTCGTACTCGCCCGAGAAGGTGGCCTCGGGAATCTCTTGACGCAAGGCTTGGATATCGTCCTCGCTCACCCGAATGCGACGGCCCTTGCCGAGGCCCTGGTAGGGCAGCGAGGTGCGCGCGGGCCAGGCGATCACGATGTTCTCGCCCAGCCCGCGTTGGTTCTTGACGATGCGGCGCTCGAGGCCCTCGCCGAAGGCCACCAGCAGCGCCACCGACACCGTGCCCCAGGTGATGCCGAACAGGGTCAGCAGCGTGCGCACCTTCTGGTGGCGGATGTCATGCAGCATCTGGCGCATGAAGTTGAACGAGTCCATGGCCGCGCCTCTACTCGATCTTCTTCGGCGGCCGCTCGACGACCAGGTCCTTCTCCTTGAGGCCCTCGGTGATCTCCACGTTCATGCCGTCGGACAGCCCGATCTTGACCTCGCGCTTGAGCGGCTCCAGCCTGGCGTTCGCGGCCGGGACCTCGACCGAGGCCTTGCCGTCCTTGAACGTCACCAGACGCTCGGGCAGCAGCAGCACAGCCTGCTTCTCGCGCACCACGATGTCGGCGTTGGCGGAGTAGCCGGCACGCAGCACCGTGCCACTGCCCGGCACCAGCTCCACCTCGACGTCGAACAGCGTCGCGCCCTCCGCGGTCTTGGACTTGGGCGCGATCTTGTAGACGTGGCCCTCGACCTTGGCTTCGGGCAGCGCGCCGATCTTGATGCGTGCGGCCATGCGCTCGTGCAGCTTGCCTACGTCGATCTCGTCCACCGTGCCCTTGAACACCAGCGTCGCCATGTCCGCGAGCGTCGCCATCTGCGTGCCGGCCTGGAACGAGGTGAGCGGCACGACCGGGTCGCCCTCGTTGACCAGCAGCTCGAGCACGGTGCCGTCGATCGGCGCGCGGATCAACGACTCGACGTCCAGCTTGGCGGTGCGAATGCGGCCCTTCTCGACCAGGGCCAGCTTCTCGCTCGACAGGTTCAGGCGGATCTGGGATTCCTGGACTTCCTTGTCGGTCTGGTCGAAGTCCTGGCTGGAGATGATGCCTTGCTGACGCAGCGCCTGGCTGCGTTCGTGGCGTCGGCGCGTCTGCTCGAACGCGTTCTTGGCGAGTTCCACCTCGCGGCGGGCCTCGGTCAACTCGAGCGGTGTGGGGTCGGGCAGGATCTCGAACAGCGGCTCGCCGGCGCGCACGCGATCACCGACCTCGTGGTACGAGCGCTTGATGATGCCGGAGATCTTGCTCTTGACCGCGATCTCGCGCTTGGGCCGGATGGAACCCACGGCCAGCGCTTTCTCGGTGACCGGTCCGCGGGTCACCTCCACCGTCTTGAAGGCGCTCTCGTCCTTGGCGTTCGCTCGACTGTAGAAGGCGACCGACAGCGCCGCCACGACGACCACGCCCGCGAGCGCGACCATACCTTTGCGCATGCTGCGACCCCTCTTGGCGCTTGTGGCGCTTTCGGCAGTGAAAGCGACACCCCTAAGACGCCGTCCACGCCACACAGGTTCAAGGGAATTTACAAGCCGTCGCGCGAATCTGCCGACGCGTAGCCCGTGGGGGCCGCGCCCGGCGCGTGCGTGGGATGCCTTCGGTAGCTTCCGGACGCCGACCTGTTCAGGACTCAGCCGGCGCCGAACAGCTCGTGCATGTCGGCGCAGAGCAGCCCGGCGCACGGCCCGTGATACGCTCGCGCGACATCTGCGGGCCCGGCCGCAGGCCGGGTCGTGCAGGTCCCAGGAGTCCCATGAGCCTTGCCACGCCAGCCCTGGGGCTGCTGTTGCTCGTCCCCGCAACGGTCGCCAGTCAGGCCCAGCCCCCAAGTCAGCCTGTCGACACCGCGGGCGCCTCCGAGACCCGGCCGTATGTCGTGCAAGCCGGCGAGAACCTGCACGTGATTGCCGCGCGCCTGCTGGGCGACCGCTTGCAATGGCCGCGTCTGTGGCGCCTGAACCCGCAGGTCAAGGACCCCAACAAGCTGACCCCAGGCCAGACCCTGCGCGTGCCCGGCAGCGACGATGGCAGCGGACCGCTGCCGGAAGCGCAGGCGCAGGCACTGTTCAGCCGGCTCTCGCAGCGCGTGGAGGAGCAGCCCCATCCGCAGCCCTGGTGGACGCTGGCGCACGTCGGCAGCAAGCTCAAGGAGCGTGACGGCGTGCGGACGTTCGCAGCCGCGTCGGCGGAACTCACCTTTGACGACGGGGGGCGCTACGTGGTGGGCGAGCGCACGCTGCTGTTCCTGCGGGTGCCCTCGCGCCCGGCCGGCGCGCGCCGCGCGCGTGCCCTCGAGGTCGTGCAGGGGCAAGCCGACGTGGAGATCAAGCCGGCCACGCGGGGGGCGCGCGAAGTCGAGATCGTCGTCGCCGACTCCGCCAGCCGCGCACGACCCGATCAGGGCGAGAACGGGTTGGCGCGCGCGCGCCGGGCCGACACGGGCGCTGCGCAATTGATGGTCTATGGGGGTGCGGGGGAGGTTCAGGCGCGCGGGGTCAAGGTGGACGTGCCGCGCGGCATGGGCACTTCGGTGCCCCCGGGCCAGCCGCCCCGGCCGCCCGAGAAACTGTTACCGGCGCCCGAGGCGTTGGGTCCTGCGGTGGGTGCCGGGTTCGACTATGCCAACCCGGTGTTCTCGTGGGAGCCGGTGCCGGCCGCCGCGTCTTACACGCTGGAGGTCTGTCGCGATCCCGCATGCGGGCAGTTGGTGCTGCGCATGACGAGCCTGACGAGCACGCGCTGGGTCAGCGACGAGCTGCCCCGCGCAGACCTCTACTGGCGCGTGCTGGCCGTCAGCGGGTCCGGGCTGGACGGGTTCTCGAGCACGCCCCGCGCCTTTGCTGTGCGCTCGCGCTGGCGTCGCCCGAGCGACTCGCCGGCCGGTTTCTGAGGAGCACCCTCCAACCAACGTCCCGGCATGACGCAGAACAGCCCTTCGAGCGACGGTGGGCCCTCGATCCCGGCGGCGTTGCGTGCGCTGACCCGCCAGCGATAGAGACCAAGCCACGGCACGCGCACCTCGTGAGCCGCGGCCGCGACGTCGTGCTGGAGCAGCAGCGCGTCGTCGTCGAAGCTCAGCACCTGCACGAAGTAACCTGCGGCTTCGGGCGCCGCGTTCCAGGTCAGCGCAACGCCCTGGCCTTGCGACACGTAGCGCGGATCGGCGCCGGGCGCGAGGGCCGCGGGTACCGTCGGAAGCGCGACCGGCTTGCAGAGCCCGCGCGCCACAGCCACCGTGCAGCCCTGGTTCTCGAGCAGCGCGATCGTGCCCACCCGGAACTCGCCACGCAGCACGCTCACCTGGGTGCCGCTCGTGTCGCGACGCACGATCACCCAGCCCTGGCCCCGCACGCGGGCGTCGGGGGTGTCGAGCTTCACGATGTCGTCGCGGCCCGAGGACAGCTCCACGCGTCCCGAGTCGAGTTGCAGCCCGAGGATCGCACCCGGTGCCAGGCCCAGCACCGAACTCGGCGCCAGGCTCACGCTCATCCAGGGGAACTCGAGGCGTGCCGAGGAATCCGCCGCGGTACGCAGGCGCTCACCGGTGCGCACGCGGCCGTGCTCCGCGAGCTTCTCCCAACCCGCCCCCGGGCGCTGCACGTCCACGCGCGACTCGACGAAGGAGATCTGGGCGACCGCCACGCCTTCGCGCGGCACCTTGCCCAACGTCGGCGACTCCGGTGTCGCGCGTCGCACGGGGTTCGATGGCTTGGCCTGGCCCGCCTTCGTCGGTGCTTGTGGCGAGGACAGGTCGATCACCGGCGGACGCGGGCTGGATGGCCGTGCCCGCGTCGGAACAGCCCACGCCGTCACCACCCACATCAGCGTCACGGCGCTGGTCAGCGCGCGACGCCGTTCAGTCATGGGCGAGGCTCGGAGCAGGCGGGCGGCCGAACGAAGCC
>WBZQ01000334.1_pt3 | contig 16272 bp, 6 predicted proteins | sample 5204251 | NCBI WGS metagenome assembly WBZQ01 (sample SAMN12412402, study PRJNA552823) | activated sludge metagenome | isolation source: activated sludge from nitrification reactor of wastewater treatment plant... | place: USA: Virginia | collected 2017-09 | reverse complement strand
ACCAGCGACGACGAGCAGGCCGTGTCGACGGTGAGCGCCGGCCCCTTGAGATCGAGGTGATAGGCGATGCGCCCGGCGGCGATGGCCGCGTTGTTGCTGGTGATGGGAGGCAGCACGCCGGCCCGCGACAGCAGCGCCGCGTACTCGTTGGTGGTGAGGCCCAGATAGACGCCGCAGCGCACCTCGCGGAGCAGCGCGGCGCTGTAACCGGCGTCTTCGAAGGCCCGGTAGCTCTCCTGCAGGAAGAGGCGTTGCTGCGGGTCCATGTAGGCGGCTTCCTGCGGCGAGATGCGAAAGAAGAGCGGGTCGAAGCAGGAGACGTCGTCGAGCGCGCCGATCCACTTCGAGACGGTCTTGTCCTTGCGTGCGGGGTCGGGGTGGTAGTGGGCCGCGACGTCCCAACGCCAGGCGGGCATCTCGACGATCGAGTTGCGGCCGGCGCGCAGGTTGCTCCAGTACTGCTGGAGGTCGCGCGCGCCCGGATAGCGCCCGGACATGCCGACCACGGCGATCGGCTCGTCGTCCGCCGATGCGCGGCCGTTCAGGCCAGGCCGGCGCCGCGCGCGCGCGCCGTCGCGGGCGAGGCGCGGCGCGGCCGGCGCGGCCGGGGCAGCGGGTGGGGCCGGTGCGCGCGCGGGCAGGTCGCGCAGTTCTTGGGCCAGCAGCGCGGCCAGCTCGCGCGGCGTCGGGTAGTCGTAGATGCGCGTGTTCGAGAGCGTCGTGCCGTACTTCTTGTTGAGCGCCACGATCAGCTCGGTGCCCAGGAACGAGTCGACGCCCAGGTCCACGAAGGCCTGGTCGGAGTCGAGCGCCGCAAGCGACACGCGGAGCACGCCCGCCAGCAGCTCGCGCAGGTTGGCGAGCACGTCCTGTTCGTCGACCTGCGCGCCCTGGCCCGACGTCTGGGTCAGCGCGGCGGCGGGCGTGGTCCGCGCCAGCAGGCCGGCGCGCTGCAGGTGAGCGGCGATGCGCGGCAGGTCGCCTGCGGCCACCAGGACGCGCTCGTGGGGCAACGCCAACGCCTGACGGAACGCGTGCAGGCCGCGCTGCGCGGAAAGCGGACGCATGCCGGTGGTCTGCTCGATCAGCGCCTGCGTGGCGCTATCCACGCCCATGCCGCCGCTGCGCCACAGCGGCCAGTCGATGACGCGCGTGCGCCCGTGGCGCTGGCCGGCCGCGACCTGCGCGTCGCGATAGGCGGCGAACTCGTCGAGGAAGCCGTTGGCGGCGGCGTAATCGGCCTGCCCGACGTTGCCCGTGGCGCTGTTGACGGAGGAGAAGAGCGCGAAGAAGTCCAGGCGCGCGTCGCGCGTGGCCTGGTCCAGATGCCAGGTACCCGTGACCTTGGGCGCCAGGACCGCGCTGAAGAGCGCGCTCGACTTCTTCGCGATGAGGCTGTCCGCGAGCATGCCGGCGCAGTGCAGCACGCCGCGGAGCGCTCCCTGCTCGGCCTCGACCTCGGCCACCAGGCGCTCGACGTCCTGCAGACGCTCGAGGTCGACCTGGCGATAGCAGAGGCGCCCATCGCGGGCCAGCGCCTCGCAGCGCTCGGCCCAGCGGCTGTCGTCGCGGGCCGCGCGACCGGTCAGGACCACGCGCGCCTGCCGCGTGCGCGCGAGGATGTCGCGCGCGCACTCGAGACCCAGACGGCCGAGTCCGCCCGTGATCAGGTAAACGCCCTCGTCCGCCCACTCGAACGGCGGCGCGGAGCCCTCCGCGAGTTCCTGCCAACGCGCCACGCGGCGCTCGTCACGCGCCAGGTGCACGCACACGTCGCGGCCATAGTCCTGTTCGTCGCGCAGGCGCTCGGCCAGTTGCGGCGCGTCCAGCTCGGCCGACACGAGCAGCACCTGGCAGGCGAGTTGCGGATGCTCCAGCGCCGCCGTGCGCAGCAGGCCGGCCAGACCGGCGCAGAGTCGGCCCTCGCCCTCGGCGGCCACGGCGAGCTGCAACAGCAGCGGGCCGCGCGGCTGGTCGTGCAGCAGGTCACGCACGTGCTCGAAGCACGCCAGCGCGTGCGCTGCGTAACGCTGCGCGGGCGTGGCAGCGGGCGGCGCGGTGAGCACGAGACAACGGCTCTCGGACAGGCGCGACGACAGATCGTCCGCGCTGGCCTGCGGCAGCTCGCACAGCACCACGTGGCGCGCGACGTACGTGGCCGGCGCGCCCGCCACGGCCAGGGCGCTGGCCTGCCAGGTCGGGACCGCGAGCAGACAGCCGTCGCGCACGTCCGACGACGCCTCGCGGCCGGCGCCCGCCGTGGCGAGCGCGAGGCCCGTGAGCTGCGCGCCGATCTGGCCGTCGGCGTCGCACAGGTCCACGTCGAAGGCGTCGCCTCGGCGGCGAATCCAGGCCCACGCCGCGGGCCGCTCGGGCGCGATCAGACGCAGTGACGCCAGGCTCACGGGCCAGGCCTGCGCCTCGGACGCCACGGGCTTCAGGCTCAGGCAGGCCGCGAGAACGTCGTCGATCACGCGCGGCTGCACGAGCCAGTCGTCGCTGCCCGGCTCGCGCTCGGGGTCGAGTCGCGTCACGAGTTGGACGCGCGTGGAGTCGGCTTGGCTGGCTGCGCATGCGGCCGACAGCGCCACGAGATCGACGCGCGGCGGCGCGGCAGGGTCCGTGAAGCGGGCGCGACCCGTGCAGTGCACGGTCTCGCCGGCCGCGTCCTGGCCGGAGATCTCGTACTCGATCGGCTGCTGAGCGTCGGCGCCGGCGACCAGGACGATCTCGACCGCCCGGCCGTCCGCCACGACCTCCGGGTCGAGCCAGCACACGTCGAGCAGTTCCAGACAGGCCGTCCGCGGGCGCTCGCGGCAGGCCTGTTCGATGGCCGCGCGGGCCATTTCCAGATGCGCCGCCACGGGCAGCACGTGCCGGGATGCGTCCCGACCGGCGCGCGCGCGCACGAAGGGCTCGTCGGCTCGGAAGATCGACGTGTAGCGTTGCGCGCTCAGGTCCGACGTGTTGCGCTGCACGAGCGCGTGCGCCGCCGGGAGCGCGTCGGCGCACCGCGAGCGCGGACGTTGCGCGCCGGCTTCGATCCAGTGCCGGACGCGCGCGAAGGGATAGGTCGGCAGGCTGCAGCGCCGCGCCCGAGCTCCTGAGCCGGGCTCGGGCAGCGCGCGCCAGTCGACCTCGGCGCCGGCGGTCCACAGCGCCGCGAGCTGCTCCAGGTCGCGCGCCGCGAGAGCCTGATCGACCACTTGACGCCCGGACGGCGAGCGCCACACGCGCCCCAGCGCACCCGCGTCCGAGGCGCCGCAGAAGACGCCGGCCGCGTCGTGCCGTCCAGCCAGCCAGCGCCTGAGCTCGACGACCAGCTCGGCCCGCTGCCGGACTGGAATCGCCAGCCGGTGCTTCATGGCCACGCGCCCGACCTGCCAGGTGTGGAGAGCGTCGCCGAGCGCGTCGTCAGGCGCCTGCTCGAGCCAGTCGACGGCGCGCGCCGCCGACTCCGCGAGCCGCTGTGGGTCGCGCGCGGACAGCACGAACAGGCCCAGCTCGCCCGACGACGAGCGCGACGCGGGCTGCGGGTAGTCCTGCACGACGACGTGCGCGTTGGCGCCGCCCGAGCCGAAACTGCTCACGCCCGCCACGAGCGCACCCGGGCGGTCCCAGGGTGCGAGCCGCGCCTGCACGTGGAACGGCGTGCCATCGAGGCCCAGCTTGGGGTTCGGACGCTCGAAGTGCAGCGTGGCGGGGAGTTGCCGGCGCTGCATGGCGACGATCACCTTGAGCAGGCCGGCCAGGCCGGCTGCGGCTTCGAGATGCCCGAGGTTGCTCTTCAGCGAGCCGATGCCGCAGCTCCGCGCGGGCGCTGCGCCGAAGGCCGCGGCGTGGGCGCGCAGCAGGCCCTCCACCTCGATCGGATCGCCGAGCGCCGTGCCGGTGCCGTGAGCTTCGACGTAGCCCAGCTCGTCCGCGCGCAGTTCAGCGTCTTGCCATGCGGCCTGCAGCAGCTCGCTCTGGCGACCCGCGCTCGGCACCGTCAGCCCCGCTGCCAGCCCGCCGTGGTTGCTGGCGCTGCCGCGGATCACGGCGTGGATCTGATCCCGGTCCGCCAGCGCCTGGCGCAACGGTTTGAGCAGCAGGGCGACGACGCCTTCCGAACGCACGTAGCCGTCGGCGCGCGCGTCGAAGACCTTGCACAGCCCGTCGGGCGACAGCATGCCGGCCTTGTGATAGGCGATCGACAGGTCGGGATGACAGAGCAGGTTGACGCCGGCCACCAGCGCGGTCGGGCACTCGCCGGAGCGCAGCGCCTGGACGGCCTCGTGCAGCGCGACCAGCGACGACGAACAGGCCGTGTCGACCAGCAGGCTCGGCCCGCACCAGTCGAAAAAGTACGAGACGCGATTGGCGATCACGCAGAGCGCGCCGCCCACGCCGTGATGCGCTTCGACGTCGAGTCCGGCCTCCTGGATCAGACGGCCGTAGTCGCAGTTGCTGGCGCCCACGAACACGCCCGTGCGCGTGCCCTGCAGCGTCGCGGGCAGGATGCCGGCATCCTCCAGGCAGGCCCAGGTGGCTTCGAGCACGAGCCGCTGCTGCGGGTCGGTGCGTTGCGCCTCGGCCGGCGACATGCGGAAGAAGGCCTCGTCGAAGGCCCAGGCGTCGCTCACGAAGCCGCCGCGCTCGATCCCGGGATACGCGGCCGGCGAGGCCCACGGGCCGCGCGCGCGCGGATAGACGCCGATCAGCGAGCGTCCGTCGCGAAGCGCGCGCCACAACTGGTCCGGCGCGCTGACGTCACCGGGCAGCCGACAGGCCATGCCCACCACGGCCACGTCGCGCTCGCGCCAGACGCTGGGCGTCGGCGTTGCGGCCGGCAGCGCAGGCTGTGGGCGCGGGTCGCTGGCCTCGGCGACGCCTGCGGGCGCGCTTCCCGTCGCCTCGGGCGACAGGAAGGCTGCGACCTTGGCGCAGGTGGCGTGCTCGAAGAAGAAGCCCGCCGCGAGCTGGCGCCCGTAGGTCTCTTCACAGCGCTGCTGCAGAGCGAGCAGGTCGGCCGAGTCCAAGCCCATCTCCATCAGCGGTCGCTGCATGTCGACCTGCGCCGCGCTCACGCGCAACAGCCCCGCGACCTGCCGGCGCAGCCACTCGTCGGCGCGCGGCGCGCGCTCTGGCGCGTCCGCGGGCATGCCCGGCGCAGCAGCGGGCGCAGCGCTCTCGGGCCGCCGCGGCGTGCGTCGCGACGGGTCGTAGGCCACGAGCACGCCCCGACCGCCGTTGGCGTGATCCTCGGGCCGGTAACCCGCGACGACCCCGACGATCTCGGCCCCGTGACTCTGATGGAAGGCCAGCACGGGGTCCTGGTCGATGCCCTGCAGGCGGATGTACTCCTCGAACGGGCGCGAGGCGTCGGCCGTGGAGTGCTTGCACAGCGTGACGCCCACCACGCGTTCGAGCCCGGGCACGAACGCGCTCCACTGCAGGAAGAACTCCAGCAGTTGATCGCCGAGGCCCAGGTTCTGAGCGCCTGGGTCGACGTTGAGCGCCAGGATCTGCAGCACGGCTCCCGCGGGACAGCGCAGCTCGTGCACGTCGGCGGCCGTGCGCCCCGTCAGCGCGTCGGTCGTGGCGATGCGTTGGCTGTAGATGACGCCCAACACCTGCCCAGCCCGCTCCAGCACGAACTGGGCCTGCGGGTCGTCACGCAGGCGCGCGCGCAGGCGCTCTTCGGGCATGCGCGTGTGCTGCCAGCACAGCTCCTCGAGCGCGCACAGTCGGCCCAGGTCGGAGAGCCGCGCCTGGCGCACCACGTAGTCGCGGCGCTCGAACTCGTGCAGGCTCGATACGCAGGCGTCAGGGCTGGCCGGCCGGCGACGCGGCGCGCGCCGGTCGAACAGGCCCTGACTGGCTGCGAGCGCGACGAAGGCCTCGGCCGTGATGGCGTGTTCGTGCGCCAGACGGCGCACGACGTCCACGAGCGCGGCCACGTCGTCCGCCCGGCCGCGCGCGCTGAGTGGCGTCGCGTGCGCGACGAGCAGCGCCAGGCACGCGCCGCCCGCCTCGTCGGCCCAGGCGCCGCAGCGCCGCGCCCAGGCCTGCAACACCGGCGCGGCTCCCACGAGCGCGCCGCGCGCGTCCAGGTACTGCGCTGGCTGCCCGGCGAGCGCGTACGCAGCCGCGTGCGCCACGGGCGCGCCGTCGTCGACCTCGAGGGCCAGCTCCGACGCGACGGGCAGCGGCGGCGGCGCGACCCGCGCCTCGCGCGCGGCCTCTGGCGCGTCCAGCTCGCGGGCGAGGCTCGCGCGCCAGTCGGCCGGCAGCACGGGCCAGTCGTGCCCCAGCTCGCGCTCGACCGCAGCGCTGGCTCGCCATCCAGCCAGCGCGGCCTGGCGCTCGCCGAACAGCAGCTCGGGCGCGGCGGCCAGCAGCGTGCGGTAGCGCGCGGCGGTCTCCAGCTCGTCGTCCCACGCCACGCGCAGCGCGCGCGCCAGCGCTTCCGACGGCTGCGGCACGCCGGCGGCGAGACAGCGTGCGAAGTCTGGCGCGCCGAGAGCGCGGCGGGCCAGGGCGAAGAGCGTCGTCAGCGCGCCCTCGGCCAGCAGCGGCCAGCCCGTGGCCACGCGCGACGCGCGCGCGGCCACCTGATCCAGCCTGCGCGCCAGCGCCTGCAACGCGCTCGGCGCGTCGGTCGACTGGCGCAGGTCGACGGCATAGAGCGCCGTGAGGTCGAAGCCGCGCCCCAGGTCACAGGCGGCCGTGCGTCGATAGGCGCCGGCCGCGTCGCGCTCCAGCCAACCGAGAACGGCGAGCGCTTCGAGCGCCAGGGCCAACGGTCCAGGGTGAGCTTCGAGCGCCTGCGCCAGGCGTTCAGGCCGCCGAGAACGGCGCGTGTCGAGCAGCCGGAACAGGCCGCGGCGCTGCAACGCCTCGACGAGCGGCGTGGCCAGATAACCGGCGACAGGCTGGTTGAGTGGCGAAACCATCGCGGTGGCCTCCAGCGACCTTGGGCCGCGGAGAGAAAGCGGGCCCACGCACAGGCGTCGCGTGGGCCGGGACGAACTCTGCTCAGATCACGCGGGCGATGGCCGGATGTCGCCGCAGCAGCGCGGAGACGCCCCAACTGACGGCCAGTGCGGCGGCCAGCGCGACGGCGCCCTTCAAGGGCGCTGGCAGAGCGAAGGGCAGGAGCGCCAGTTGCAGCCAGGACAGGCACACGTAGTGCAGCACGAAGATCCCGTAGGCGTTGTCGCTGAAGCTGTCGAGCAGCGGGTGGCGCGCGCTGTAGCGCATGAACAGTGCCGTCACGAACAGGCCCGAGGCCGCGCAACTGAAGGCGAATACGGGCGCGGCACCCGCGTCCTGTCCGGCCACGTAGCCGCCCATCCAGGCGCCGAAGAGCAGCAGCGCGGCAAGACCCCAGAGCGGCCAGCGGCGCGCCAGGCTGCCCTCGCGCGCGAAGAGCCCCACGCTCAGGCCGTGGATGCCCAACCCGAGCCCGACGAAGAAATACAGGAAGTACACGAGCATCTTGGTGCCCTGGCCGAAGAAGGGGCCGAACATCAGCGCGCCGTACGGCCCGAGCGCGAAGAAGAGCGGCAGATAGACCGCCTGCGTCAGCGCCGCCAGTCCCAGGAAGAACAGGAAGGGCCGCTCGCCCAGACGGCCGCTGAAGCGCCCGAACGCCTCGACCGCCCCACGCCAACGGGCAAAGGCGAGCGCGGCCACGCCGTTGAAGACCAGCAACAGCCAGATGAACCAGGACGGACCCGAGGGCCAGTTGCCGAGAGCGAGCCAGGCGCGCGCGTACTCCGCGAGACTGGCCCCCGGTGCGATCTGCGTGAAGGCCGGGTAGTACATGAGCGGTCCCAGCAGCACCATGACGACGAAGGGCACGCCCAGCCGCAGCAGACGTTGCTTCAGGAAGCCCGCCGCGCCCTTGCGCGTCAGGCTCGGCCAGACCAGCAGCCCGGAGACCAGGAACATGAGCGGCATGAAGAAGATGTCGTTCCAGCCCATGAAGATGCTGAAACCCACCCAGGAGGCCGGGTCGGCCACCGGGAAGACCAGCCAGAAGCGCGGCTGATCGGTGAAGGCGACGATGCGCGGGGGCTTGATCGTGCTGTAGACGAGCGCCACGTGGTGCGCCACCACGAGCAGCGTCACGAACGCGCGCAGATACGAGACCGCCACGTCACGCGCGGGCGCCGCGTCCTGGTCCGGCCGCGACGCGCGCTGGTCTCCCGCCAGTTCTTCTTGCATGGCTCTTTGTTCCCCCAAGTTCTTCGCAACCGGTCCGCCGCGCGCGTTCCGACACGCGCGCGTTCAGCTCGCCCCGCGTCGCCATGTGCACCAGGCCACGGCCTCGGGCAGCGGCGCGCGACGCAGGCTGTGTCGGGGCGAGAGGCGGCGCCGGCTGCGGGTCCGCGCGTCACCCGCCCTGCCGGCCGGCCCGCGTGAGGCTCGCGCTCACTCGTCGCGCAGCAGGATGGCGGGGTTCACCGAGAGCGCGCGCTGGGCCGGTATCCAGGTCGCGAACAGGCTCAGCGCCAGCATGATCACGACCACGCCGCACAGCGTCAGCGGGTCACGCGGGTTGGCCTGATACACGAGCAGGGCCATGACGGGCGTGGCCAGCAGGCCGAGCGCCAGCCCCGCCGCCGAGCCGGCCGCCAGCCAGCGGAAGGGTCGGCCCAGCGCGGCCCAGAGCACCTCCTCGCGGCGCGCGCCCAGGGCGATGCGCACGCCCAGCTCGCGCCGCCGCTTGCTGACCGAATAGGCGGCCATGCCGAAGATGCCGGTGAACGACAGCACGACGCACATCAGCCCCAGCGAGCCCAGCGAAGCCGCGGCCACGCGCGATGGAAACAGCGCGCCGCTCATGGCCTGATCCCAGGTCTGGATCGTGAACGGCAGCCCGGGGTCGACTTCGCGCAGCTTGGCGCGCACTGCCTGGGCGAGCTGCTGCGGGTCGCGCTCCGAGCGCAGCACCAGATAGAGCGCGCTCAGAGGCGACTGCGGAACGGGCAGGAACGTGGCCGGCTGGGGCTCCTCCGTGAGCAGCAGGTACTTGCCGTTCTCGACGACGCCCACCACCTGCACGCGCGCGCCTTCGGCCGTCCGGTAGTACGCGCCCACGGCGTCGTTCAGGGAGCCGATCACCTTCTCCGCGAAGGCCCGGTTCACCACCGCCACGCTCGGGGCCTGCGCGTCGTCGTGCCATGAGAAGGCGCGTCCCGCGAGCAGCGCCGTGCGCGCTGCGCGGAAGTAGTCGGGCGAGACGCGGTAGACCATCGCGTAGCCCGCCGAGTTGGCGGCCTTGAAGTCGGTGGCGCGGTCGTCGAAGACCAGCTTGCGGTCGCCGCCCATGCCCAGCGGCGGGAAATTGACCGAGCCCACCGCGTCCACGCCTGGGACCGTCGCCAGCGCGTCGATCAGGCGTCGCTGCATGGGCGGCACGGCGTCGCCCAGATAGCCCGCCATGGTGAGATCCGTGTCCACGAGCAGGGCGCCGTGCGGGTCGAACCCGAAGTTGCCGCGCAGCGAGCGCGTCTGCCCGCGCACGGCCACCAGCGCGCAGGTGACGAGCACCACGCAGGTGGCGATCTGCAGTCCGAGCAGCACGTCACGCACCGTCGTGCCGCGCGCCGACGTGTTGCGCGAGCCGGAGCTCACGATCTGGAAGGGGTCGGTGCGCAGCACTTCGCGCAGCGGCACGAGGCCGGAGAAGAAGCCGCTGCAGAGCGCCAGGAGCAGCGCCGCGAGGTAGACCAGGGCGCCCGGCTCCATCGGCACGTTCATGGGAAAGCGCGGAAAGGGCTGCCAGGCGCCCAACAGGCGCAACAGCACGACGCTGCCCGCCAGGCCCAGGACGCCACCGGCCACGGCGATCAGCACGGCCTCGGTGACGAGCTGACGCACGACGCGCACGCGGCTCGACCCGAGCGCCAGGCGCAGCGCCAGCTCGGCGGCGCGGTCGCTGGCGCGCGCGGAGAACAGCGCGCCGACGTTGGCGCAGGCCGCCAGCAGGATCAGCCCGACCAGCAGCAGCAGCACGGCCACGAAACCCTGCACCGGCCCGCCCATCGCGTCTCCGTAGAGACTGGGACGCGCCAGGCTGAAGCCGGCCCGACCGGCTTCTTCGGGGTAGTTCTGCTCGATGTAGGCGCCGATGGAGTTCAGGTCGGCGATGGCCTCGGCGCGCGTCACGCCAGCCTTCAGGTGCCCGACGACCTGCATGATCCAGCGCCGGCTGCGCGCGTTCAGGTAGTCGACGCCCTCCAGCGACTGGGCATTGACCATGGGGATGAAAGCGTCGGGAGCGAAGAACAGCAGCGTTCCGCGGAAGCCTGGCGGAGCCACGCCCAGCACCGTGAAGGGCTGCTTGTTGAGGCGCACCACGCGACCCACCACCTCGCGGTCGGCCTGGAAACGGCTCTTCCAGTAGGCGTGGCTCAAGACCACGTACGGGGCGCTGTTCGAACCCTGCTGGTCGGCCTCGTGGTAGAAGCGCCCCAGGTGCGGCGTGAGACCCAGCACGTCGAAGTAGTTGCCGCTCGTCTGATAGCACCAGATCTGCGACACGTCCTGGCCCGCGGCAATGCCGGCCTGGGCGATGTTGAAGGCCGCCAGGCCGTCGAAGCTGCGGTTGCGCTCGCGCAGGTCCTTGTAATTGGGATACGACTGCCAGCCGAACTCGTTGCCCTGCTCGAGGCCGTACAGGCTCTCGGCGCGCGGCACGTTCAGCGGGCGCAGGATCAGGGCGTTGAAGACGCCGAAGACCAGCGCGTTGGCGCCGATGCCGAGCGCCAACGTGAGCACGGCGGCCACGCTGAAGCCGGGCGAGCGACGCAGCACGCGCACGCCGTAACGCACGTCCTGCACGGTCGTCCCCAGGAAGACACGGCTCGAGTCGATGAGTTTCATACGCTCCTCGATTGGCGGCACGGCCTGACGGCGCTCGGCGCGCGGAGCACGACGCGGCCCGCGCTCCCGGCCCTTGAACTACGCCTGCGGTTCCTGCACCGAGGGGAACTGCTTGCCGCGGTACTGCTCGCGGGCGATCAGCTCCGGCACGCGCGACATGAGCGTGTGCAGCCACTTGGCCTTCTGGTTGACGAGGAAGTACGGCAACTGCGGGTCCATGGAGTCGACCAGCTCGAGCTGCACTTCGCCGCCCTCCAGAGGCGTCCAGCGCCAGACGTTGTGGATCTTGGTGACGCGCACGTAGCCCGGCCGTTCGGGGACCACGCCGGACAGGGCGACCAGGTCGACGGTCAGCACCTTGGTCTGCGGATCTTGGGAAATGGTCTGCTTGAAGACGATGTCGCGGTTCTGGAACGGCGGCTTGAGTTGCAGGTCGTAGAGCGTGATCGAGGTATTGTCGGCGCTCCACGGCACGATCGTCTTGGCTCCGGTGCAGGCCGGGTTCCAGTCCAGGCAGTGCTCGACCGAGGTGTCGGCCATGGCGGTGGCGATCTGGTTCAGGCTGCTCTTGATGCGCCGCACGCACTTGAAATCTTTCAACAGCTCGCCCGGGCGCTTGAGCGAGTAGATCTGGATGCCGTCCCGGTCGATCTCGAGCTGCCATTCGCCCGTACCCGAGTACTTCCAGCTCAGGTGCCAACCGACGAGCCCCAACGCCAGCACGCCAAGGACGATGAGGGCGGCCCTGCCGAGGCGCCGGACCAGCGACTTGCTTCCCGTGGATTTGGCCAATGTCTGCTCTCCCTGACGTGCGGGCCACGCGCGCGCCGTCCTGGCGCGGCGCCGCGGGCCGGCGTTGCTTGTGTTGCGGACGAGACGGCCTGCGCGCTCAGTGCCGCGCAGCCAGGCGCTTGGCCAGGTACTTGCCCAGGCACACGAGCGTCAGCGTCGGAGGCACCCTGACGGCCTGCGGGATGACGGAGCCGTCGCAGACGTGCAGGCCGCGGATCTCCGTCTGCAGGCTCTCGTCGAGGTGTTCGCCGATGCGGATCGTGCCGCCCATCTGAATGGCCCGCAGGCGCGACGTGAGCAGGAAGCGGCCGCCAGCGTGCTCGATGATGCGGCGGGCAGCCTGCACGCCCTTGTCCAGCTTGTGCAGCTCCTCGCGCGTCAGTTCTTTGTGGTAGCGGCCGTCTTCGCGCAGGCCGCCGCTCAGGCCGTCGCGCACCTCGACGCCGACGCCGATGGTCTGGCCGTGCAGGAAGGCGCGCAGGAAGCGCCCGTTGGTCAGCATGAACAGGCGATAGATCGAGCGCGGCAGGCTGGCGTCGCCGAGCGCGATGCCGTCGCCCAGGTCTGCGGCCATGCTGCCCACGAAGCTGTCGCGTGCCCGCAAGCGCGGCACCACGCCCATCAGCACGCGGCCCGGACAGCAGTAGTAGCCGCTTGTCAGCACGCTGCGCAGGCCACACTCGTGCAGCAGCCGGGGCGAAGCGCAGGCGCCCGCGGCCAGCACGACGCGCGCGCTGAACGCGCGCTGCGGCTGGCCCTCGCTCTTGCCGTCGTGGCGACGGTACTCGACGCCGCGCGCCTTTCGTTGCTCCACGAGCAGCCGCACGACCCGGGCGCGGGTGCGCAGTTCGGCGCCCGAGGCGACAGCCTCGCGCAGGTAGCCGCGGGCGGTCCACTTGGACTCGTAGCGGTAGCCGGAGGCGCACTGCGACGTGTCCACCAACATCGTGTTCTTCTGCCAGGCATGGCCCAGTGACAGCGCCGCCTCACGCACCGCGAGCGTCTGTGCGCCTAGCAGTTCGTCGGGCAGCACGGTCAGGGGCACTTCGCGTCTGGCCTCGTCCAACTCCGCCGCCAGGTCCACGCCCAGGCTCGCGAACGCGTCGAGCGGCGGCAGACCGCCGACTGCGAAGTAGATCGCGGTCGACCCGCCGGCCGTGCGTCCCATGGCCGTCGTCAGGCCCTCGCCGACCTGCACCTCGCCGTAGATCGGCTTGTTGGCCAGCGCGCCTTCGCGGATGGGCGCGTCGCCGCCCTGTTCCAGGATCAGCACGCGCTGGCCGCGACGGCTGAGCCCGAGCGCGGTGGCCGCGCCGCCCGGACCCGACCCGATCACGATGGCGTCGTACTCTTCGCTCTTGTCGATCACGCCTGCCTCGTTCGCAAGGGACGCGCGCGGCGGCCGCGCCGTCAGATCTTGATCTGCTTCCACTTGCCGTCCGCCCACACGGCCGTGATCAGGGAAGTCGCGAGCGCTCCGTAGACCGCCGTCACCAGCCAGATCTGGAACAGGCCGTAGCGCAGATAGGGACCGACGACCCAGACCGCCGGCAGGAAGAAGGCCCACTGCGCCAGGAACGAGATCTTCATAACGCGCTTGCCGTCGCCGACGCTGTAGAGCGTGTAGGCGAAGATGTAGATCAGGCTGTAGGCGCCGGCCGTCAGGGCCACGATGCGCAGCGGCGCCACCGCGATCGCGAGCGTGTGCGCGTCCGCCAGGAACAAGCTCAGGAAGGGCCGCGGGAACAGGACGATGGGCAGGCCCAAGAGCGTGATCGCCACGACCCCCAGCCGACCCGCGTCCCAGCCCCATCGACTGGCGCCGTCCAGGTCGCCCTCGCCCACCGCTTTGGACACCAGCGTCGCCGACGCCATGCCCAACGAGAGCGCCAGCAGCGTCAGCACGATGGTCGTCCTGACGAGCACGTTGGCCGCGGCCAACTCCTGGGTCCCGACCTGGCCGATCATCCAGAACAGCACGACGAATCCGAGCGAGAAGAAGAACTCCTGCATCGTCGAGAAGACCCCGAGCTTGAAGATGCGGCCCATCAGCGGCAGGTCGGGCCGTGCGGCCAGGGCGTGGCCGCCGAACTGGGCGGCGTTGACCACCAGATTGGCGAGCACGCCGGCGTAGATCGCCACGACCGTGGCGATGGCCGCGCCCGTGGCGCCCAGGGCCGGCGCGCCGAAGTGCCCGAAGATCAGCGCGTAGTTCAGGACCACGTTCACGCAGTTCATGAACAGCACGATCGCCATGTAGACCTTGGGCCGCTCGCGCCCGGCCCAGTGCCCTTGGAAGGCGTTGTTCATGCCGACGCCGATGACGCCCATGTAGAGCGCCTGCAGGAACGGCACGCCGACGCGCGTCACGGCCGGATCGGACGACACGAGCGCGAAGAGGAGCGGCGTGCCCAGGTAGGCCAGCAGGCTGACCGGCGCGCCCAGCAGCACGGCCAGGGCCAGCCCGCCGTTGAGCGGCAGACACTCGGGCTCGCTCGAGCCCTCGCCGCGGCGACGTGCCACGAGCCCTTGCACGGCCGGCGCGATGCCCTTCACGATGGCCAGCACCAGCGTGTTGCTGAACACGCAGAGGCCCACGGCGGCCACCACGTCCGTGCCCAGCCGCCCGACCATGGCCAGGTCGACCACGGACATCATCAAGGTCGAGCCCAGGGCGACACAGATGGGAATGGCCAGCTTCGTGATCGTGCGCACTCTCTCGGCGACGCTCATGGACAGACTCCTCGTCAGTGCTGCTGATTGACGGCCGGACGCGGCGCGACGCGCCTTCAGGCGGGCACGCCGTCGCTCTGTCGTTCGACGGCGGCGCCGGCGGCGCGCGTGGCGCCGGGCTGGTCGATCCAGTAGCGCTCGTCGGCGAACGGATAGGTGGGCAGCGGCACCCTCCGGCATCCGGCCGGGAACAGCCGCTCGAACTCCAGCGCGTGCCCCTGCGCGTAGAGCTCCGCGACGGTCGTCAGGTGCTCCAGGTACTCCTCCGCCGGGGCGCCGCTCCGGCACTGCTCGATGCAGTGGTTGCCGAAGCGCGTCAGCGACGCGCGCTCCGGCACCTTGGCCTCGCCCAGCTCCGACACGTACACGCGTCGCGCAGACCCGCCGGCGAGCCAGGCCGAGAGCAGCTCGAGCAGCTCGTCCCGATCGCGCGCGACGCAGGCCAGGCGATGACCAAGGTGCATGCGGCCCACGAAGAGCGTGAAGCTGACGTCGATCAGGGCCGGCTCGGGCGCGCGCCGCGTCCAGGCCAGCAGGTTGCGCACCTGCTGCTGCAACTGCGCGGCGCTGCGCGCGGAGAGCGTCACGAGGTAGCCCGGCAGGTCCACCTGTGGGCGCGGCAGGGCGGCCGGCGCCTGCTCGACGACCACGTGCGCGTTGGTGCCCCCGATGCCGAAGGAGCTGACCGCGCCGCGACGCGGGTGCGCGGACCCGGACGGCCAGGCGCGCGCTTCGCCGTTGACGTAGAAGGGTCCGGAGGCGAAGTCGATGGCCGGGTTGGCGCGCTCGAAGTGCAGCGAGGGTGGCAGACGGCGGTGCTGCAGCGCCAACAGCACCTTGAGCAGTCCGGCCACGCCCGCGGCCGTGGCCGCGTGTCCGAGGTTGGTGGCGATCGACCCGAGCGCGCAGAAGCCGGTCTGTTGCGTGGACTGACGGAAGGCGCGGCACAAGGCCTGGTACTCGATCGAGTCGCCCAGCAGCGTGCCCGTGCCGTTGGCCTCCAGCAGTTGGATCGACTCCGGGTCGATCTCGAAGCGCTCGTAGGCCGAGCGATACAGGCGCTCCTGGGCGCGCGCGTTGGGCGCGATCAGGCCGTTCGAGCGGCCGTTCTGGTTGATCGCGCAGGCCGCGATCACGGCGTGCACGTGGTCGCCGTCGCGCAGCGCGTCGCGCAGCCGCTTCAGCACCACCACGCCCACGCCTTCGCCCGGCACGAAGCCGTTGGCGCGCGCGTCGAAGGCGTAGCACTTGCCGTCGGGCGACAGCAGCCCGGCGCGATTGGTGACCTGGAAGAAGCCCGGCGTCGCCTGCAGGAACACGCCGCCTGCCAGCGCCATGTCGGTCTCGTGCGCCCACAGCCCCTGACAGGCCAGGTGCACGGCCACGAGCGAGCTCGAAGAGGCGGTGTCGACGGCCAGAGCGGGACCCTGCAGGTTCAGGTAGTAGGCGATGCGCGCCGGGATGACGGCTTCGGCGTTGCCCCAGAAGACCTCGGCGGGCGGCACCTCCGTGAAGAGACGCTCGTAGTTCGAGCTGCTGCAGCCGACATAGACGCCGCAGCGCTTCTCCTGCACGCTGGGGCCGGCGTAGCCGGCATGCTCCAGCGCGCGCCAGGCTTCCTCCAGGAACAGGCGCTGCTGGGGGTCCATCCAGAGCGCCTCGAGCGCCGAGATGCCGAAGAACGACGGGTCGAAGCGGTCGATGGATTCGACGAAGCTGCCGTGGGCGCAGTAGCCGGCCGCGGCCGACGTCGCCATGGCCGAGTGCTCCGGCTTCCAGCGCGAGACCAACCGGACGAGATCGTGGCCCGCCTCGAGGTGTTCCCAGAGCTCGTCCAGCGACTCGGCCTCGGCGAAACGGCCGCTCATG
>WBZQ01001209.1_pt1 | contig 16279 bp, 19 predicted proteins | sample 5204251 | NCBI WGS metagenome assembly WBZQ01 (sample SAMN12412402, study PRJNA552823) | activated sludge metagenome | isolation source: activated sludge from nitrification reactor of wastewater treatment plant... | place: USA: Virginia | collected 2017-09 | reverse complement strand
CCGGGGCATCGCCGTGTTTCAGGACGCCGTAGGCGCTGTGCCCGCTGAAGTACAGGACGTGGTAGCGGTTGGCGGCCAGGCTGCGGCGCAGGCTGGACAGCGAGCCGTCGTCGGTGAAGTCCACCTCCACCTCGCCGCTGCGCATCAGGCCGGACAGGGCGTCGAGGATGATCTTTTCCTCGGCTTCGTAGTCGAGCCGGGCGCCGCCCGAGTCGGGAGCGGCCACCATCACCAGCACTTTGAGGGGCAAAGGCAGATCGGGTTCGTAAGCGGCCAGGCCGGCGCCGGTGCGCAGGGGCAGGCCTTTGGACACAAACAGGTTGGGGCAGCCTTCGGCCACCAGGTGCCAGGGCAGGTTGAGCAGGTCGTCGTAGCCGTCGTGGGCGCTGAGGTGGAGCAGGTGGGGGCTGACGCGGGCGTTGTCGCGCAGGCGGGCCAGGAAGCCGGGGTCGGCGCCGGGGAGGCCGGCCAGGGCATCTTCCAGCGTCGCGCGCAGGGCGGCGAGGTGGCCGGCCTCGGCCAGGGCGTGTTTTTCAAAAGCCTGAGTAAGGCGCTGTTGTTCGCGGCGCAGTTGTTCAAAAGTTTCCGGCGCGAAGGCCAGCGGCAGGGGCCAGTTTTCCATGGTGGCGGATGGGTTGTTTCCGCGATAAATGTAAGGGGATTTGGGGAAGGAAACCGCCGGCCGGCGAAAAATTCCCGTTCTTTGCCGCCACTATGGCTTCCGCAGCGACCCGGCAAAAGATACTGGACAATGCCGTCGTGTGTTTCAACCGCGACGGCATCGCCAACGTACGCCTGCAGCACATTGCGGAGGAGGCGGGCATCAGCGTCGGCAACATGACCTATCACTTCCGCACCAAGGAGGTGATCGTGGGGGCGGTCTGGGAGCAACTGGCCCGCCGGCAACGCGCCCTGATCGACGAGTTCCGGGTGTTGCCGCTGTTCGAGGACGTCGACCGGCTGCTGGCCGCCATTTTCGGGTTGCAGCAGGAATACCGCTTTTTCTACCTCGATACCCTGGAGGTTGTGCGGGCGTATCCGGACATCCGGGCCGGTCACCGGCAGCATGTGCACTGGCAGGTACAGCAGATGGACCTGGCCATCCGGTTCAACCTGGCCCGCGGCGCTTTCGGCGCAGCGGCGGAGCCATATTCCGAAGCGCTGGCCCGGCGGTTCTGGATGCTGGCCGACCAGTGGATGTACCGGCAAAAAGTGCTCGATCTGCCGGAAAACGACTACGCCGTTTTCCGGGAAACCGGGTGGGGATTGTTCCAGCCGTATTTTTCGGATACCGGCTGGCGGGAATACCGCCAATTGAATGCTTTGAATTTAGAAAAAAAATTCTAATTTTGGCGCATTAAAATGTTCCACGATCGATGAAGCCGGTTTTCGCCACTCCCCCGGAATTATACTCCAGCATACTTGATCGGTTGAGCGGCCTGTTTTTTACCGACCGGCCCGGCCTCGACCAGGACATGAATTTTTACCGCGACGACCAATGGTTGAGCGACACGGCGGTGATCGACCGGCTGAATTGCCGCAAGGGCGCCTGGGAAGTGTCCCTGCTGTTTGCCCATTACAAAACGCCGCTGAAATTTATCAGCCGCCGGATCGTGTCCAATGCCTGCCCCAAGCGCGCCGGCACGATGGCGTTTTACATGCGTCGCCTGGCCGCCAAGGACCAGCGGGGGACGCTTCGGCTGGACATTGCCGACCTGCATCTGGTGTTGAGTTGAACCGAGCCTTTATCAATACGCCAAATTAAGTGCCCGGCGAACAAACCGAGCCAAGTATGAACGGAACTACCAAGCAAAGAATTATTGAGGCAGCCATCCGGTTGTTTAACGCCGACGGCGTGGCCAACGTACGGTTGCAGCAAATCGCCGACGAAACCGGCATCAGTGTGGGCAACCTCGCCTATCACTTTAAAAACAAGGAGGCCATCGTAACGGCCGTATACGAAACCCTGTTCGAAGAGTTTTCCGAGATCCTTTCCACCTACCTGCTAAGCCCGAACCTGACGGAATTCGACCTGCAACTCTGCCAGTACCACGCGTTTTTTTCCAAATACCGCTTTTACCTGATCGATCTGTTCGAGATCGAACGCTCCTACCCCGTCATCATCGACCGCTGGCACCAGTTCGTGGGTAAAATGCTGATGCAGGTGCGCAAGCGCCTCGACTACCACGTCCAGCGCGGCATCCTGCTGCCCGAACCCGTGCCGGGCATCTACGACACCCTTACCAACAACATCTGGATGACCATCACCTTCTGGATACCCCAGCAGATCCTGAAAGGCCAGCCGCTGAACGAATCCCGGTTCAAAGACGCGGTGTGGGCCCAGATCAGTCCGTATTTCACCGCCCGCGGGCTGGACGAATTTGCGACCGAGGTGCAGCCGCACGACATTCATTTGTAAGCCATTTTGGGCATTTTTTGCGCTTTTCAAGCGCTTTTCCCGCTTCTGAATCTGGACTTTATCCAGATTAGAAATTTTTTTCTAAATATTTAGAAAAAAATTTCTAAGTCTCGCAAACGTCGATACATTTGCCGCAACATTGGTCTGCCGGATAATAATTCTGGCGGAATTGCATCACTACAAATATTCATTAACCTATGGCAAATGTACTCTGGTTGCAGGGGGGCGCATGCAGTGGCAACACGATGTCCTTTCTCAATGCCGAAGAACCGACGGTGGTCGAACTGATCACCGACTTTGGAATCAACATTTTATGGCACCCCTCCATCGGTCTGGAAATTGGCCATCAGGTCGAAGATCTGCTGAACGACATCCTGAAGGGCAAGGTGCAGATGGACATTTTCGTCTACGAAGGTTCTATCGTCCAGGGTCCGAACGGCACCGGCACCATGAACTACTTTTGCGACCGGCCCATGCAGGATTGGGTACGCGAATTGTCGGCCGTAGCGGGCTTTGTGGTGGCCATCGGCGACTGCGCCACCTGGGGCGGCATTCCGGCCGTGCCGCCCAACCCGAGCGAGAGTACCGGGATGCAATTTCTCAAGGCCCAAAAAGGCGGATTTCTGGGCGCCAACTTCGTTTCCAAGGGCGGTCTTCCGGTCATCAACATTCCCGGCTGCCCCGCCCACCCCGACTGGGTAACCCAGATCCTGGTGGCCATTTCCACCGGCCGCATCAAAGACGTATTGATCGACGATTTCCACCGGCCGAAAACCTTCTTTACCGACTTCGTGCAAACCGGTTGCCCCAACGCGATCAGTTTTGCCCAGAAAGTGGACGGCGGATTCGGCAAGCGCGGCGGCTGCCTGTTCTACGAGGTGGGTTGCCGGGGTCCGATGACCCGCGCCAGTTGCAACCGCATCCTGTGGAACCGCCAGTCGAGCAAGACCCGCGCCAACCACCCCTGCCTGGGGTGCACCGAACCGGGTTTTCCGCACAACGACCTGGTCAAAGGCAGCGTCTTCAAATCGCTCAAATACCTCGGCTTCCTGCCGCAGGAAGTGCCCACCGGCGTCTCGCGGCTCGGCTACTACACCCGTGCCGGCGTTGAAAAGGTGATGGGTGGAATGGAACGGATGCTGGGCGTCGATCAGGAACACTTCGAAACGTCCAAATAACCACAATCCTCCTTTCAACATAAATCCGGCATAACATGTCAACCAATATAAAAGAACTCAACATATCCCCGGTCGGCCGGGTGGAGGGCGACCTCGACGTAAAAGTGTACATGGAAAACGGGGTCGTTACCCGCGCCCATACCCAGGCGGCCATGTTTCGCGGTTTCGAGAAGATCATGGAAGGCAAAGACCCGCAGTCGGGGCTGATCGTGACGCCGCGTATCTGCGGCATCTGCGGCGGCTCGCACCTGTACTGCGCTTCTTCCGCGCTCGATACCGCCTGGAAAACCAAACTCTCACCGAACGCCCTGCTGCTCCGCGCCATCGGCCAGGCTACCGAAACCATTCAGTCGATCCCGCGCTGGTTCTACGCCATTTTCGCCACGGACATGGCCAATAAAAAATTCGCCAACAAGCCCCTCTACGCGGAAGTGGTGAAGCGCTTCGCCGCCTACGTCGGCACGTCTTTCCAGCGCGGCGTTACGGCATCCGGTCGGCCGGTGGAGGTGTACGCCCTCTTCGGCGGCCAGTGGCCCCACTCTTCCTATATGGTTCCGGGCGGCGTGATGTGCGCCCCGACCCTCAAGGACATTACCCGCGCCCATGCCATCATGAACCATTTCCGCAATGACTGGCTGGAGCCGGTGTGGCTGGGCTGCTCCATCGAACGTTACATGCGCATCAAGACCTGGGATGACCTCATGGCCTGGGTGGAGGAGAATGAAAGCCAGCGCAACAGCGACCTGGGCCTGTTCATCCGGGCCAGCCTGGAATTCGGCCTCGACAAATTCGGGCAGGGCGTGGGCAAATTCATTGCCTATGGCACTTACCTGCACAAAGACCTCTACAACAACCCCACAGTGGAAGGCCGCAACCAGGCCCTGATCAGTTCTTCCGGATTTTACGACGGCAAGAACTGGCACGAATTCGACCACATGAACATCCGGGAGCACGTGAAGCACTCCTGGTACGCCGATGTGCCGGCCGAACACCCCTGGAAAGAGCCCTTCCCCACTCCGGTGCAGTCGAAACACCTGGCCGATTCGGACTTTAACGGAAAATACAGTTGGGCCAAAGCGCCGCGCTACAACGGCTTTGCCGCCGAAGCCGGCCCGCTTTCCCGGGTAATTATGAATGCCAACCCGAAAAACCTGAGTCACCAGATCCAGGATCCCCTGTTCGGCGACATTATGAACAAACTCGGACCGAGCATTTTTACCCGCACCCTGGCCCGGACGCACGAAGCGCCGCGTTTGTACGAGTTCATCAACCAATGGCTCTCCCAGATCGACCTCGACGGCGAGTTCTACATCAAGCCGGAAGAACGCGACGGCATGGGCTTCGGGGCTACCGAAGCGGCCCGCGGCGCCCTGGCTCACTGGATCGAAGTGAAAGACGGCGTCATCAAAAACTACCAGGTCATGGCCCCCACCACCTGGAACGTGGGCCCGAACGACGAAGCAGGCAAAAGCGGTCCGATCGAAGCGGCGCTGACCGGCATCGAGATCGAAGACCCGCACGATCCGGTCGAGGTGGGCATGGTGGCGCGTTCGTTCGACTCTTGCCTGGTCTGTACCGTTCACGCGCACGACGCCAAAACCGGCGAACAACTGGCAAAATTCAAATTATAAGGCCGTTCTTTACCGCAGATGAAAAAAACGGCCATACTCGGTTTCGGAAACCCCGTCCGCAGCGACGACGGCATCGGCTGCTACGTGGTCGATTGCCTGAAACGGGAACTGGGCGATGCGCCGCAACCGGCGATACTTGATATGGGCACCTCGGCATTCGAGGTGCTCTTTCAATTACAGGGACAGGAACGGATCATCCTGATCGACGCCGTCATCAATACCGGGGAACCCGACGGCACCCTGTACCGCTTGCCGGCCGAAGCGGTATCCGCGGCCATTCAGGACGATCCGATGGTATTTTTGCACAGCCTGAAATGGGACCAGGCGCTTTCCTACGCCAAAAAGATCCTGGGAGACGCCTGGCCCGACGACATTGCCGTTTACCTGATCGCCATATCCGACACCCGCCTGGAGGTGGGCCTGAGCGACGCCGTTCGGGCGGCGGGCGAAAAAGTGACGGCGCTCGTTTTGAACGAATTGGAAAATGTCATTGCCTGATGCCGGGGATACAACTCAAAACCCAACACCTGCTTATTTCGGCCGATATCGCCGCCGCGGTATTCGGCGAAGCCGCGCAGACCTATACGGTGTATTATCCGCAGCAGAAAGCCCTGTTGCTGGCGCCGATGGACGACGACATATTTCCGAAGGTACACAAAGCGCAACTGCAAATGCTGAAAAACCGGAATTTGCAGGGCGACCGGAGCATATCCCTGCAGGAAATCATCATCGACCATGAACTTGACGAAACCGACCGGGACCTGGCTTACGTTTTCGAGCCGGGTATGCGCATGTTGAAAATTACCCTATGAACACGATTCTGACCCTGTTTGCCCCGGCCGAACATATGCCGGCCATCCGCGACATCATCGCATCGGTGTACCGCCTCGATGAACTGGTGGAAGTAAAGGATCTGCTGGCCGCGCGGCCCGAACCCAGCGCCTTTCACCTGGTCGTTCGCCCGAAAGAAGGCATCCGGCAAACCGTGGACTGGTACAACGTGGCCCCACCCTACCTGCTGCCCGAGGTCATCCCGTTTACCGACAGCAACCTGCTGGGGCTTGTTTTTGCCAGACTGGGGAATTTCGAAAAATCCGCAACCTACCTGGAAAACAACACAGTATTGCTCAACGATGTGCGCATCATCGACCGGCTCCAAAACGGAGCGCCGGTCGATCCGGCACAACTGACCTCCGATTTCGAGGCCTTTGAAGAGTACCGGTTTTGCCACAACTCGGCGATTTTGCACCACTACGCCGCCACAGAGCGCAGTTTTGATGCGGACAAGACGCGTTATTTTTACCGGGAAGCCCTCAACAGCGCCCCCAACGGCGAATTTTACGCCTTCTCGGCCCGCCACTACGCTACCTTTCTGACCGACACCGGCGATTTGCAGCAGGCGGAGTCCATGTTGCGGCAAGCCATCCCGATGACCCTGTCGGACGATGCGACGCCGGAACTCAAGGCCGGACTTTGCCAGGTATGGATGAAAAAAATGGTGGTGCCTTACGACCCTGCCTTGCTGGAAGATTTAAAAAACACGATGTGGGAAGTGTTGGAGCACTACCGCCGGCAGGGACGGGAGACCGAGGAGGCCTTGCTGCTCATCGATGCGGCGCAGGTGGCCAACTATGCCGAAAGTTTCAGCGAGTCGCTGGGGTATATCAACCGGGCGGTGGATATTCTGCGCCGGGAAGCACTGGTCGAGTTGCTGGCCCAGGCCCTGCACCGGCGCGGCATCCTGCTCTATACCTGGGCGAAAAACGGCAACCCGCAGTTTTACCGGGCTGCGCTCGACAGTTTTCAGGAAGCCCTCAAAACCTTCAACCGGGAGGACACCCCCGAGGTATTTGCCGACATTCAGCAATACCTGGGCGTTATTTACTCCGAAATGCCCGACGAGGAGCAAAAGCGCAGCCTATGGGCCGGTATTTCCGCTTCTTCCTTTCAGCAGGCCCTCCAGTTTTACAACAAGGAGCAGTACCCCTACGAATATGCCATGGTGTGCAACAACTTTGCGAATGCCCTCGGTAAATACCCGCAGGCCGTACATACCGACAATTTTGAAAAGGCGCTTTTTTACTACAATGAAGCCCTCGACGTGCGCACGGCAGCAGCCTGGCCGCTGGAGCGCGCCGTCACTTTGCTCAATTACGTCGAAGCGTGCTGGCACCTCAGTCTGGAAGGCAACGGATCGAACCAGGCGCTTTTCGAAGAGATGATGTATAAAACCCGGGAGGCGTATGCCCTGACTTCCGATCAGAAGATCCGGGAGGAAGCCCGTAGCCAGCTGGATAAACTGGAAAACCTCCGGGTTATACTGGAAGCGGAAAACTGAGCCCGTTATGCACGAGATTTCATTGGTTCGCAGCATTTTTCGCACGCTGGATGAGCATTTTTCGGCTGAGGAAGTCGCCCGTATTTCAGCCATCGAACTAAAGGTCGGGCCGCTGGCCAATGTGGAGCCGAGGTTGATGCAAAATGCCTTCGATGCTGTGGTGGAAGAGGATGAAAAGCGGTTTGCCGCCGCGGAACTGCGCATCCGGCTGGTGCCCATTCTGGTGCAATGCGCCGGTTGCGGCCAGACCACCGAAGTACATCACTACCGTTTCGTCTGCGCCCACTGCGGGAAACCCTGCGCCAACGTGGTGCAGGGCAACGAATTGTTGATCGAGCGGGTACAGATGCGGGAATAAACGGCCCTATTCATCGCTCTTCCGCCGCCTGATGTAATCGCGGATCCGCGAAGCGCTTTCGTAGTCTTCTTTCTCGATCACTTTTTCCAGCAGATCCTCCAGTTCGGCCAGCGAATACGCCGCCAGCGACCCCTTTTTCTGCCGGGCCAGGATCGAATCCGCCAGAATACCCGCCTCCTCGATGACGTGCCCGAAAGTGAAAATAGGCGCGTCGCACCGGACCGCCAGCGCCACGGCATCGGAGGTGCGGGCGTCGAGTTCCAGCAGGGCGCCATCGGCCTGGGTGATGAGCAACCTCGAATGAAACACTCCGTCCACCAGGTTGTGGATCAACACCTCCTTTAACCTGGCTCCCAGCGCATCCAGCATCGACTTGAGCAGATCGTGCGTAAGCGGGCGGGCGGGCTGCATCCGTTCCACCGCGATGGCGATGGCCTGGGCTTCAAACGCGCCGATAATAATGGGCATCCGGCGTCGGTCTTCCATATCTTCGAGAATGAGCGCGTAGTTCCCTGGCTGGGATTCGCTCGTCGACATGGCGGCTACGGCCAGTTCGCGTTTTTCGTTCATGGCAGCATTTGGATAAATCGGCACAATTCCTCCAGATCCCGAAAAGGCGCGACGACGGCTCCATCTGAAAGCAGTTTGAACACGCCGTTGTGTTCGATCTCTACGACCAGTCCCTTTTCAAGGGTCACAAAGTTATCTTTTTCGGACAGAACGGCAATTTCATAAGCCTGCAGGGCATACAGGAGCCATTCGCGGGGCGTTTGCGGTCCGGTCGTCATGCCTGGGCGAGGTTTTCCCAGACGACTCTGGCTCCGAAAACAATGCAAAGGGCGGCGGAAAGCAGACTGAGCGACAGTTGCAGCCGGCGTCCCGACGACCATTTTTTTGAAAAAGGCAGACTGAAAATGCCGGATGCCAGCAACATGCCGGCTACCGACCCCAGGCCGAAGATCAGCAGATAGGCGATCGACTCCAGGCTGCCCCGCAATTGGGTCATTACCAGCAGCACCAGGGTTCCGCTGCCGGCAAGGCCATGCACCAGGCCTACGCCGTAAGCCAGCCGGTGATGGTGCGGCTGCAGGTTCTCGTGTTGTGCCGCGTGCGTTTGCTCGTGCAGCCACACCTTGCGGATTCGGTGCAGGCCCAGACCGATCAGCATTGCCCCTACGCCAGCCTCGAAAAAGTGAAACACCTGTTCTTCGACTGCCACCCTGGCCACGATCATCAGCACCCCGATGACCAGAATGGTCGAAGTGTGGCCAAGCCCCCAGTACACTCCGTCTTTGACGGCTTCCGCCAGGGAATGCCGGCGGGTAACGATGTTGCTTACCGCCAGCAGATGATCCGCTTCAAAGGCGTGGGTAAAACCTACCACGGCGGCAAAACCCAGGGTCAGGAAAGTTTCCATGCTCAAAGTTTGTAAAACAGGATGCGGTGATTGCCGGTGTCGGCGACTGCGAGGACCGGCCCTTCCGCACAAATGGAAAAAGGCCAGTACAGGCTCCTTTCGGTCCCGAATACCGTTTCGGCATTTTCGCTTCCGGTATTAAAATCGGGTTTGCCGAGCAGGCCGTCGGCAGGAGTATTCGACCGGACGGGCAATCGGTCAAAACGCAGTATCCGGCTGTTACCGGTGTCGGCTACCAGCAGGCCGCCCGGGGTAAAACAGGCGTCATAGCACCAACTCAGCGTGTGCGCGGCCGGGAAAAGCCCGTATTGGTTCATACCGTTGCTGTCCAGGTCGGGCTGACCGATAACCAGATCGGCCCTGCCGGAAAAGGCCGACTTCCAGTGTTTCCAGATCAGTACGCGGTAGTACTGCGTATCCGCCACAGCCATCGCTCCGTCCGGGCCGATTTTTACGGAATACGGCCAGATGGGGTCGAGGTGTTCGTAGTCCCGGGTGACAAAGTCCGGCTTCCCGACCACGGCATCCGCTGCGGCGCCGTTTTTCCCGGGTATTTTTTTGAAAAACAGCACCCGGCGGTTGCCCGTATCGGCAATCCAGAGGCGCTCTCCATCACTGAATACGCCGTAGGGCCAGTACAGCGAGCCGGCAGCCGGCGCGGCCCCTACGCCGCTGCGGTTGGGCTGATTGCCTGTAAAGTCCGCCTGGCCCAGTACGACATCGGCCGGTTGGGCGTTGCGTTCCGGAAAGTGGCGCCAGATCAGCACCCGGTGGTTCCAGGCGTCGGCGACGATGAGCCGGCGGCCGTCGGACCAGAGGCCGGAGGGATACTGTAATGAAGCGGCATGAGCCTCCCCGCCGGCATTACGGCCGGTGCCTTCCAGGTCTTCCTGGCCCAAAACCAGATCCGGCTCGGTGTGCGGCTCTTGCGGCAAGGTATTCCAGATAAAAATCCGGTTTCTGCCCGTATCCGCTACCAGCAGCCGGTTGCCGGCGATAAATACGCCGCGCGGCGCCAGGAACGGGGTTTGCGCCGACCCCTGGAAGACCAGGAATGGCGGCGTCGGCGGCAGCGGAATCCCCGGCGGCGGCCCGGCTTTTTTCAGGGTGATATGCAGAACGGCGTCATTCATATTCAACAGATCCTGGGTAATTGTTCGCCGAGGGGCATGTTCACTACCCTTTTTCCACCGATCCTGCTGTGCAGCACGACCTGACGGGGGTGGGCTTCCACGATTTCCCCAATCAGGGCGGCGTTTTCAAAACCGGCCGTGGCACGGAGCGCCGCGACGACGGCATCGGCCCTGCCGGCCTCCACCACCGCCAGAAAAACGCCTTCGTTGGCCACATATAGCGGGTCGAGGCCCAGCAGTTCGCAACCACCCTGCACGGCGTCGAGCACGGGGATCTCTTTTTCGAGCAGGCCGATGCCGGTGCGGGTATCGCGGGTAATTTCGTTGAGTACGGTCGCCACACCGCCCCGGGTGGGGTCACGCAGCAAGCGGATGGAAGGGCCGAAGCGGTCGAGCAGTTCGATCACGCAGTGGTTCAGGGCCCGGGTATCGCTGGTAATATCGGCTTCGAATTCAAGCCCCTGCCGCACGCTCAGGATGGCAATGCCGTGCGTGGCTACCGGGCCGCTGACGACAATTTTGTCGCCGGCTTTGACGAACGGCAGGCCGAGGCGGGCTTGCGGATGGACCTGGCCGATTCCGGAAGTGTTGATAAAGATCCGGTCGCCTTTGCCGCGTTCCACTACCTTGGTATCGCCGGTCACGATTTGGACGCCCGCGGTTTCCGCCGCCGAACGGATCGAAACCAGGATGTCCCAGAATTCGGTCATCGGCAGGCCCTCCTCCAGGATAAACGCCAGGGAGAGGTACCGCGGCACGGCGCCGCACATGGCCAGGTCGTTCACGGTGCCGTTGACGGCCAGTTCACCGATGTTGCCGCCCGGAAAAAACACCGGGGAGATCACATAACTGTCGGTGGAAAAGGCCAGCGGGCCGTTCAGGGTAAAACGCGCGCCGTCGAGGTGTTCGTCGAGCAGGTCGTTTTTGAGGAGGTCGAACACGCCGGCTTCCAGCAGTTGATTGGTCAGCAGGCCTCCGCTGCCATGCCCCAGGGTAATGACGTCGAAATCGAGTTTCGGCATGGGGCATTGCAGGCGCATTTTCGGTGTGGCTTCCCGGTTCATACCTCGATCGTTTGCATGGCCTGTGAAAAATGGTAATAAGCGGCGCAGGCGCCTTCCGACGACACCATGGGGGCCCCCAACGGCGACTGGGGGCTGCATTTCCGGCCGAATTGCGGGCATTCGCGGGGTTTTTTGATGCCTTTGAGCACCAGCCCGGCAATGCATTCCGCACTTTCTTCCGCTTTGGGAATATCGACCGGGAATTTGCGGCGGGCGTCGAAGTCCGAAAAGTCACCGCGCAATTCGTAACCGCTGTTCGGAATGTTCCCGATGCCCCGCCATTCGCGGTCGCCGACTTCGAACACCGTTTCCAGCAGCCTTCGGGCTTCGGGGTTGCCTTCGGGTTTTACCACCCGGCTGTACTGGTTTTCCAGGCGGTGTTCACCCTTTTCAAGTTGTTTCAGCACCATCAGGATGCCTTGCAGGAGATCTACCGGCTCGAAGCCGGTGACGACCACCGGCACACGATATCGTTCGACGATCGGGAAATACTCGTCGAGACCCATGATCGTACAGACGTGACCGGCCGCCAGAAAACCCTGTATCGAGGCTTCTTCGTCGGCCAGAACGGCCTCGATGGCCGGGGGTACGAGCACGTGGGAGGTCAGAATGGAATAATTGGCGATGCCGGCTCGCCGCGCGTGCAGTACCGACAGGGCGTTGGCCGGCGCGGTCGTTTCAAAACCGACCGCAAAAAATACGACCTCGCGGCCGGGATTTTCGCCGGCGATGCGCACCGCTTCCAGCGGCGAGTACAGAATACGGACGTCGGCGCCGCCGGCTTTGGCTTCGAGGAGACTTTTGTGTGAGCCGGGCACCCGCAGCATATCGCCATACGAACACAGGATCACCCCCAGTTTTTCGGCCAGGTGTACCGCTTTGTCGATCAGGTGCAGCGGAGTGACGCAGACAGGGCAGCCCGGGCCGTGGACCATGCGCACTTCGGGCGGCAGCAGTTGCACGAGGCCGTTTTTGACCAAGCTGTGCGTCTGTCCGCCACAGACTTCCATTATGGACCAGGGCCGGGTGACGACCCGACGGATTTCGTCGAGGTATTGGGTAACGAGTTCCGGATCCCGGTATTCGCTGATGAATTTCATGGCGTCGGAAGTAAAGGTTACACCTGGGTATGTTCGATAAGTTCGTCGATCTCGCCGATCTGCTGCAGGTATTCGAAGGTTTTTCGGGCTTCCGCTTCATCGACGATGCTGATGGCGACACCAACGTGTACCAGCACGTAATCGCCCTCTTTTGCCGCGGGCACCATTTCCAGACTGGCTTCTTTGGTGATGCCGCCGAACTGCACCCGGGCCATTCTGACCAGGCCATCATAGCGGCTTTCGACCGATTGAATTTTACCGGGAATTGCGAGACACATGGTTTGTTTTTATTTAAAAATGTGACAATCAACTGTTTGATTCACAAAGGGCTAACTGCCCCAGCGCAATGCATTCGTCATTGGGCGACACCTCCCGGTGAAAGTGCAGGCGGTATTTGCCGCCCAGCATTTCAACGATCAGATCGACCAAAAGGGCGTTCTGGAATACGCCGCCACTGAAGGCGATATCCTGCACGGCCCGGGTTTCGGCCACCTCCCCGATGATCCGTACCCAGGTGCGGTGGGCCGCCGCTGCGATTATTTCCGGGCTTACCTTGCGGCGCAGGGCATGAAGGGCATCCTGAAAAAAACCGCGGGTATCGATGTTGCCGTTTTCCAGTAGATAGGCGCCGCCAAACACCTCGTCTGCCCGGGCGGCGCCGGCTCCGGCCAGATATTCCAGGCGCATGGCGCCTTCTCCTTCGTAGGTATTCCGGTCGCAACAACCGGTCAGCGCGGCCAGGCCGTCAAAGATCCGCCCCATGCTCGTGGTCCGCATACCGGTGTTCAGGTTCAAAGCCTTTTGGTAGAACTCCCATTCACGGTCCTCGAATTTTGGGCGCAGCACTTCCCCGGCGCCTTCCAGTCCGCCGGCGATGGCCAGAGCCGACAAGCGCGGTTCGCGGGCCATTTTATCGCCGGCCAGCAGGGGGAAATCCTGCCATTGTGCCACCGGCCGGGCCGTCCGGTCGCGCCACAGAAAAAACTCGCCGCCCCGCGCCTGTTTTTCATCACCGTACCCGTATCCGTCCCAAACGATGCCCAGCACGGGCTTTTGCACATCCAGCAGATCATTTTCCGCCAGCACGGCGCCCAGGTGGGCTTCGTGGTGCTGGATCTGCCGGAATTCCGCCTTCCACAGCGTTGCCAGTTCGGCGGCCATCCGGGTGGAAAAATAACCGGGATGCCGGTCGGCCACCACGATTTCCGGTGTTTGGCGCAACAGCCGGAAAAAATGATCCGCCATGAACCGGTACCGTTGCTGCGTATCGAAATGCCCGAGGTCGCCCAGGTAGGGGCTCAGGTAAATATTACCGCCCCGGGCCCAGCAGAAGGCGCTCTTCAGGTCGGCTCCCGCACAAAAAACCGTTTTACGGGAAGTCGGAAACCCTGGCAGATCGAGGGACGGCGCCAGCCCCCGGGCGCGTCGCGCGAGGATAGGCCGGCGGGTTTCCCCGGCAAACCGCAGCACACTGTCGTCCTGGGGCGCTACGATGCGGCGGTTGTGGGTCAGCATGGCATCGGCGACGGCGGGCAATTCCATCCGGGCCACTTCTTCGGAGAATACAATCGGCGAGCCGCCGTGGTTGCCGCTGGTGGCGACCAATGGTTTGCCGCAGGCCGCGCTGATCCGTTCCAGCAGCGGAGCATACGGGAGCATGGCGCCTACCTGGCCAAGCCCGGGAGCAATACACCCTGCCGCAAGGCCGCTTTGTTGGCGGTCAAGGAGTTGCAACAACACCACCGGGCTGACCGGTCCGGACAACATTTCCGCTTCCTCGGGTCGTACCAGCGCATCGCCGCGCAGGGCTTCGAGCGACGGATACAGCACGGCAAAAGGTTTGGCGGGACGCACTTTGCGCGCCCGGAGCCGCATTACGGCTTGTTCGTCGGTGGCATCGCACAGCAGCAGAAAACCGCCGATGCCTTTAACGGCCAGTATCCGGCCCGATTTCAACAGATCGAGCGAACGCTCCAGGGCCCTGGCCTGGTCGTCGGTCCGCTCGCCGGCGCTGAAATGTTCGAAGGCCAGTTGTATGCCGCAGTCCGGGCAGGAATTCGTTTGAGAGTAGTAGCGCCGGTCGGATGCCCGGGCGTATTCGGCGGCGCAAGCCGGGCAAATGGCGAAGTCGCGCATCGTAGTCAGTTCCCGGTCGTAGGGCAGGCTTTCCAAGATCGAAAACCGCGGACCGCAGTTGGTGCAGGTAATAAACGGATAGCCGCTGCGCCGATCGCCGGCGGTTTTCAATTCCTGCCGGCAATCGGCGCAGAGGGCGAAATCCGGGGCAAGGAGCAGGTCGGCATCGGCAGTATGGTCGCTGTGAACAATGGAGAATGTATCAAAGAACGTTGCCGGTGATTCCTGCAGGCTGGAGGCGGTGATTCGGGCGTTTTCAGGGGCTTCAAGCAGTATTTTTTGAAGAAAGTGTTCGGCGGTGTCCCGCGTGCCGTTGCAATCGATGTGCACGCCGTCGAATGCGTTTCGCACCTGTCCTTTCAGGCCCAGGCCATGGGCCAGCCGATAGACAAAGGGACGAAACCCCACACCCTGGACGCGCCCTTTGAGGTGCAGGTGGAAGGTTGTTTCGGCCTTCATACCATTTCGGCCAGGGTGGATTCCTTTTTCTGCTTCACCCGCTCCAGCAACCAGTCGCACCAGGCATCCAGGCCCTCTCCGCTGGTGCTGGACACGGCAATGGCCTCGATCTCCGGGTTGACTTCCCGGGCATCGCGGATGGCGGCATCGACTTTAAACGGGATATAAGGCAGCAGGTCCGACTTGGAGATCAGCATCAGTTCGCTGGTCAGGAACATACGCGGGTACTTTTTGGGCTTGTCGTCGCCTTCGGTGGAGGCCAGCAGGGTCACCCGGTAATCTTCGCCCAGGTCGAAAGCAGCCGGGCAAACCAGGTTGCCGACATTTTCGATAAAAAGCAGGTCCAGGCCGCTGGTATCCAGGTGCTCGAAGGCCTGGACGATCATCTGGGCTTCGAGGTGGCAGACACCGTTGGTGACGATTTGCAGGGAAGGAATGCCGGCTTCGCGGATGCGGATGGCGTCGCGCTCGGTTTCGAGGTCGCCGACCAGCACGGCCATGTTGATCCGGTCCTTCAACCGGCGCGCCGTCTCCTGCATCAGGGTGGTTTTGCCGCTGCCGGCGGAGGACGTGATGTTGACCAGCAGGGTTCCCTGCAACTCCATCTTGTCGCGAATGCCTTTGGCTACGAAATCATTGGCCTTCAGCAGGCTCATCGTGGTGTTCTCGCACTGGATGGCCCCTACGGGCAGACGATTGGATTTTGCAAATGCCATGTCCAATGAAAATTGATGTCGATCCGGAGAAATATCCGGCACGGCCAAAGGTAAACAGGGCGTTTGTTTTAGAAAATGTTTTCTAATGTTTAGGAAAAGATTCCTAAACTCGTCTGCCCGGGCGGAACCGCCTCTTCAAATTTATCCTGTTCAACGTTTGTCATTCTGTAAGAATCTGTCCGCTCTACGTGGGCACCCGTCCGTAGAGCGGACAGATTCTTACAGAATGAACTGTGTTCATCGGCAAGGGGAAAGAGAAATATTTTTCAGGTTTTTTGAAATTTAAGATAGTAATTGTTGTCAAAGTCTTGCATTGACTTGGCGACGGCG
>WBZQ01001480.1_pt1 | contig 16281 bp, 15 predicted proteins | sample 5204251 | NCBI WGS metagenome assembly WBZQ01 (sample SAMN12412402, study PRJNA552823) | activated sludge metagenome | isolation source: activated sludge from nitrification reactor of wastewater treatment plant... | place: USA: Virginia | collected 2017-09 | reverse complement strand
TGATACACGGATCACGGTGGTCGATACAAGTAGTTGGGCAAATACTAACACGCCCTTTGTTGTAGCTCTAAATGGAGAAGTGGTCTCTATCTGCGGTATAACCCCAACTCAACTAATTGTTGGCACCACCGCTTCGCCCGCGGGCACTTGCGAGAACGTCGCTGGCCGGGGCATTATCAATACGCAACCACGCACGCATTATCCGGGCAGCATTGCGCGGATTGTGTGGTCGCCAATCTGGTTAACGCAATACATCGCGAACAATCAGATCACCGTAAATGATGCGACAGGGATAGCAGTTCCTTCCGTTCTCCAAATTGGAGGAAATCAGTACAATGTGTGCGCCAAAAAGAACAATACCCTTACAATAGGGCTGGACCCGGCGCATTGCCCCCACGCAGATGGCAACTACTTCAATGGCGCCAATGCAACTCCTCCTGATCTGTTCTCCCCTGTGTTCGATGCGGCGCACCCAATGCGCTGGGCGGATTCGGTCGACACGCGCTATAAGAGCCTCCATCCGACTTTTGTATTGAGTTTTTATCCAGGGTGGGCGGGAGTAGGCATTGAATATCACGTCGCGAATTCCTGGACAGATCGGATGCAGGACCAGGAGTATGACATCACCTTTAACACGGGTATAGGTGCCTCGGCAGTGGCCACACGACAGCAGTTGAGACATGTCTTCTGGTCAAACTGGAAGTTTCCGGATGGTGAGCTGGTTGGGACATATAGTACGGTTGTGTCCGACAGGAAAGTGTGGGATGGCGTTGCACCGGGGGCGATTCGGATCGACTACAATCTGCCGTATCTACGGTATAGTGGCGTGGTTCCGTATGACCCCTCTATTTCGATAGATGCGCGTGCACTCAAAACCACACTTACCGATATCTCCCCCCATTCCTCCGGTGTCACGTATGGATGGGATTCAGGAACCAAATGTAAGCTTGAGAGCTGGGAGACACTTCAAAAGACTCCAATGAACGCCGGTCCGGTATATCGCGGTATGGCGAATCCGGGCGGGCGACAGGACATTGCCCTTCATCCGTATTGGTTTGTGACAGGCCTATATGCGATGAGTTCTTCGCTGCCTGGAGCCGAGAGATGGCAGGAATGGGTATTCGGTTCGGGGAGCTGTGCTGGATACATTCCGATTCACATCCGGGAATCCGACACCGCTACTAAGTTCTGTGCCGGTGGGAAAACGCTCGCGTGCCCGACCTGTACAACATGTACGGGTCCTAACCTGAACACGGCTGCCTTCGGGAAGCCCATTTCAATCGATGCCTCCCCGAGCGCCACCTATGGCCCTAACAGTGGTCGGCAGTTCAATCAAATTGGACCGATCACGTGGAACCAGTGGACAACATGGGATCCGCTGGGGCACTTACCTGATCTGGCGTTCGTCCCCTATTTGCTGACGGGGGACTACTACTATGAACGGAATCTTCAGGAGACAGGCGCATGGGCGCTCTTCGCAGCCACTCCGTATCCCGGGTATAACCCGCTTGATTCGCGACTGTACTCGGCCCAGAATTATCGACATGGGGACTGGGGCTACATCGGTCCTACAAATGGAACCCGGCCGGTCGCGTGGGGTTTACGCAGTGTTGCGGATGCTGCGTTCGCGTCCGAGGATGGTTCCCCGGAAAGGCAATACTTCCAAGCCAAGCTCTTCACAAACATCGCGATTTACGAAGGAAAGTTCGACATCAGGAATGGATCCTTTTATAGTCCATGTTCTGCGTGCCCAGAAGACTACTCTTACTGGCAATATGGGCGGATGCGGCACGGATTCGGAACCCAGAACGTTACCAAGACGTATCCGATTGATACAATTGGTGGTTATAGCTCTGATTCGTTCTGGCCGTCCGTCTGGATCGACAAGCAGTACGCCTATGGACCCCGTTCGTTTTGGATGGATGCGTTCGTATACATTGTGCTTGCTGACATTGAGCAGAAGGGCTTCAGTGAGGTGCGCCCGTTACGAACCGTAATGGCGAGACCCTTGTTGCATCTACTCCTCAATCCCAGTGCGAATCCGTATACAGTAGGCGAATATAGAATCCCAGGTGTTCCCTGCTTTCCAGAAGGCGTGCCGCAGCCCAATGGATGTGGTGGCCAAGTGTGGGACCGAGTTGGGCAGGAATATGCGTTCAGCTCGTGGGCTGGGGTTACGAACGCGATGACCCCTGAGGCGAAGTACCGGTCGTCTTTTGTCAATGATCAAGACCTAGTGGGCGGGTATGCGCGAATTGCGCTGGGGGCGAGCGCACTCGGGGTGGATGGAGTCGACGATGTGGGAATGACCGGCGAGGCCGCCTGGAAAAAGCTCGATATGATGGTCGGCCATAGAGATCTGGATTCGTGGAATCCAATGTGGCTGTTTTCACCGAAGATGAGAATCCAAAATGTGGCTACCAAGGCTACTGCGACTCAAGCAAGTATAACGGCAACTGCACCCACTACCGATTCGTGTAAGGTTGGCTTATCACTAGGGCCATTCCGGACTTCCAGCGACAATGGGGATAGCATCGCCTCCATGATCGGTCGACAGATCTCCTTCTCCGCCAGTGGATTGAAACCCAGTTCGGTGTATTACTATCGAATCACCTGCGGCCCAGCAGGGGGGACGGGCCGGTCCCTAGGCCTGATCATCACTTCTCGGTAACGTCTCCGGGTCTGTCATTCGTGGAGTAGGATGTATGCCGGAGGGATTGAATAAATCCCCCGAGCCAATGTGCGGGCGCGTTACGTCCTTCTCGAGCGGTGAGACGAAGTGCGTGGTGGAAGTACTTCTAAGTTGAATCGTCTCTGGTGTGTGCCAGACTTTACGCGGGGTTCGGATCTAACTCAGCCGGACCCCTTTTTGGCGTCTGGGAGATCGGAACGTCGACATCCGCGCGGCGCTCACGGGCTTTCTGGACCGCTTAGTGTTGACGCCGGAATAAAACGACCGCATTCCCTCCAGTTTCGACGAATGGCGGCAGCGCCCTGGCACGAGCGGCGGCTCAGTAGCGAGACGGTTGGCGAAGCGGAGGCCATTGCTGGAGCGCATTGCCAAGGAATACACCAGCCCGGACCCATCGCGGACCATGCGGGGCCACCCAACTGCGCCCGCTTCACACCCATCGGACCGATAGATCCACCTGCACTCTAAATCAGTTTTGTGACCTTTTGCTCACACGCGCGACTGCGAGAGTGTCCTGTGGCCGGCGGGTGCAGATGAAGACCCCTGCCTACTGAACATGGGTGCCGGTTGAGAACTCGACACTCGCTGGCCGGGCGGTCGCCGAAGCCGTTACTCACCAGCAGACGTTGTTGTGTGCCGGAAGGCCACAGGCCCTAAAGGCCCGTCAACACCGACGCAACTGTGGTTAAGTTAAAGCGGTCCCAACACCCACAGTTGTGGCTGTCGAAAATAGTCGGGCCCTGTTGTGTCTTCCTTGCGAGGTTGGCTAATGTCCTGAGCTGGAGATACCCCGAGAGCCGATGCCCCCCCGCAACACATTTCAATTATGGACCAAGTGGAAGAACGCATAGGAGCTCCCTCCCAAGAGGCCACTAGCACACCCGACCAGAGGGAGGTTAGAACCGGGGCACTCACAGATCAGCTTGAGTGGTGGCCAGAATTCCTCGGGGCCATGCTCCGAGAAATGCGTGCTTCGCCCGGTGTGTCCATCGATGTATCAATCAAATCGATCCGCGACGGTTTTGATGACTTGAATTTTGTGACTGTAAGCCTCGTAATGCTAGACTTGGCGCGGCGGTCCTCGCTAGCGGCCCGCGATGCAGCAGCTGTGATGCATGGGCACTCTTACACCGGCTTTGTGGACACCGAGGCCGCCCGTCATGTTCTCGCTGCGGTGCTTCGAATAGCGGAGGATGCTGCGCGGATGAAGGAGCTTGTGGACGTCTTAATCCCAACGCTCGAACCGAAGTTGCGGGGACTCGCCGCAGGGCGGGACACCGAAGGAAGTCAGGGAACCGGGCTGAGGCGCTAGTGCAGATAGTGCATTTACTGAGACTGCTCTGCTCATCCGCGCCATCCTGACATGACGTTCGCTAATGGCTGAACTGTGTAACCTCTGACGTGGCGGTAACGCCTGAATGCCTACGGTGCACTTTACGCTCACGTTAAGCAAAACGGTTTTCCCCAACGCCTTTTCCACCACGGCTGCTAATGGGCGAGCCATCGCCCAAGGCGCTTCCACTTCCTGGTGAGGCACTCTTGGGAAAGAGTAACCACCGTACGAAGATCCAATTCTCCCTGCCAGACCAGAAGATCGCGCTCACGGAACGCAGCGATGGCGTTGCGGAGATCCCGTTCTGGAAGAAGCTCCCGCGTAGAGGCGAGTAGACTTGCATACGAACATGGCGTGCGTAGGGATGTCCGTCCGGAACGTGTGCTGGTAATGCGTTGGAACATGCGTTGCACGGCACTCTGCTGCTGTTTGGACAGCAAGCGCAGCACCGTCTCCGCGTCTTGGTCGATGGCATTGTCGCAGCCGCCGGTCTGATTAAGGTCAGCATCAGTAATCCTCCCGACTCGTCCCCTAGATTCCCACTCTTCCCAAATGCGCTTCAGGAGATGTTGGAAAATCGAAATCTCACCATAGTTACGATCCGATTTGCTCAATACGGTGTGAACGACCGAGTGTTCGATGTCGACTCCGCTTATTCTTAGAGGAGAACGAATGGCGTCTTCGCGGGCAGCGCGAGACATCTGTGGTATGAAATAGATGCCCTGACTTAGGGCCTCTGGCAGGCCGTGAAAGAAAGTGCATTGTGTGAGGCAGTCCGCGCGCATCGTTAGAACGACGCTGACTGAGACGCGGTGCTCGGAACTAACCTCTAGTAGTTGCTGTATAAAAACCTGTACGTCGTGTTCCTCTTCGAGGCCTAGGGCGCGGTAGGCGAGGATGTCCTCGAATTGATCAATGAATAGGAGGATTGGGCCAGCTCTGCTCCGAAAATAATCGGAAAGACCGAATCGATGCTGGCCTATGGAGGATCCAAGTGCAGCATCTAAGTCACGTTTGGGACCGCGAAGGCTCGGCCGGATCTCGATGATTCGCCACTGCGTATGTGCCATCCGAAGTTCAGGGATGAGACCGGCTCGGACAAGAGAACTTTTGCCAGATCCAGGGCCTCCGGCTATGGCAATGAACCGATTTTGTTGAAGACGGCTTAAGATCGCACTGGTTTCGTCGTCACGGCCAAAGAATACTCGCGCATCGGATTCATTAAATGATAGAAGGCCGCGAAACGGCCGATCTTCAGAGTCCATATTAGCTGTTGACGCCTCACCACCACCTCCGCCACGTAAATCGCAGAGCCTTGAGAGAGAAGATGTGACTTGCAAATGGCGGTACCCATGGAGGGAGTTATAGGTTCTCCGTCTAAATCTCTATCTGATTTGCACCAAAGACGGTAAGAACCGGATACAGGCTTGAGGCGCTTGGCCTCTGTTTGTTTAGCCGATTGCGTTATCCGGCCTGAGGACCAGCGGTTTGCGATGTCCTACTTGTCGCCTGCTGTTTTGCGGGTTTAGAAAATCGTTACAATTTAGACTGCCCGTTGAAGGCGTCGGCCCGGTTTCGTTTGAAAACGCGGCCCCTGAAGTCGCAGAATCTATTCGCCCTAACGTTTTCGTCACAGACTCAAACGGGAGTCCGAGACGAAGGTTAAAAGGATTAAAGAGAGGCACAATCCTACGATGCGCTTCCGAATGTATTTTGGCGCCGGTGTCGCGTCCTTAGTAATGTTGGTCGTTTTCGACCGTACTTGGGGCCCATTCATTCGATGGTGCAGTACCATAACGAGCAAAGTACTATCTAGATTTGAACCAGATAGGGATCCGGTGAGCCCAGCAGTCCTCGACGCGTTCTGTCGAATGGAAGCTGAAGAAGCATATGAGGCACTAGAGGCGCAGGATCCCGGCCTTAGTGATTGGCAGATGCTCCCAATTCTCCGACACTTCTTCGGAAATGGGATGCGGTTTAAGGCTACTGACGAGATGAAGACACGCTACGTTGACTTTTGTAAGGAAAATGGGGGATACCCGTTGTGGATTGAATCTGACGAGTCCTATCTACTCCACGGGCGGGTTCTTGTCACACTCTACTTTGGGCCGCTGTACGCCCTCGTAGTCCGCCGGTCTAGGTATCCGATATGGTGGGCCGTGCTTTTTTTCATTCCGATTGCCAATGTTGTTTTCCTGGCCAAGCTGATCAAGGATGCTGGCTTCCACCCCATAAATATTTTTATGGCGAGTTGTTTCCCGTTTTCCTTCATCGCTCTACCTTACCTAGCTTTTGTGCGTTGGCCGTCAGCCTCACAACCTGCTGAGCTGCGATTGGCAGTCGGTCGATAGGAAGTGCCTGTTGATTCTAAGCGGATTCCTTCAATCACCCTCAACGTCGGAGTACCCCCTTCCGACATAGCCGCAACGTTGGAAGTACCAACGCCAGCAAATCCTTCGGCGCGATGTGGATCAATGTGCGAGGCCGAGACGGTCGTTAACGGCTTCGGCCAGGTTCTGCCTAGTTCCGAGGTAATCCATGGTGGTTTGAATTGACCCATGCCCCAGCAGGAGTTGGATTTGTTCCAAGGCGCCACCGGACTCGCGGCAGAGGCGCGCACAAGTACGGCGCAGATCGTGGGGAGCCAACTTGAAGTCCAGTTCGGCGGCGTACTCGCGCACGATCCACCAAATGGCGTTTTCGGTCAGAGATCTCCCGGCAAGAGCGCCGCCCTTGTTGACGGGCCGGAACAGGGCGCCAGCCTGGATGCCGGCCGCCGCCGTCCAGTCGTCGAGCAATTGCTTTGTCCAGGCCGGCACGGGAACCGTGCGCACGCGATTTCCCTTCCCCACCAGATCCGGTATCACCCAGCGGCCGGATCGCAGCTGAATCCGCTCGCGCTGCAGCGCGACCAGTTCACTGCGCCGGAGTCCGCATCCGAGCAGCAGCCCGAGGATGGCGCGATCGCGCTTGGCTTTGAGCGTCGTGCCAGTCGGCGCACGCAGTAACGCCCGAGCCTCCGCCCGCTCGAGCCAGTTCCCCGCCCGGACGCCCCGGCGCTTGGCGCCCTTCACCTTCGCAATCCCGGCCGCGAGTTCGGGGGCCAGCCAGCCGTTGTCGGACGCCTCGGCGGCGAGCTTCCTCACGGCCGCCAGGCGGACATTGATGGTGGACGGCGCGAGTTGTTGCGCTTCCAGGTGCGCCCGATATTCCTGAACGACTGCTTTGGAGAATGGCGCCCGCGGCGCGGCGCGGTACCAGGTAAAGAATTCGTCGAGTGCAAATCCGTAAGCGCGGCGCGAGTGGCCCGATGACACGGAATTGACCACCAGCTGGCGGAGCGCTTGCCACTGAGCCGCCTCGGAAGCAACGAGCGGATTCAGGCCGCGCGCCTTTCGCCGCCCGTGGCGGCGGATTCGAGGGCGAGTTGCAGCTGCTCCGGGGCCCCGCCGTGTTGTTCGCGCCAGAGCTCGAGGAGCGGCGCGGGTAGCCAGTGGCGGAGCGTCTGCAACCGGTGGACCGTCGCATGGCAAGCCGGGCAAAGGGTGATCAACCAGGCGGAGACGTGACGGCCGGGTTTGCGGTGATGGACGGTGCGTTGATTGGCGGCCCCACACCCTTGGCAGCAATAGTGATCGCGCGCCAGAACAGCTTCCCGGCGGCCGCCGAAGCGCCGGCGCGAGTGGGCGGCCCGCCGGTAGCAACGGCGGCAAAGGCCGGCGACCGCGGGGTTGGCGCCACACCGGCAGAACAGCGTCGGCTGGACGGATTTCCGCAAAAGACTAGTATAACTGTTGAGAAGATAGATTATCACTAGAAAAAAAGGCAAGGCATCGCGTGATCTGTGACAAAACTACGCCATAATCCTGGAGCAGCTCCGGCCCTCCCGAAACGTAAGGTTGCCGGGAGTTTGGAGGCAGCAGGGGTAGATCCCGAGGGACCACACATCCGTTAATCCAGGTGGGCGGCTGCGCGGTGGAAATGAAGGACGGGAGCCCCTGAAAACAGTAGGAACTGTTTGTACAGATTACACAGTATCTTGCTTGGCTGATGGCCGACCCGTCTTGATCTTTTCGATTCTCTGGACGGCGCTCACGAAGTCCGCTTCGTTCATCTCCTGCAGGAGCCGCAGGCCCGCCCGAACCAACTCGCTCTTATTGGCGTAAACACCGGCTTTCAGCGCCCGCTCTCGAAGGGTGGCAATAATGGCGTAGTCCGTTGCGGGAAGACTAAAGCTGTCGCGGATAACACGCGGATGCTCAACGCTGGTTTTTTCGGCATTCTCAGATTCGGTCTCCCCTGCCCCGCTGTCCTTAAAAACTGCTTCAGCGCGTGCGAACCGGTCGAGCTTTCGATCGACCGCTCTATTTTCTTCAGCCCTCATGCTGGAGCCGAGCGCACTTCTGATGTCCCGAGGTTTAGCCATTTGCCTGACGCACCTCCTCGCCCATGATGATCGCTACTACTTCGTCAGTGAGCGCTTCAATCTCGTCTATGGCTTCTTTTGCTTTGGACCCGTAGTTGTGGACCGTCTGCCCAAAGGCCGCACTCTGTCGATACACCTGTCGGAACGATAGTGCCTGGCGGGCGAGCTCAATACCAAACTGTGGGAGTATCTCAAGTGCTTCACGGCCAAGGGTGGTGTTTGGTTGGAGCTGGTTCAGGATAAGCCGCGTTTTGAGCTCCTCATTTACGATCTGCGCGCCTTCGATGGTCTTGCCGATGCCTATTGCCGCCCAAAGGTCCGGAGGCGAAGGAATCACCGGTACAAGCGCTACATCGGTGATTAGAAGTGCGCTTTGCGGGACTTGGGAATCGGCCGAAGGGGGGCAGTCAATGATGATGTAGTCGTAATCATCGACGAACTTCTGGACTTCACGGTGTACCTTCGTATTCGCTGCCGCTAGACCTACAACGGACGCCGGAAAAGGCTCGCCGTCCGCGGCGCACGCAGCCCAGCGGGTAGCTGTACCCTGCGGATCGGCATCGACTACGAGTACTTTCATTCCCTGCCCCCGTCGGGCGAGCGCCCCGGCCAAGTGCATGCTGACAGTCGTTTTCCCGCAGCCGCCCTTCTGATTCACGAGTGAGATTACGTGTGCCCGCACATACCCTCCATCGAAGCGCTAATCTTTAATACGGTATATTTTGTGTAAACCGTATAAACGGTAGTGTAGCGAAATGTGATCCTTGGGCGCACCCCTGCAGTATCGTTAGAGCACTCATATTCTGGTTCAGAATACCGTTTATACCGTATCCTGTATACGATTTCAGTGAGTGGTTTTAAGGAGACGGCACCGCATCTGTCTTCGTCCGAAGCACAAATCTTTTATACGGTATGGGTCGTATGAACCATATTAACGGTATTGACGTGCTCTCATCTTCACGCCCGCCTCGAAAGATCCCTGCCGCATTCTGATAATCTGAATGAACGATACCGTTTATACCGTATCCCCGCAGGCCTTCGGTGAGTGGTTTTAGGAGACGACACCGCACCTGTCTCCATCTGAAGCACAAATCTTCTATACGGTATAGTTCGTGTAAACCATATTAACGGTATTAACGTGGCATGACGTTTGAGCACACCGCGGTAAGATCTTTCCCAACACTCTAATGTTTGATTCAGAATACCCTTCCTGCCGTGTGTGGTGCATGCGCTTTCGGTGAGAGGTTTTAGGAGACGAACAGTCTTAACCATTGCTGTCGACAGGCCTTCAAGTGAGAGGTTTTGGGAGACACCACCTTTCAGAAAGCGCTCCTCAACAATGAACTGGCGCATCGTTTTAAGACTTTTTATCGCTGGCTAAAGTCGGCTAATGTAGCAGCCAGGTTCAACGCCCTCCCATCAGCATCCGGAGAGGTTTTGCGAAGACACATTCGCGCTGAGAGGTTTTGGGAGACAACGCCGGTTTTGGCACGTAGTCAACACGATCCCGACCTATGGGATCAACGAGTATTGAGATCCCGAGAGGTTTTGGGAGACGTTGCTCACTTGGCCAGCCCAGCAGAGCTGGTGGGTGATACATCGGATCGGCAACGCGCGCATTCTCGCACCCTGCGTCGCCCGAAACCGCTGCTTGAACTTTCGCTGAGAGGTTTTGGGAGACGTGAGAGGTTTTGGGAGAATATTCGAGAGGTTTTGGGAGACAGCTTTCCGCCACACCGAGAGATTTGGGGAGACGAATTGAGTGGTTATAGGAGACACAGTGAGAGGTTTTGGGAGACAAATTTCGATATTTCCTCAATAAAATCAACGAGTTAAAATGGACTTGACTTAGACTTAGACTTTGTATTCTAACTAAGACAACAACACAAAACCGCATGTTGTTGTGTTGGAACCGGCCTTTTGAGTAGGAGCGAGCAGATATGGCAGCGGAGATCATCGACGACAACGACGATACTGACCTCCTCGAGAAGCTCAGCGAATACCTCCCCATCAGCACCACTCGTGTTGAGACGGCGCTTTCCCGGTTTCCCATTCACAACCTGACGAAAGGCGAGACAATCCCGATACGGATAACCCAGAAAGGGCAGGGAGGGGATACCGATATTTCATGGAGTGTTTCTCCGAGCCGGGACTATGGGGAGCCACGTCAGCTCGCCTACCAGCTAGACACGCTTGTCATTAACAAGCGGATTGACGAAGCGAGTCGGCCTTTGCCGCGCCTGATTCGCCTCGGGAGCTATCGGGAGATCTGCCGAGAGCTCGGAGTGCAGATGAATGGCAAGCAGAAAGATGCCATCAAAGAGGCGCTCTATCAGAACGCATTTGCCGGCATTACAGCGAAGGTTTCGTTCAAGGCGGCGGATGGGAGAGCGAGGCGCTTCGAAAAGGGCTTTACGCGCTATAGCGTGTACTTCGCAGGGGAGGAGCTCCCGAACGAACAAACAGCCGATGCCGTATACATCTACCTGAACGAAGACTATTGGCAGGTCCTCAACAATGCCATCTTCCGGCCGCTTGATTTTGACTACCAGAAAGGTCTTTCGGCAGGAGCCCCGCAACGCTTCTATGAACTAGTGAGCTTCGCGATGTTTGCGGCGCTACGCCAGCGACGTGATGAAGCAAAGCTTGTGTATTCAGATTACTGCCTAAGAGCGCCCCAGACTCGGTACTTCACGCGTGCTCCGATGCAGAAGCAGATGTACAAAATTCATCGGCCACATGTTCAAGCTGGGTACATTGCAAAGCTTCGGTATCGCCAGATTACCGACCCGGAGGGGCAAGCTGACTGGGAGATATTTTATACGCCAGGACCGCGAGCTCGGGCCCAGTTTGCGTATTTCAAAAGCCGACAGAAAAACGAGGTTATCGAGGTGACGCAGGCCGATACGAAGGTCCTCGCGGCTCCTCGTGAGATCTCTGTTCATCCAGCCCCACATGCCGAAACCAAAGAGCTCACGAAGCGGGGCATCACCCGCCAACGGGCAGAGAAGCTTTTGAGCGGGTTTCGGGGCAGGGAAGACGCGCTGACTGACATCCTTGAGTGGGGCGACAAGCTCGTCAATGATGCGGCTGGTAAAGTCCGTAATCCCGCAGGCTTTTATGTATACCTGATTGAAGCCATGGTGCTTCCGCCTCCGTCGTTTGAGACCAGCCGCATTAGGATGCTTCGAGAGGTTGGAAAACAGAAAACCGACGAGGAACGAGCTCGAAAGATGCGGCTTGAGCTAGCCTATGAAGAGTATCAAGACGAGGCAATGAATGGGTACATCGCTTCGCTCGATCCGGAAGAGTACCAAAACCGCCTCGCAGCAAAGCGAAAGTTGTACAGAGAACGCCTAAAGGCACTCCCTGATACGACGATTGCCGAGATCGCCCGCCAGGGCGTGATTCAAGACTTGAGGCAGGCAGGCGTCGTCCAGTTTATGACCTTTGACGACTTTTCACGTAACCGAAACCCTGATCAGTTAACGCTTCTTCCACTTCCTTGATAACGGTATAAACCATTTATACTGTACGTTGAGCGTGCTCCGCAGAGCTCCGAGCCGACGGAAGCCCGGCGGCTGATGCCCCTCCCGATCTGGGGAAGTGAAGAAGCAGCGGAACGAGCTTACCTGTGAATGGCATTCTTGCCTTTCTTGAAATCATAGGGAGGATGAAAAAGGCCAGCCGGTGTGGGCGTCCGTGGAGGCCGACGCACGCGAGTGCCGGCCTTCGGATATAGCCGAATGTTTCGGGCGAACGGGAAGAGGATTCAATAATTCGGAACTAATTCGGCTTCGCGAGGTAAACGTATGCGGAGAGAATCCGGACAGACAATGCACTAGATGAGAGGCGGGCGTCTGTAGTGTTTTTCGTATCCTAATCCAACGCCTCCCGATCTCCGGTACAAGTAGATTCGGCAATCGAAGGAGTTCCGCGATCAGAATTCCGGCCGGGGGTACGATGTTCACTCGGCGGGAGGCGGGCTCCAATCCATCATGCTCACGTTTCGCCGATTCCGTTGGCGGCTCGTCCTATCTTGATTGTCGACCGGGAAGGATTGAGCAGGGATCCCTGGACTCGAACAGCTATGTATTTGTCACCGCGATTGTCACAGGAAGGCTATTTCCTTGCGAAACGTCTCTCCTCACATTTCTGCCCACGATTTCAGAAGCTACTCGGGAATAATTTCGAGGTACCGCTCAAGGTGACACTTAAGGGCGCTCAACCTAAAGAGCGTAAACAACTTGGATCGACCCCTCTTTTCAGTTCGAACGCGCTGGCAAGGATAACACCCGGCGAAGCAGTTTTTCTTATAGTTGTTGACGAATGGGTATGGAACTTTCTATGCGGACCCAATCGTGGAAAATACTTACGCGGCGAGCCTTCTCGGATGCAAACGGACTACCCCGCTTACTTCTTTGTGCCAGAACTGACAAGTATCGGATCGAGTGGACCATTGTCCGTGGAAAGCACTGTGATCCGCTCTGATATTTTGATCAGGCCCATAAGAGCGTATCCGTCAGATGTTTTGATCACGCCCATAAGAGCGTATCCGTGCTCCGACGCGCGGGGGGGAACCTCTACTAACGTCCAAATACGAGAGGTCGATCTGGAGGCCTACTCTCCAAGGTGGTTCTACAAGGCATTGATTAAGTCTCTGACTTACGCACTATCAGACTTACCTGTTCATTTCACGATCTTGGGCTACGAGCTTGATGACCAGATCTTGCGAAGGGTTTCTTTTGGCGATTGTGCGATGACCGAATTCCTGTTCAGGGTTCGAGCAAAAAGGAACATCGGCACTTTTGCAGTTCGCCTTCCAAACACGATATGTGTAACAGAGTGATCTTTCTTCCCTAAGCAGCCCCGGGGGTGGAACCATCTACCCGGATATGTCACCATTGCTCCTTTTCAGACGCGCCTCTTCGCGGCAACGAGGGAGATCCCGAACGCAACTCGCTTCCGGGATATGCCCTGCTGGTCCGACCGCCGCAGCGAGCCCCCGCGCCCATCCGACTGATAGATCCAGAGGCCTGCACTCTAATTGTGGATCACACGCGCGACTCCGGCACACAGAACCATTGCCATAATCATTGGTTCTGCTCGAACCTCGGCTTGCCAAGATGACAATAGCCGACATTCTATGCGCGGCCCCAAACCCAATACACCAACCCCAGAACCACCAAAGCGCTCACGAATCCTGAGATCATACTGGTCCAGACTATCGACCACCAATGCATCCTGCTGAAGTCTGAAATCTCCCGTGCGGCCATCGTCGCTTGCTGTGACGCACGGAAGAAATCTGGCCTCACTACCTTATCGAACTGATCCGAGATGACGCTGGTTAGCGTATTCCTCGCTTGGCCCCCAACTCCTGCGATCATCTTGTTGGCCGTTTCGACCAGTTTGTCCAGCGCGACCTGGCTCGCGGTGGTAATCACCGACGCCTGTTGCCGCGCAATCTGCCCGGATTGTTGTTCGAAATGCTTGCCGGCGTGGACTTCAGTCTCCTCGATTACCGTGCGAATTCTGTCCGGCACCTGTTCATAGAGCTGGCTGTAGTACTCCAAGGCCAGCAGCTGCAAGATCACCGGATCGTCGTAATCGATCCCCAGATTCTCCTTGACCTTCATCAAGCGGTCCAGTTCGTGTTCCTCTGGTGGCCGTCCTAGTAGAACCGTGTAGCGCTCTTTCAGCCAGGCGAAGTTCTTGCCGTTCACAACCCCACCTCCTCGAACATCGCCGCGCATTGCTTGCGCCATCGATGGAGCGCCGACCGGTCTCCCAGCGGCAACTTTTCCACCGCCACCGTGATCGCCGTCCGGTCCGTGTACAGGGAGTCGGCTACGCGATCAGCGAGTTCCGGGAACATCACGCTCTTCCCGCCGGCCGCTTCCACCTGTTGCCGCTGTTTGCTCCCGTTGTAGAGCTCAAACTTCTGTTCCGGGCCGAACAATCCATTGCGCAGCACATGCACCTCGGCCGTCGGCATCATTCCCCGGAACTTGGATAGCAGCTCAATGCTGTCCCGCTGCCGGTTGATCAGCCACAAACACACCAGTTTCCTCTGCAACGGCCCCAACGCTTCGAGCAGAGTACCTCCATGCCGGGCGACAACGGCGTTACTCATGGCGGCCATGTTGATCACCACGCGCTCATTGGGATGCCGGTCCAATTCGTTGACCAGTTCGATCCAGCTATCGGGTTCGGTCAGGTCGATGGCGATGGAGGGCACCAGAGCCTCGTAGGCCTTCCAAACGTCCGGGTTGGAGCGATCAGTATCGACCAGGAAGACGGGCTTGTCTTGGGCCATCCAGTGGTCCACCAGGGCCATCGAGGTGAGCGATTTGCCCACCCCACCTTTGCTACCACTAACCAAGACCAGAGGAAGAGACATTTCGTGCAGGCTCCTTTCGGCAAGAGTGGCTACAAGTCCGTGCTGTCCGGGTCGGGGGTGAACCGACCGGACACAGAGCTCCCAATTTTCGAAGAAGACGTTTTTGAGCGTTCTGTAGCAGGGGGAGAGGCGATTTTGGTTTTGGCGGGAGCAGGGGCTTTTCGAACATCGGAACGGGGAACGTTTTTCCCGCGTTTGCGCCGCGGTGGAGATTGTGCGGCGACGAAGTTGCGGAGGGTGGAGTTGGCGACGGGGATGCCGGCACTGTTGAGGTGCTTGGCGACTTGGGCGAGGGTGTAGCCTTGCTTGCGGAGCGCGGCGATTTCGGGTTTGAGGCTCTCGAGGGCCTGGCGGATGGAGTGAGCGGCAGGAGTGGGCGGCGGAAGAGCAGTCAATTTCGTCCGTGCCAGTTCGATATCGTTGGTCGAGAGTCCGGGCCTGGGCATCTAGATCACACGTAGCATAGTGAACACAACTAAGGCAATCTGATAGCCTCAAGCAAGACACTAATAGGGCACACATGACAATAAAACAGCGGGCAAGTCGCGTATTGTATATACGTTTCTTCGCTACGGTCACCCCGCTTTATCCACCAGTTCGAGTTCAATCCGCCTCCGGCTCCTCGCCCTCCTGCGTCTGCCTTGCTCAGGGCTTCGCCCCGAGACCCCTGTATACTGCTCACCACGCCCCCCTGCTAGGGCCGAAGAAAGGGGGCGCGCAATGACCTTCGGCGCAGTGAAAAAGAAGCGCGAGGCCACCATCATTCTGCGCATCCTGCCGGAGGAAAAAGAGGCTGTGGCGGCGGAGGCCGGGAAGGCGGGACTGACGGTAAGCGAGTATATCCGCCGCCGGGCGCTGGGACGTCCGGTGAACAGCCGGATGAACGAAAAGGTGATCAACGAGTTGCGTCGCCTGGGAGGATTGCAGAAGCACCTAGCGACCAAGTACCAGCACAAGAAGGACGCCATTGACGAGGTGCTGGTCGAGATCAAAAACGCGATCCAACGGCTTGACCGGGACGAGGAGACGGCTACGGCACCGTGAGCGCCCTGTTAGATTCCAAGAGCTATCAGACCCTGCTAACAGAGTTGAAGCAGCGGATTCGGGCGGCGCAGGTGCGGGCCGCTTTGGCTGTGAATCGGGAGTTGGTGCTGCTCTACTGGGGGATCGGCAGAGAGATCCTGGCGCGGCAAGGTGAGGAGGGTTGGGGGAGCAAAGTTGTTGAACGGCTCGCGAAAGATTTGCGAGTAGAGTTCCCGGAGATGAAGGGGCTCTCCCGGACGAACCTCCTGTATATGCGGGCGTTCGCCGAGGCTTGGCCCGAGCAGCCAATTGTCCAGCAGGTTGCTGGACAATTGCCCTGGTTCCACAACTGCACCATCCTGGACAAGGTCAAGATCGCCGAAGAGCGGCTCTGGTACACCCAGGCA